>JACCEA012471255.1_pt1 | contig 11169 bp, 6 predicted proteins | sample 7449851 | NCBI WGS metagenome assembly JACCEA01 (sample SAMN15323453, study PRJNA562643) | freshwater metagenome | isolation source: river surface water | place: USA:Blue River Watershed | collected 2017-08-18 | reverse complement strand
TCTCTTCAATGCAGTATATGGTGTAAAGGTCAATACACCAGCAAATACTTCCACATTGATTGTACCATTCACTATACCATTGTCAGTTAATGTTACACCATCTTTACTCTCATCCGAATCACTACTACATACACCATTATAACAACGATCACATAATAAACGACATGTACAAAATGATCTTGAAGATGGTAATCTACGTAATACAAATCCTGTGATAGATAATCCCTCTTTTATCATAGTAGACAATACTATAGTAATAGAAGGGATTGTCTCTACAAGATACTTGTCTTCTAGATCATACATATTCTGTCCTATCCATAGTGTAAAGTACTTAGTTATAGGTGTTAAACAATAACGTGGTATATTATTAATAGGATTATCAAAATATACTATAATTATACTATCATCACGTATATCATAATGTAACAATGCGTAATAATCCTGTAATACTCGCCCTTCATAGAATAATTGTAATTTATCTCGTTTATTCGTATTACGATTGTTTACACTATTTACTACACCTTTCTTACCTGATGATGAGGATGATATGGACGATGGTGTAGATGGCGATATAAATGCCTTCTTACTACCGATAGGACTACCGGTTATACTGCCCTTCACTGCAGTGTCATCTGCTGGTACAGCGATCACAGGATCTTGTTCAAATATTGCCAGTAGTATGTGTTGCTTCAATTCACTTACAGATAGTGCCAATGGTACATCAGTCAATATCTCTTGATCATATCCACAACATGGCAATCGAATCACTATACGAGACAGTGTCTGCTTGACTATGGCAGTATCCATATTACTGGGTTGTGTGGGATATATCGCAGACATATCAATAGCTGGTATTGATTCCATTGAACTACTTCTCTGTTGTACGTGATCCATATTAGACCCAATAGGGTTGGTATTGGATTTGGCAGACATGAGTATGGTCATAGGATCCAACACAATCATACTCATAGACAGTGTCAATGGATAGAATGGCGATGAAAGCGATACCGATGGTGATATTAACTTATTATTATGCAATAGATATGGTAAACATTGTATTAGACGTATATTATCATCTAACTCCTTATAACCGTCTTTATTAGGACTGTTATTAGGACTACTAGTAGGACTATAACCAGTAGTATCACTATGATTATGGCTATTACTATGACTACCACTGTATATGACAAATTGGGAATAGGAAGTATTAGGCAGACATTCACTGTATTGTTTAGCTAATTGTTGTTTCAAATAGCCAATAGTCCAACTGATAAAATGTACATCTATATACACTGTAGCTAGACAATCGGAGTAACTACTAGATGGTTGGGATGGGGTTGGTTTAGGTTTAGGGGGTGGTAATAGTGGATTGTTACGATATGGTGATGACGTCATCGCAAAGGAAACGGTTGGAAATGGGGGGATAACCGAACGCTTCTCACGATATATTTTAATTTGTAATTGTCCATGTGATGGTAATGATAGCGATGGTGATGATGGTATTGATGATGGTATAGATGACTGGGATTGTAATACATCTAATAGTATCTCACTACCTTGTGTTAATAGTGATGAATACTCTGAATCATTCAATCTCTTACTATTCACTTGAAGGGATACCATTGCACGTGGTATAATTAGACGTTGTTTATCAATAGGTAAACCTATCATATCAGATATCTGTTGTTTGATAGAGAGTACTTTATCTTGTTGTCTATTGATATCGACTAATAGCAATTGATCGGATTCAGAGTCATCACGTATACCAGTAGTGTTAGTGTTGCCATTGCTTTCTAGATGATGTTTGATGTGAGATGGTGTCAAATACGTCGTTGTTGATAGTGTTAGTACGGTAGTACTTGGATGACTACTAATGGAAGTGTTAGTTGAACGACTACGTGAACCCCCTGTAACAGTAGTGTTGATACTGCGTGGGGATGACGATACATGAGTAGGATTGACAGAGGATTTATGAGATTGACTCTGAGTACGTGCACTAGGTAATGCTCGCCCACTACTACTTGTATCCATTGTATTCACTATTTCTTGAGTATGTGAGGAATCACCAGGTTGATTTTGTGCAGAAGCCGGCCTAATTAAGGACAATGACAGAGTACGTGATGCTCGTTGGGATGATCTTGCCGAGGAAGATGATGAACGAATAAGTGGTGGAGTAGTATTAGTATTATTATTGTTATTACGAAATGGTATGATTGGTGATGATGGCTGTGATGACTGTATCTCTCTCATAGGTAATGCCAGTCTCTGTTTCGATTTGACCACTACTAATACACAATCAGATTTCCTGATAGTCAATAAGATACATGCCTCTGGTAAGACAGCACAATCTCTTGTTAACATAGCAAAATCATCATGTAATTGTTCTGGTCCTAATGCTGCTTTTAATTTTTTATGTAAACGATTATTTTTATCATCGTCTGATTTTAAACTCATATATCCCAGTCCCTCCCCACCTATGCCATGATTCAATAGATAGAGTTCTTGATTGTATGCCGATGCCATTCTCTCTTGTTCCATTAACCTCGCCTTCAAATCACTTACAGTGTCATAAGGGTTGATAAATATTCGATGACCTTTGCTATCACGATCACGAGTAGTGATTGTGATTGGGATTGACAGAGTAACTGCAACGACGAGAGTTATTGTTACCTTCGCTGGTGTTGTTGGTAGTTGTTGAGAAGGAGATGATGTGGTAGGAACACTTGGTGTGATTACACATTGTGAATAATCGAAAGCATCCATAGCTTGTAATTGTGAGAAGATTGTGTTGTCCGAGACAATGTTGCCTTGTTTGTCTTTCGTCTGTTTATCAGTCACACTGGTGTATTGAGATAGTACCTTCAACTGGCCACTACGTCGTCTCCAATAGAGTTGAAGACAATGTGGTAATAATTTACGAGTATATTCCATTGATACTACTGGTTTTGCTTGCATTACAGTATTTGGCGATTGCTCACCTTCACCTTCTTCTATTTCATCTCTATGCCTCTCCACTCCAAAATATATATCTCGATGGGCGGAAGGTGATGAAGAAAGTATCAAGTCTTGAACATCTTCAATAGTGAATGATCGCAATTCATCATATTGATCAGAGTAAGACAATGTTAACAGTTTCTGTCCAGTCACTGATACTATGTCTATCTCCAACAATTCAAAATCGAAGAATGGTTTATTCTTTGTGTTTGAACTGCTTGACCATCCACACCACCAAGACGGCTGTGATGGTTGCTCGATAATCGTAGTCATTTTTAGGCTGGTTGTTCTTTGTGGAAGGAGTTACGTTGAGCTCTTTTAGTTTTTAAGTTGATTGGAATTCAATCAGAGAAAATGCTCTTCTTTCCCTAGAGATGTTCTACCTCAGTCTTTCAAGACCAAAAGAGTCAGTGGTGGAGGTGAAATTCTTATCTTGATCCAGGAGAAGACAAATAGAAATTTATTTTGTTGTCATTCAGCATGACTATTCCACTTTTCAGCCGATGGTCTCAACGGCAGTTTTTAAGGAATTCCTTGAAAATCCACAGCGGAAATTCCTTATTGGTGTTGATGTAGAAGAATGCTACAGTAACAGTTATTGTGCAGATGGGCGTTATGTAAATCTTCTAATTGATAAGAAACTACAATAAAGAATAAAGAGTACTTGTATGATTCAGTGGAATGGGCACTATAATGCAGGATTTCAAAGCATTTCTATTTCTATCATCGTAGCAATTGTACCGTTGCGCTTTAGAGAGAGAGTGTGTGTGAGCGTGTGATTGTTTGTAGTTTCATGGAAGAACATCCAATCTTAAGTAGGAAACTATCGATATTGTCGATAAGAGAGAAAACAAACATTGAACAACTTGCCACCACTTGAAAATGGAGAAGTAACAATTCACCAAGGGGATTGGTTACTTATTTTACAACGAAAGAACATAGCTACGACCGGACCAGTAAGTTGAGAATTTAATATCCTCCCCCTCCTCCTCCACCACCGAACATGTCCATACCACCGTCGAGGGCATCGACTTCCTCAACCTTTGGCTTCTCCTCCTTCTTTGGGGCCTCGCCAGCTGGAGCATCACCACCTATTGATTAGAAAACAATGAATGAGCAACCGAAAGAATCACTACAACAGAAATATCACTTACCAGCAGCAGCGGCAACAGGGGCAGGAGCAGCTCCACCACCACCAAGGGAGAAGAGCAAAGTCTCAATGTGTCCGTTCTTAAGAAGACCGGCGAACAAAGCAGGCCAGTATGGAGCAACCTTGTTGTTACTTGCGCTCAACAAAGCGTTGATGTTGTCAGAGGTGATCTCAGCTCCTCCATCATAGAGGGCCAAAGCAGCCAAACTGGTGACGAATTCGTCCTGAAGAAAAATATAACGAAGGCCAAGTCAGTCTTCTAGTTCTATTTGAAGCCTCCGTCATCAAATTTTACCTTAGTTCCAACGCAGAGCTCAGCCATTTCGAATCAGATTAAGCAACAAGGCGGAAACGAACTTAGATACGCTCTCTTCGTTGTTGTTTGTGAAATGTATAAACTAAAAACAAATCAAGCCAGGCGTGACGGCAAGGAATCGCTCTCACCATCCGTTCATGTCGGCCATAGAGTCGCATTTTCGATTTTTCGGAAACTCCAGATGCAGTTTAATATGTTTTCAAATGTAATAAGTACAGAAAACTCATTGTCCGTTTGTTCGTTCACATTATCATATCTTTCGAGATTATTGATTAGATTGCAAAATAAATTATCTGATGATGTCTATAGTTCATCGTGATAGATAACCCATCATTTTTATTGAGTAATGTATAGAAACAATTTTCATAAAAATATAGCAAATGAATTAAATAAAACAATATTTACAATTTATTACTATACATACTGTCTTGCACATCAGTCCACATTACAAATTTATGTATGACCTTATCATATTTTATCAACATATAATTGTTATTTTATGTCACTAATCATCACAACCAGGAGCTGTGATCAATAGCCATTGCCGACATGAAGTAGAAAATGATGCAAACCTTTTCACAAATATTTTTAATGCTTTTAACATAACTTCTTGATCAGAAAATCCTTCACCACTTTTTACTTTCTTTGTTGCAATTATACTAGCAATATAACTGAGATATAAGGTGATACTGGTGTTATTTGCACATCGTACCAAATAGTCTCTCAAATGGAATAGAATCGACAGTGTCAAACGACCATTTGTTTTATTTTGAGACAAAGCATTATAACACCGATTAATTATTCCCTGCGTTGTATCATCAATGACTGGGAGTGTTGGTCTCATAATTTCCTTTGCCTTCTTAGATATACCTTTGCTTACATTAGGAGGGACAGTCGACGTAGTGACTTGACTGACCATTTTCTTACCACTTTGATTACCGCTATTAGTCATTGTGATAGTTGAAGTAGCTACAGTTGTCGTTGATGATATTATTGGAGTAAGGGACGGTACAGTTGAAGAAATTGTTTCAGTTGTTTCGGAGACAGGTTCTGAGAAGATTCCTTTCTCAGTTTCCTCCAATAGAGACAATAGTTTCTTGGCGCTCATACTGGAGTTTGATGACGACTGAGATTGTTGCTTCCGACCTTTTCCACTACTCATATTTCCAGACATCGATGGGCCGCAAAGAAGAGCTTCAGCAGCAGTTGCGGGATCGGTTGCAGCAGCCAGCTGATTGAAAAGTTGACAACAACAGCAATCATTACAAGCACTGCCTTCACCTTCATTCCCACCAGCCTTCCGACCTTTCCGTCGCTTTCCTTTACTTGGCATAGATTGCACTTGTTGATTAGCTTTACTATTTGCGGGGATGTCCTCTAATTTTCCCATTACTGCGGATTCAATGGCTTGTTCGATCACATGAACAACAGAATCGTCTTCCTCTCCTTCCTCATCATCATCAATCCCACCTAGGCCGACACCTCCTTCTTCATTAATATCTTCGTCATCACTTTCATCGTCATCTTCTTCCTCTACTTCTTCACCAGCGTCGTTAAGCACTTTAACTTTGCCACTAATCATAGTCTGACCTCCTCGCTTTCTTGGTTCAAGGCTATCCTTTGCCATCTGACGCAGCAAGGCAGTATCATACTCTGAGAGATCCATACACATCTCTACCGAGCACACAGAAGATGGCATTTGTCTTTTGGATCCACGTTTTCCACCACCGTCTATCATTGTGGTAGTAGTTGTCGTGGTTATCGAAGGAGTCGCTTTACCTGCCACGCGGGCCGTTTTCATGGTCACATTCATACCCTCCATAGCTCGTTCAACCATCTTCTCCATCATTTGCTGCATCATTATCATGGGATTGATTTCCAATTTCATCAACATTTCATTGTCAATTTCTTGAGTAACTAACGCAGGGGTCTTTCCACCCCCACTTCCTTTCTTCGTCTTCATTTTCGAACTGTAGTCACTACTTTCTAACCAAAAAAAATGTGAAGTAATCAAGAATTATCTTGAAATAGTGCTTTAAAATTATCAAGCGGAATCCTCGGTAAAGGAATTGTCCACACACAACAAAAATAGAAAAGTGTTGATCTCGACGGTTACTAGCGCTCGTGACACAGATCTTTGAATGTAACTAAAGTCTGAACAACAAAAAATATCCTTGCACTCTTACAAAACAGAACAAACACAATTTTAATGAGATATAGTGATAGGGAAATCAAGATAGTATCAAAGCAACCTAAAAAGATGTCACGATGATAGAATTTTCAGAGATTTCTTTTCTTTTGTCGGCCAAGCAAGTCGTGATCGCCGAAATTTGAATTCGCCTTTTTATTTCGACGGAAACCTGACGGATTTTGTGCTTGCATTCACAATTTTATTCCAAATCAGCCATATCAATGATCAAAGCAAATTACATTACACTTATTAGATTGCTTTGGGACCACTTGTGAAAATGAATAGGATCAGGCGGAGGAATAAGATGTCAATCCCTGTTTTGTGGGTTTGGATGGTCATCCTAGTGTTAGGAGTTTCATCCTTTACCACCAATGGTTCGGTTTCCTCTTTATCAGAAGATTATCATCACGCGGAACACAACCGTCACCATTCCCACGGTATGTCTCATCACCAATCAAAACAATTGGAAGATTTATTAGATCGTGGTATCAATAATCTTCGTCGTAGATTATCTAATAGTATTGGTTTTGGTGATCATGGTGTTCATTCCTATGCACATTTAGGACAATTCATCACAAAAATTAATGTCACATTAGATGAAGTTGTTGATGCCAATCTTGAACAAATGAGTCATGTTACTCATGTTGGTAATTTATGTCCATTTAAACGTGCAGTTATTGATAAAATGTTAAAAAATCAAAAAATTAAAATTATGGTAGTAGGTGGTAGTGTCACATATGGTTCAGATTTACGTGATCGTATGAAACAACGTTGGACAACACCATTTAACGATATCATGAATAGTGGTTGGTATCCTGGTGGGTTTGATATTGTTAATATGGGTACACCTGCATGTAATGTGGATACATGGATATATCGCGTACGTGAATTTTCTACAGCAGATTTCATAATCATTGATTTATCGGTCAATGATCAAGGTTTTGATTTACAAGCATTACCGCATTTATATCATACATTTATACAGTTACTAGATGATTTACCTAATCATCCTGCTATGATGGTACATCAAGCTTTTCGTTCGGGTATGCGTGATCCAAGAGAGATACAAGGTCATTGTCCTGCTGTTGGTGCATCAATCAGTTGTTGTGATGGTACAATCAAATTATGTAGAAAATGGTATGATATGGCAGATTTTGTTGGTATAACATTACAAAAATTACGTGTACCATTTGTATCATATCGCGACTTAGTTTGGCCTGATTATTTTCATCCACCAAAAAATTTAGATCAATTTTGGAATGGATTATCGCATCCTGATTATAAAGCACATCAATTATTTGCTAAACTTTTATCCTTTGCATTTATGCAACAAATTAAAGAAGCGCATAAAGTTAATAGTGAACATTGTCATGATAAACAATTAGATCGCTATGTTGAATCACAACATCGTGATAACTCGGTCTTACCAATATGTGGTAATCCTTTAACTTTAATGGTAGCAAGAACTGATGATATTCAATCGAGAGATACGTTCCATATCGTCAATACAAAAGCAGCAGCTCAACCAACAACTGATGGTACAACAACCATGTTTCCATTGGTAACAAGTAATGAATGGAATCATTGGAGATTTTATAATGATTCGCGTCAAAAATACGGATGGATTTTAAATATGGATAAAGCAGAACAAGATCGTATCTGTAGTACTCCTGGTGCTACTACCTCTGGTGAAGGTATTGCAAAAGGATCATGTCAAGAAATGATAAAAGAAACTACAATTTCATTGGAAATTGAGACTGGTAATAAGCCAACTGTACAGATTAACTTCTTACGATCTTATACAGGTGATATGGGTATTGCTAAGGTATGGTTTGATAATAATGAGAAAGATGCTATCATGTTAAATTCTCAATGGGGTGTTGATTATTCGGTTACGCATACTGTTACTATATCTAGTGAGCCTATGACAGAGGTAAGTACATTATTAAAAGGTGATAGTTATGTGATCCCTTCTTTGGCACCTGAAAGTGGGAATGATAAGAAAAATAGTCATAAGCATATCCTAAATATTGCTATGGCATCAACCGAATTTGTTGCAGGTAAAAAGGAGAAGTATAAGTGGAAGCTATTGGGTGTGACGGGTTGTTAGTATTCTTTGCTGTTGATACTATAGACTCTGGAATTATAGCGCATGTTTTTCATGTATATTCGTGTATAGTAGAGATAGCAGTGTTAGTTACTAATTAGTCTATAAGTGTGGTAAGTGTGGAAAGTGTTATAAAATAAAAGTAATTTTGTAATTTTAATAACATTTGTTAGTCACATAATATTGACTTGATTACGTAGTGTTACACTGTTTGATTATTGTAACATAATCTCATTCCCGAGATAATCCATATTCTAACTAACGATAACTGTTATTCTGTTTGTTAACTCAAATAATGCTATGGATTCATTCTCAACTTTTGCAGGCAGTAATGGTAATGATTCTCAATTATTGAATGAAGAAGATGTTGAGATGATGTATGGTTGGCAAACTAATGCTTTCACTGATAACCATCACGTCATCATTAGTGAGAATTATCTCATCTTCGTAATACTACTTGTGTGTAGTTTGCTATTGCAATACATGCTGAATGCGTGTTCAGTCCAGGTCATACCCTCATCGGCTGCAACGATTCTGTTGAGTATGTTGATAGGGTTCGGGATACGTATATTGGATTCAGCCATGATCGGACCAACACCAATATTTCTTGATTTCAGCACGGAAGTCTTTTACTTTGGCCTACTGCCACCTATCATCTTTAACTCTGGTTATCATTTACGAAGGATTGTATTTTACAAGAATATAGATGCAATTTTATCATTAGCATTTCTGGGAACCTTTGGTTCGATCATCATTTTGGCAAGTGGTATTTACTATTGTACAAATTTTGTGGGATTATTTATTAGTAGCAGATTACAGTTCAACATGATGGAAAGTATAGCATTTGGTGCTTTATTATCATCTACAGATCCCGTTGCAACACTATCTATCTATCAGCGATTAGGTATTGAAACTAACCTATATTATCTGGTATTTGGTGAAAGTGTTCTCAATGATGCGGTTGCAATCACTGTCTACAAACTATCCAGCAATTTTATTATTCGCACACCGAGTGATCCATGGATTCCTGTATTCATGCTCATCAACTTTATCATTATCTTTATCGGTTCAAGCTTTATTGGTTACTTGTGCGGATTGCTTCTTGCTCTTGTCTTCAAATTCTTTGACTTCCCCAAGGATAAGATTTCTCCGATGGCACTGACCCTTTGTTCTGCCTATTTGCCATTCTTCTTAGCAGAAGCATTACAATTGAGTGGTATCGTTGCTATCTTCTTTGCAGGAATCTCTACCAGGCGATATGTAATGAAGAATACCAAAGGCAGTATCAAAATTATTTCAGCAAGCATTTTTGAAAGTATTTCGTATCTCGCCGAAACGACATGTTTCATCATAATGGGATTGGCAATGGTACTCCAAGATTTTCACTACTCTAGAAAAGAAGTGATTTGCTTCATATCTCTCACCTTTGTTTTATGTGTTCTAGCAAGGATGATAAATGTTTACGGATTGTTAGGTCTGGTAAGTGTCGACATGAACTGAATAGTGTGATGTTTACGATGAGGACAATCATTATAGGTGAATTTCAAAAGAATCTTGAACCAACATGGCACGATCGATAGTAACAAAGAGGAGAATCCCAAAGCTATTCCAATCAACTATATGACGATGGTCTTCATGGCGGGACTTCGCGGAGCTGTCGCTTATGCCTTGGCCTATGACTTCAATGATTTCCACAATCACCGGTAATTCACAACTATTTCCTTACTCTATCAAATACTGAGACAGATTTTCTTTGTTGATTAGATCATTGGTCATTGGTTCCACATCAGTAGTCATATTACTCACTGTACTACTGTTGGGTGGCTTGACAAATCCATTGATAAGTCTTTTGAACATACCCACAACCAACAAGTATTCTGCACTGAAAGAAGATCCAAACCATGGGACTATCAATGACAAATTGGATCAAGTAGAGAAGCATTTCCAAGATTTTGAATCTCAGTATCTCTATCCTATGTTCGTCAAGAACTCATCTTATGGCAAGCATCACAGGCGACCAGAATCCATCGACAAGGTTACTGCAGTCCCCAGTGAACAGAGTAGTTACAAAAATCAACTTCTTCAAATACATAACAAAGAGAATGCTGGAGTCGACCATAATCGTCTTGCTTCAATGAAAGAAGAGAATGGAAAAGAAGATGATGAAAATCATCAAACAGGAATCATGTTGGAGAGGTTGGAAGAAAATGCAGCCGACTATGGCGAAGAGTCGTCCGGAGGGGGTAAGTGTTGAGGCTTGATGAAAATGACGACTCATTATTATTTATCGCCAGGCTCTGTAGACGATATACCTGATGAATGGCTACATTTCTCACCTCCACATGGTCGGTTCCTGAGATCACCTCAACGCTGGGCTTCACCAAACAATCGCAATAACTTTTGCTGATGGG
>JACCEA010335200.1_pt1 | contig 11169 bp, 10 predicted proteins | sample 7449851 | NCBI WGS metagenome assembly JACCEA01 (sample SAMN15323453, study PRJNA562643) | freshwater metagenome | isolation source: river surface water | place: USA:Blue River Watershed | collected 2017-08-18 | reverse complement strand
ATTTTCATTTAAATTATTTTCATTTAAATTATTTTCATTTAAATTATTTTCATTTAAATTATTTTCATTTAAATTATTTTCATTTAAATTATTTTCATTTAAATTATTTTCATTTTTATTATTTTCATTTAAATTATTTTCATTTAAATTATTTTCATTTAAATTATTTTCATTAATATAGTTATTTTCTATATAATTATTTTGGTAATTAAAAATATGTGGAATATTAGGTCCAGTTATTAAAGAATTACTTGATATATAAAAAGAGCTATCTATATTTCCTAACATATTAAATAATGGATTCATTTTTATTGAAGATTTTTTACTTTATTTTTTAATAAATATCTTCTTATATTAAAAAATATTTTTTTATTTTTTTTATAACAAAAAAATAATTATCATTAAATCTTTAAAAAAAATAAAAATATAAAAAAATAAAAAAAATGAAATAAATAAATAAAAAAATGAAATAAATAAATAAAAAAATGAAATAAATACAAATATATAAAATAAATATATTAAATAGGTTAAATAAATATTAAAAATGGTTTTTAAATATATTATTAATAAAGAAGATGAATTTATATATACAGAAAGAAAGAATAGTAAAGTAGGAGAAACAAAAGTAGCATTTTTTGATTTAGATTATACTTTAATTAAACCGAAAAGTGGTAATAAATTTCCGAAAGATAAAGATGATTATACTTTTATGTTTAATAATGTTATTGAAATATTAAATAAATATATAAATGACAATTATCATATTTTTATAATATCTAATCAAAATGGATTATTAAAAGATAAAAATGCGGAAAAATTAGAAGCTATGAAATATAAATTAAATAATATTTTTGAATCTATTGAAAATAAAGATTTGTTTACAATATTTTTAGCATGTGGTGAAAATTATTATAGAAAACCTCATAGCGGTGCTTTTCATTTTTATGAATCATTATATGATATAAAAATAAATAAAAAAAGTTCTTTTTTTTGTGGTGACGCTTTAGGGCGAAAAGATGATTTTAGTGCGTCAGATTATTATTTTGCTTTAAATAATGGTTTAAAATGTTATAGTCCTGAAACTATTTTTGAAAATAATGATTCTAAAAAAGTGGAATATAAGATGAATATAAAACGAGATTTTTTGGAAGAAACTATTTCAAATAAAAGAAAAAAGAGTTTTGAAAATTTAATTGACCAAATTAATAATATAGAAGGTCAAAAATTAATTATTATGAATGGAAGTATGGCTTCAGGTAAATCAGCATTTGCATCTTATATGAATGACAATTATAATTATATAGCTTTTCAAAGTGATATATTAGGAAGTAAATTAAAAAGAAATGTTGAAAACTTTCTTAAAATAAATATAAATGTAATTGTTGATGCAACAAATGCAACTAAAGCACATCGTAAAATTTATATTGATTTAGCAAAAAAAATAAATAAAGATATACAAATTATATGTGTTTATATACCATATAATGAAGAATTAATACATCATTTACAACATTATAGAATTGAAAAATCACGCGGTTTAATGAGTGTTCTTCCAGAAATTGCGTTACGAGTATATAAAAGCAAATACGAAAAACCAATTATTAGTGAAGGATTTGATTATTTATTTGAATATAATCCATATTTTACTTTTTCAAATAAAAGTGATGAAATTGATTTTATGAAATATTATTAATTTATTTTATTCAAAATAAAAAGTAAAAAATATCTAAATATATAATATACAATAAAAATGAGTAGTAAAAGAAGTAAAAAATCAAATGGAAAATATAGTAGTCATCAAAACAATAATCAAGAAAATAGTAATAATGAAACAATTAATCAAGAAAATGTTATTTCAATAAGAAATTTAGAAAGAAGAGTACAATCACAAGTAACACAACCTTTGAGAAGTTCAAATATTGCAAGACATATAAGTTCATCAATAGCTAGTTCAAATAAATTAGAATTAGAAAAAAGAAAAGCTGATGAAAATATAAACCGTTCAAATATTAAAAGAAGTAGAAAATTAAGTCCACTTAAGAAAAAAAGAAAAGCTGATGAAAATATAAGCCGTTCAAATATTAAAAGAAGTAGAAAATTAAGTCCACCTAAGAAAAAAAGGAAAGCTATTAAAAATATAAGCCGTTCAAATATTAAAAGAAAAAAAGAAAATGTATTAAATTATTATATATCACCAACTAATTCTGAAAAAAATAAAAGAACTAGTCGTTTATCATTAGGAAATAAATCTTCTTCTGGTGTTCGTATGGTATTAAATAGTCCAAATAATAGTCCAAATAACTTAAAAAATATAGCAAAACAATTAGGTCTTTTATCATTAAAAAATAATTCTTTAACATATTCAAATTCTTCTGGAGTTCCTATGAAAAATAATTCTTAAAAAAAAATAAAAAATATATTTTTTTTAATAAATATAAATTTATTAAAAAATTAGTTTATTTTTGAATATAAAAAGATATAATTAAATATATAATATAAACATAAAATGTGTGAAGTAAATAAAAATAATAAATATCTTTTTTCAATTGGATTAATTGTTAAAAATGAAGAAAAAACATTGCCCAAATTATATGAAAATATTAAAACATTTATTAATAATGGTGGTGAAGTAGTATTATTAGATACAGGTAGTACAGATAATACAGTAAATCTTGCTAAATCATATGGTTTTAAAACTCATTGTGCACAACGTTCTTTTATAGAAACATTATCAAAAAAATCAATTAAAATCTTAAAAAACGTTCATATTGAAGAAAATGAAAATAATTACGCAAATGAATTATTTAAGGATGATCACACATACTTTAATTTTGGAAAAGCTCGTAATGAATTACATAAATATGTATCAAATGATTTATTAATTCAAATTGATGGTTCAGATACATTACCAATATTTGATTTTGAATATATTAATACACAAATTATAAATGGAGCACGTCGTTTTGAATATACTCAAATATATGGTCCTGTAGAATTAACTATTTCGCGGTTTTATGATAAAAATATTGATTTATGGGAAGGACGTACTCATGAAATTTTAACACATAAATCAAAAAAAGAAATAATGGTGTTACCAAAAGATAAATTAACAGTAATACATAATTATCAACCTAAAAAACGTACTTATTTATCTGGATTATTTGCAGATATACTTGAAAAACCTAATCATACCCGTACTTTATATTATTTAGGACGTGAATTAATGTTTTCAGGTTTATTTAAATCTTCAATTAAAATGTTAACAAAGTACGTAAATCAAAAAGATTGTTGGATTCCAGAACGTTCATCAGCATATTGTTTAATTGGAAATTGTTATGAACATATGGGTAAAGAATATTATGGAGAAGCATTTAAAGCATATAATGATGCTTTTATTTCATTTAATGGATGGCGAGAACCATTATTAAAAGCTGGTAGATTGTGTCAACGTACTGATGAATTTCAACGCGGTTTATGTTATGCAATGGCATCACTATCTATCAACCGTATTTCAGCTTTTGCTGAACCTTCTTGTAATTATTTAGGACTTCCTCACGAAATTGCATATTGGGGTTATTATTTCACTAAACGTAACCGTGAAGCGTGTACTCATTGGAAAATTGCACATACATTAGAACCTAATCATGAAAAATATAATAATGATGCTCAATATTTTAATAAACCTGAATTATTTGATATAATTATATTGAAAAGCTATTTAGGAGTTGATTTTACTTTATAAATGAAATAAAAAGTATATTTTCTAAAGCACTTTATTTTTTATAAAAAGTATATCGTAAACAATTATAAAAAAAAGAAAAAAAAATGATTTTTTAAAATAAAGATGTTTTAATGATTATATAATTAAATATAATAATATTTAATTATTTTATTAAAAAATGGAATTTAACGATTTTAATAGTACTTTTGAAAAGGAGATTTTTGATTCTGTAAAAGAATTTTCCGCACATTTTAATCAAGTCAATCTTTATGAGAAGAATATTCTTGAAATTATTGGTATTGCTTTTTATGGTGGACGATTTATTACAAAGTCTAAATCTCAATTAAATAGTCATATTTTTGAAAAATATATTCAAGAAACAATTACATATTATGTTAATTTTTTAACAAATGAATTAACATATATTAAATTTGGTAATTTTTACTCAAATTGCGATAAAAATAAAATTAATAAAGAAATTAGTAATGAATTAAATAATTATTTAGAAAAAGAAAAAAAATCTAAAAATGATAGTACATACAAATCAATATTACATAATATTACAACTTTTGTAAAAGAAAAGTATACAAATAACAGAAATGACGAATTATATATTTCAAATCCTTTATATAAAGATTATTTTGTTATGAATTTTATTAATATTAATGCAATAAACTATGTACAATATTTGATTATTAAAGAAAATCTTGATGTTTTTTCATCATTATTTTCATACTATAAAAATAATAATATTATTACTAAAAATAATGTTATTGATATTGTTAATGATTGTATTTCACTTAAATGTGAATCATCAATTGTAATGAAAATATATGAATTTATTTGTATTGTTTATGAAGAAAATAATATTAAAGAAAATGTTTCATATTGTGATATTAGTAATTATATTCAAGATATATTAAAAAATGTTATTAAAACTCCATATTATTATGAATCAAAATATAATGAATATTTTGATAATATGTTAAATACATTATCAGAAAATATGGATAAATATATTACTAATGAACATATTAAATTATTTGAATTTATTGAAAAAATAAAAGAAAATATTGTTCAAAAAGGTATTGATTCTAAAGAAAATATTGATACTGAATATCCAAATATTTGTATTACTGAAATTGTTAATAATAAATTAAATATTAATGAATTTACTGCTAAAATGTTTTATGAATATTTTATGTGTTCAAAACCAGAAGCCCAAATGGCACTGACTCTTGATAAATGCATTGCAATAGTACAAAATATTGAAAATAAATAAAATATTGTAAATACTCAAAATATTGCAAATTAAAAAAAAATAAAATATGAATGTAAATTATTATAAATTATAAAAATAAACTTTCTATTTCTTTAAATAATTCTTCATTTTTTATATTACTATTTCTAATATGTTCATAATAATTTTTTATAAATAAAATCATAAATTCTTCATTTTCAAAATCTATTTTATTTAATAACTCATCTTTTCGCTTTTTATTTATTATAATATTATCCATTAACTCTATTATATTCTCTTCTTCTACTGACTCTTCTTTTTCTTCTTCTACTAACTCTTCTTTTTCTTCTACTAACTCTTCTTCTTCTATTAACTCTTCTTTTTCTTCTTCTATTAACTCTTCTTCTTTAAACTCTTCTTTTAAATCTTCCCCTTCTTTAAACTCTTCTTCTTTAAACTCTTCTTTTAAATCTTCTTTTAAATCTTCCCCTTCTTTAAACTCCTCTTCTTTAAACTCTTCTTTTAAATCTTTTTTATTTTTTCTTTTTTTATACTTTTTTTCTTCTTTATTTTTTTTAGTAATTTCAATAAATTCAATTTTTTTTTTCATTAAAAAATATGCTTATCTATTTACTAATTATTTTTTATATTTATATTTTAAATTTATTATTTTGTTAAAAGATTTATTATTTTGTTAAAAGATTAATTATTTTAAAAGGGAAAGGTACGGAAAACCGTAGGTTTTCTGTTTGGGCTTAAAGGAGTTCATATATTATATATTAGAAGAGGTCTTCTCTTCTGTTGTTTATAATAAACAACTAAAGCTCTGTTAGTGAAGTGGTTATCACATTCGTCTTATAAGCGGATATCCCGAGTTCGATCCTCGGACGGAGCAAATTTAATTTCATAAAAATTATGAAATTAAATATTGTATAAAAATAGGTATAAAAATAGGTATAAAAATGAGTTCAATAAAAGAGCGTCAATTACGAAGAAAATTAATGTTTCATAAAGAACCAATGAATGAAATTCTTCAAAAATTTAAAAAAGATGAATTAGAATTTAAAAAAAAGGAAGAAGAAAAGAATAAATTAATAGAATGTAATAAATTAATTGAATATGATAAAAAAATAAAAGAAGAAGAATTAAAAGAAGATGAAATAGTGGAAAAATTTGAAATGAAAAATAAAATAAAAATTTATGTATTACATTATAAAAAGCTAATTGAACGAAAAGAGCATATAAAAAAAGAATTAAATAAACATTGTTTAAGTTATGAATTTTATGAAAAATATGATAAAGAAGAGTTAACAAAAGAAGAATTACAATTATTTGATAATAGATTAAAAGATTCTGAAAAATCTTTATTGTATAAACATATTAATGTATATAAAGATATTATTGAAAAAAATCATAATTGTGCATTATTATTTGAAGATGATGTTATATTAGATAATAATTTTAATGAAAAATTAAGTAAATATATAAATCAATTACCAGATAATTGGGATATGTTATTTATTGGAAATGGATGTAATTTACATATTCCTAAAAAAGAATTAAAAGATAATGTTTATATATACAAAAAAGAAACAAAAAATGGTTCAACACGTTGTACAGATTCATATTTAATACGTAAAAAATGTGCTGAAAAAATTATAAAAATTGTAAATTCAAATAATTTTTTTGTTAAAAAACCTGCTGATTGGTGGTTAAATGAAATATTACATAAAATAAATGCGCATGTATATTGGTGTGAACCAACTATTGTTTCACAAGGAACACAAACAAAATTATTTGAATCATCTATTAAACCACCAAATATTATAAAAAAATAATAATATTATGCACCTTGTGAAAATTGTACTAATTCATTTAATTCATATGCATTTTTCTTTCCTTCTTCTCCAATTAATTTACCAATATGTAATCGCGTAATATTATCAAAAAATCCTGTTTTAAATCCTGCATTTGTATATCGTGATGCATATTCCATTTCAAAATGCTTTACATTTTCATTATATGGTCCTAACCATTTATATACTTCACTTTCCATAATACTTGGATTTAATGAATAATGTGGCCAATATGATGCTGAATATCCTCCATTAATACGTTTCCAAAATTGTGCTTCTTCTTCAGAACCTTTTGGATAAAATTCGTGTACTATATAACGATAATTATTTGATAAATAACGTTGAAATCCTCCTTTTAAATCAATATCTCTAGGACGGATTAATTGAACATATTGGCGATTTTGAACAACTTGTTTAACTCCTTCACGATTTTCTTCAATAATTTGTATACATGGTTTAATATAATTCATTTCTACAACTGCTTGCCAATCATCTTCCATATGTAATGTATATTTATATCCAGATTTTATTACATAATCACGTATTATATTCATACTTTTACTATGACCTTTTTCTTCAGGATTTTTAAATATATATGTAAAAAATGGATACTTTTCTTTCATTAATGTTCTATCTTCTTCAGATGAATTATCGTCAACACATAACCATTCATCTATTAAATCAATATCTTTTGTACAATTTATTAAAGAATTAATAGTTTTTTCAAATAAATCAAAACGCTTACACGTTGTTACTGTAAATATAACCCCAGCTTTGCGAGGTGCTTTATTTTTAAATTCTTCACTTTCTTTTAATAATTTTGATTTTTCATATAATACATTTACTTTTTCACTATTATAAAATATATATTCATCTTTAACATATTCTATACAACGCGCTCTAAAATGATTAATTTGTTTAATTGCTTCATCTGCAATTACCATTTTACGACTTATAATACGATTACATAATATATAAGCAATGCGAAAATACTCAATTGCTTTTTCCACATCTTTAATTAAATTTTCGGCTTCGTGTATATAACATATTATTGCTTCAAATTCCAAATAATATAAATATGTATATAATGATTCATTATAATATTTGTTTGGTTTTACTATATTTTCAATAAACTCTTCATATAAAGGCGAATCATTAAATAATGTTGGAGTTCCAAAGGTTTTAAAAAAATTTTTTAATAAATCAATTCCTTTTTGATATAAACCTGCTAAACGATATTTCACCATTAATTCATATAATGGAACTAAATAATAATTATCATATTTATATGAAGTAGTATATGTTTCAATAATTTCATATTCATTATATTCACAATATTGTTGGCATTTTGCTAATTTATTATAAATTAAACTAAATTCAATTTTTGAAATATGATGTAAAGAATTTTTTTTTATAAAAATATGTATTTCATTTATTGCTTTTCCATATTTCTTTTCATTTATTAATTTTTTAATATATTCATAAAATAAATCAAAATCATATTTATATAAATGGCTTTTTGTACTATATAAAGCATCAAAAATAAGTAATTTGTTTTTATTTTCTTCTAAATATTCTTTATCTATTATTTGATAATATTCCATTCTTATAATATCACATTCTTTTAAACGTTTACTATACACATACTTTTCATACGTAGCTAAATAATCACTTTCATTTTCATATACACATATTTCACTATTTATATATGGATTATTTACTTTATCATACCATATTGCACTTTTATCTATATCACTTTTTTTTATAACACATAAAAAAATAATGTTTTTAAATTCGTCATTAAAATTACTCATTTTTATCTTTATTTATCTTTATTTATCTTTATTTATATATATTAATTTTTTTTATATTAAAATACGACATTATAAAATATATAAAAAATAAATAATAAAAAATTAATTAAAAAAATAGTAAAGAATTATTGAATATAAAGAAATTATATATATTTATATATATAAAATATAATTTTAATAAAAAATGAGTGTTAAAACAGAATTTATTAATAATGAATTAGAATCTGATAAGAATATAATAACACGATTTAAAGATTTAGATATTAAAAATCATATGACTATTAACAAACCTTTTTTAAATCCTAATAATAATGTTTATAATACACAAATCTTTTATGATAATCATTTAATGATTTTAGAAACGCCTTATTTAAAATCACCTTTTGGTGTTACATCTTATCAAAAAGGTTCAAAATTAGGTCATAGTATTACATTAATGAGTTGTGGAACATATACTGATAGTCAAGAAGTTATTACTAAATTTTTTAATGAACTTAAAAAAATAGATGAAGTTATGATTACTTTTGGTGAAAAATATAGTGAAATGCTTTTTGGAAAAGAAATGAGTAGAACTGAAATTATTCAAATATATGATTCAGGTGTACGTGGAAAATTAGATGCTAAAGGTGTTCCATATCCTGATAAAATTAGTCCAAAAGTTATTTCACATGATAGTGATAATAATATTCCTAAAATTGTAATTTTTAAAAATTCAAAAAATCCGCTTGAAATTAATAGTTGGAATGATTTAGAAAATGTTATTGAAAAAGGACGTTCACTTCGCGGTATTATTCAACCTAAAGTTTATTTTTTAAAAGATCGTTATGGAATTAGTTATGAATATCATCAAATTAAATTACCCAGTATTGTTACTGCAAATGATATTCAAGTTGGTAATTATTCTTTTTCTGATGATTAAGGTACTATGCGCACATTACTTTGTTCCGTAATACAACAACATAAAAGTGTACAAAATGCAAAAAATCCATACATTACATATATAGTACGTTTTGTTTCTTCAGAAAGATTCATATTACCCATTATTATTAAAGTAATTACTATAAAAGAAAAATCAAAAATTAATAATTTAAATATAAATGGTATTGAATCATTTATACGATTATTTAACATATTTATTTCACGAATTCTTCTTCTAATTTCATCTATATTATATGACTCATTTGTTACAATTTCTTCGTCTTCAACATATTTTTTAATTAATTTTTTGCATATTACACAAGTATGGTCTTTCCTATTTTCATTACACGTTTTTATATATTTTACATTACAATCATTACATAAATAATGTTTTCCTGAATCACATTGTAAAGTATATGTTATATCTTTTATATTATACGAAAATTCTTCAAAACATATTAAACATTGAAATTTTAATGTTTCAATATTTGATTCTATATCATTACTTAATTCTATTTCTGGTAACACTTTTGCATTCATATTTTATTTTTATATTAAAAATAAAATAATTAAAAATATGTTTATAATAAATCATTTTTTTATTTTTTATAAAAAAAAAATAATATTTTTAATATAAATATTAATATTTATTTAAAATAATATTTTAAATAAATGAATTTTATAAAAATGTGTTAATTAATGTATAATATGTTTTATTTGGTTATTAAGTTGAATTAGATTAAGCATCTTCTTCCTCCTCTTCTTCAACTTCTTCCTCTTCTGCTACCTCCTCATCAGAATCTTCAACAACTTCTTCAGCATCAGCTATTTCAGCAACTTGAGTTGTTTCATCAGAATCATCAGAGAATTTAAATGTAGTAGGCATTTCCATCTTTTTAACTTCAGGAACTTTCATAAAACGAGCAGTAAATTTAATACCGGCAACATCAGTAAGAATGTAAATTCTTGGTTGAATTACCATACGAACTGCACTATTTTTAGGAACATGTGCACAAAGTTCTTCAAAAGTAGAAATTTCTACTTGACTTTTACCTTTAAGTAAACTAATTACAGGTGTTAATGTTTCACCTTTCTTTTCATCACCTTGAGTTTGGAAACCAACCTTATAGGAATCAGGATACATTTCACCTGTTTTCTTATCTTTATTTTCTTTTACAATACGATACTTTTTATAAGCTGAAGCCACAAGTTTGCGGTCTTCTTGTGTATAATTCTCCTTCATTACTGTTTGAGAATTTTCAATGAGCCAATCAACCATCTTATCATCAAGTGCTTTAAGGAATTTGAAATAGTTATTTACTACTTCTTCACTTTCACCATTTGATGCACGTTGAGTTGAATTGATGGCAAATTTACCTTCAATACCTTTTTTGTCGTCTTTGAATTGACCGACACCAAAGGTATGAGTTGTTGGGGTTTCAATCATAAAACCAGTTTCACCATAGTTGAGATAAGAAACAAGCTTTCCATCCTTGTTCTTTTTGGGCTTGGTAATGCTTACTTGATTAATATCAAGTTTAGCGGCGGAAATAATAGGATATTGAGTAGCAGAAGACATTTTTGAAATAAACGTTGAGTTTTAGAAATGCGGTTGTGTAT
>JACCEA010424758.1_pt1 | contig 11170 bp, 9 predicted proteins | sample 7449851 | NCBI WGS metagenome assembly JACCEA01 (sample SAMN15323453, study PRJNA562643) | freshwater metagenome | isolation source: river surface water | place: USA:Blue River Watershed | collected 2017-08-18 | reverse complement strand
TCCAGAACCTGGCTTTGCCCACCAAAATTCTGGGCACCAAACTCGACGGTGTCATGAATGGCATCAACCTGAACGAATCGAGCATCAAGAGCAGCGGTGTGGGCACAGCGGGTCAAAGCGCCAGCCTGACGGGTGCGGTGTCGGTCACGGTGGTGGAGGTCCTGGCCAACGGCAACCTGATGGTGCGCGGTGAAAAACAATTGGCCCTGACCGAAGGCGCCGAGGTCATCCAAGTCAGCGGCATCATCCGCCCCGACGATGTCTCGCCCAACAACATGGTGCAGTCGCGCCGACTGGCCAATGCCCAAATTGCCTACCGCGGCACAGGCGACATGGCCGCTGTGGCCAAGACCGGCTGGGGCACCAAGGCCCTGCTCAAGATCTGGCCTTTTTGAGCCACTGACACCCCAAGAGACCTGTTATGAAATCCACCCTTCTTGCCTTGGTGTTGCTGCTCGGCCTGAACGCCAGCGCCTGGGCTGACCGCATCAAAGACTTGGCCAATGTGGCCGCGGGTCGCACCAACCAACTCATTGGTTATGGCCTGGTGGTGGGCTTGCAAGGCACGGGCGATGGGGCCGATGTGTCCTTCACCGCACAAAGCATGAAGTCCATGCTCAGCCGCATGGGCGTGAGTCTGGACGGCCCGCTGTCCGACTTTGAACAAGGCACCAGCGCCGGCAAGATCGACATCAAGAACGTGGCCGCCGTGATGGTGACCGCCGAATTGCCCGCGTTCGCCAAACCAGGTCAAAAAATTGACGTCAATGTCTCGGCCATCGGCAAGGCCACCAACTTGCGCGGCGGCAACTTGCTGCTGACCAGCCTGCGCGGTGTGGACGGCGAGGTCTATGGCATCGCTCAGGGGGCACTCACAGCCACGGGCATTGATGCCAATGCCGCTGGCTCCAAAGTCAGCATTGGTGTGCCCACATCGTCGCGCATTCCGAACGGCGCCACCGTCGAGCGCATGGTCGAAACACCCTTTGAGACTTCGGACCATGTGGTCTTGAACGTGCGTGAGTCGGACTTCACCACCACCACGGCCATCGTGAATGCCGTGAACAAGAATTTTGGTGAGGGCACGGCCCGCGCCATCGACGGCATGTCACTGGCCATCCGTGCGCCGGCCGACATGTCGCAGCGCGTGGCCTTCATGAGCCTGGTCGAGAACCTGGACGTGGTGCCCGGCGAGCCCCCTGCCCGTGTGGTGGTCAACTCGCGCACCGGCACCGTTGTCATCAGCCGCAATGTGCGTGTGACGGCCGCTGCTGTGGCGCACGGCACCATCTCGGTGGCGATTGCGGCGACCAATGAAGTCTCGCAACCCAATTCCTTGAGCCAAGGCCAGACGGCTCCGGTGCAAAACGCCGAGATCGCCGTGACCGAGCCCAAGAATCCGATGTTCCTCTTCCAGCCCGGCGTGGACTTGCGCCAAGTGGTGGACGCAGTCAACCAGGTGGGTGCCACACCCTCGGCGCTGATCGCCATCCTCGAAGCCCTGAAAAGCACCGGCAGCCTGCGTGCCGAGCTGATCATCATCTGAGCGGCCTGAACCCCTTTTCCGCACAAGCCACGCCATGAACGACATCAGCTCTTCCGGTTCTTATCTGGACTTCAACGCCCTGACGCAGTTGAAGGGTGATGCCGCGCGTGACCCCAGCAAAGCGGTGCGTAAAACCGCAGAACAATTCGAAGCCTATTTCATCCAGCAGATGATGAAATCCATGCGCGACACGATCGAAAAAAGCGATCTGGTCGAAGGCGGCAACATGGAGATGTACCAGGACCTGATGGACAAGGAAGTGTCCCTGAGCATCGCCAAACGCGGCGGCATGGGCCTGGCGGACATGATGGAGCGCCAGATGAACCAAGCGCAGGCCATGAGCACCCAGGACGCGCTGCGACTGCAAAACCCGGCCACGAACACCCCGCCTGTGGCCATGCCCTTGGTGCCGGTGCAAGAAGGCATGAGCCTCAAGCCCAATGCGATTCAGGCCTACGAAATTCAGCGCCAGAACGGTTTCAAAATCGGAGATAAGCCATGAGTGACTTGCTCGGCATTGGCAGCTCGGGCGTAGGTGCCTACCAACGCGCCCTGGCCACCGTCTCCAACAACATTGCCAACGTCAGCACCGAGGGCTACACCCGTCAGAACGTGTCGCTGACCGCCAACCAGCCCCGCTTGATGGGCGGCAGCTACCTGGGCACCGGTGCCCGATTCGACAACGTGCAGCGTCAATACGATGCCTTCGTTGAATCCAACCTGCGCAACAGCAACAGCGAACTGGCCAGCCAAAAGCCCTTGTTGTCTTACGTCAATCGGCTCATCGATGTCATGGGCGATGAGAGCGTGGGCCTGACCACCGCCGTCAACCTGTTTTTTGAATCGGCCCGAGACCTGGCCAGCGATCCGGCGTCCATCGTCTCGCGCAGCACCTTCTTGCGCGATGCCGATGGCTTGGCCGCACGTTTTCGGCAATTGGCCGGTCAATTCGAACTGCTGGACAACGAAACACGCCAATCGGTGGAAACCGATGTGGAACAAGTCAACTCCCTGACCCAACAGTTGGGTTTGCTCAACAAGCAAATGGTCAAGCACAGCAGCGCGAGCAACCAACCGTCGGAGTTGCTGGATCAACGCGATCGTCTGCTGCGCGAACTCTCGGGGCTGATTTCGGTCAAGACCAAATTCGAGCCCAACGGCGCCGTGCTGGTCAGTGTGGGTGACACCCTGGACCAAGGGATTTTGGTGGCCCAGTCGAATGTCCGGGCCATCAGCGTGTCGCAGTCGCGCATCGACAGCAACAAGCTTGAATTTGTCATCGACGCCTACGCCAACCCAGAAACCATGACCGGCATCAGCACCGGAAAAATCGGTGGCGTGATGTCGTTTCGCGACACGGTCCTGACCCCATCGGTGAACGCTCTCGATAACTTGGCAACCACCATGGTCAATGAGATCAACAAGGTTCACCGGGGTGGTGTGGATGCCGAAGGCTTGCTGGGTGCCGATTTGTTCGCCTTCAATGCCGACAAGCCGCAGCAAGCGGTGGGCATGACCATGATTGTCCAAGACGCCAACCGGGTCGCTGCTGCAGGCCAATTCAGGGTCATTGACAACCCGCTCAACAGCGGCACCGCCCAAGCCCGTATCGCCTACAACCAGCCTGAATTTGCAGGGCCTACGGGGCTTCTGGGCGACTTGGCCTTGGCCAAAACGCCGCAGATCGGCTCGGTCAATGTCAGCATGAGCGTGAGCCAGCCTTTTGCCTGCCTGGGCCTGATTCCGGTCGGCGCCAAAGAGATGTCGCTGACCCTGAACAACCCGGCGGCAGGGCAATCTTTTCAAGTGTTGTCGCGTGATGGCCGCCACATTCTGGGGCAAACCCTCACAGCGAATGAACAGGCTTTGCTGATGAAGACCGGCAACGGGATGGAAGAAAACGCCACCTACAGTGCGTCGGGGATCAACGCCACCTACAGCGCCAGCAACAGCCCGACCTACCTGGACATGGACATCTTCATGGGGGCCAAAGCCGAAGTCGGTGTGCAGCTTCAGTTCAATACCACCACCGGCGATGTCATCGAGCCCAAGAAATTGCCTGCCCAGCTCACCGGCGGCACTTTTGTGCCCTTCAACGGCCCCATCGCAGCCAACACCTTCACACTCAACGGCCACGCCCTGCCCGCCCTGACCAGCACAGGCAGCCTGAGTCTGAACGATGTGGTCAGCTGGCTCAACAGCGAGAGCGCCTCCACCGGCGTGACGGCCAGCGCCGTCAACAACCAGTTGGTACTGGCCCGACCTGCCAATGATTTGACCCAAGACATCCGTCTGGGCATGGGCTCTGCAGGCACGCCCACAGACTTGAAAAAACTGGGTTTTGACACACGCATTGCCATCAAAGGCGGCACCCTCGACGATTTGCTGGTGTTCGTGACCGACCGCAGTGGTGCGGCCAGTACCGCCCAAGTGACAGCGCAATTTGCGGACATCCAAGGCGACATGAAGCAGGCACTGCGCCGCTCGCCCATGACCGTGACCTTCACCTCCAACACCGACTACACCATCGTTGACACCCAAACCAACACGGTGCTCGCAGCACGCACGCTGGTCGTTGACCCCAACGCCCCCACCCCCAGCCTGAGCTACCGGGGTCTGTCGCTCGCTTTCTCAACCGCCCCCAAAACGGGTGACGTCTTCAGCATCGATGGCAACAGCGATGGCATTGGCAACAACGAGGCCATGCTGCAGCTGGTGGCCCTGGAAGACGCCGAAATCATGCCCGGCGGACTGACCCTGAGCGAAGCCTACATCGAGCGGGTCAACCAAGTCGGCAACGTGGCCCGGCAAGCCTCCATTGCCGAGCAGGCCTTGAGTGTGGTTTACCAGCAAGCGCAGGAAGCACGCGATGGCATCTCGGGCGTCAGCCTCGATGAAGAAGCCTCTGCCCTGGTGCGCTTTCAGCAGGCCTACCAGGCCAATGCCAAGGTCATGCAAACCGCCATGGATTTGTTCCAGAGCATCTTGCAAGTGCGCTGATCGGAGCCCTCATGAAAATATCCACCTCCTTCTTGTTTGACCGCGCCACCGATCGGATGAGCACCATTCAGAACAAGCTGGCCACCACCCAGGCACAACTGTCGGTCTCCAAGCAAATCCTCAAACCCAGCGATGCACCGGATCAGGCGGCAGCCATCCAGCGCCTCAAAGGTGAAGTGGAGCGCCAAAACAGCCATGTGCGCACGCTCGAAGTGGCCATGCGCCGTTATGGCTCTGAGGAGACTGTGCTCAAGGCCTCCAACGACCTGCTCATCCGCATGAAAGAGCTCGGCTTGCAAGCGGCCAACGGCACCATGGGACAAAGCGACCGCGATGCCGTGGCCGTCGAAATGAAAGCCCTGCGCAACCAGTTGCTGAGCCTGGGCAATACCCGCGATGACAGTGGCAATTACCTGTTTTCAGGCACGCGGGTGAACACCCCGGCTTTTGCTGAAAACGCCAATCGCGAAGTGATTTACATGGGTGACCAAACCCAAACCCGAATTCCTGCCGGTGTGGAGCGCACAGTCCAATTCACCCGCGCTGGCACCGATGTCTTCAGCCGCGTCGTGCGCGATGGGCAAGACCAAGCCGTTGGTTTCTTTGATGCCTTGGACCAGATGATCAAAGGGGTGGAAACCAGCGACGTCACAAGCATCCAGCAAGGCTTGGGGGATGTCACCCAAATGCACAACAACATCACCTTGACCCAAGCCCAAAACGGCTCAGACCAAAAGGTGGTGCAGTCGCAGATGGACATCCTGGACGAAACCGCCTTGCGCATGAAATCGACCTTGTCGGAAATCGAAGACCTCGATTACGCCGAAGCCGTGACCCGCATGAACAAGGAAATGATGGCGCTGGAGGCGGCCATGGGCAGCTTTGCCAAGATTTCCGGCTTGTCACTTTTTGATTACATCCGGGGCTGAACAGGGACTGGCCACTTCAGCCTTCTGAGTCTGTGCCGATCCTTTGATCTGACCACCCTTTATTTAAACGACCCCCATCATGGCCACCAGCAGCATTGTCAACACCCTCGGCGCCGGCTCCGGCATCGACGTCAAAGCGCTGGCCCAAGGTCTGGTGGATGCCGAGAAAATCCCCAGAAAAGAGCGGATCGACGCCAAAATCGCCAAGACCGAAGCCAAAATCACCGGTTTCAGCGCGATCAAATACGCCCTCTCTGAACTGAAAAACGCCTTCGCCAAGCTCAACGACGCCAGCGAATTTGCCGCCATCAAACCCAGCAACACCCAAGCCAGCGCTTTTGGTGTCACCGCCAGCAGCAGTGCCCAATCCGGCAGCTACGGCATTGAGGTTTTGCAGACGGCCCAGGCCCAGCGCACCGCCAGCACAAGCTTTGCCGATCGCACCACGCCCCTCAATGGTGGCAGCGCCTTCACCCTGAACCTGACGCTGGGCGGCGTGAGCCAAGACCCGATCGCGGTCACCAACGCCACCCCTGCGGGCATGGTCAGTGCCATCAACGGGGCTGACTTGGGCGTGACCGCGCAGCTGATCAACACTGGCAGCGGCTTCAACGTGGTGCTGACCGGCGAGACCGGCGCCACCCAATCGTTCACCATGGGCAGTGACGATGGCAGCGGCAATGCGGTGGCCGATGTCGGCTTCACCAACCATTTGCAAACCGCAGCAGACGCGAACTTCAAGGTCAACGGCCTGACCGTGACGCGCAGCACCAACAGCATCTCTGATGTGATCGATGGTGTCACGCTGGACCTCTACACCAACACCACAGGGGCCGCACGCCTGGACCTGAACCGCGAAACAACCGGCATCAAGGACAACCTCAAAGGCTTGGTCACCGCTTACAACGATTTTGAAGAAACCCTCAAAATTCTGGGTGACAGCGGCAGTGAGGTCGAAGAATTTGGTGGTGCACTGGCCGGCGAAAGCTTGCTCCAAACCGTGCGCACACAAGTGCGTGACTTCATCATCAACAACTCCAGTTCCCCTGGCACCAACATCAAAGCGGCGCGAGATGTCGGGATCAGCTTTGACCGCAATGGGAAACTGACGCTGGACGAGACCAAGCTGGACAAGGCCTTGCAAAACCACTTTGGCGAGGTCTCCACCATGTTCACAGCGGGCGCGAACAACCAAAGCATTTACAGCGTGGCCTCTGGCGGCTTGGCGGGCGATGCGGTCAAACGCATCGAAAAGATGCTGCTCTCGACAGGCCTGATCGACACCCAAAGCAAGAGCGCCACCAACCAAATCACCAAGTACAAAGCAGAGCTCACCCTTTTGGAAGACCGCATGGAAAAGCTCATGACGCGCTACATGAACCAGTTCAGCGTGATGGAGAGCATTGTGGGCAGCAGCACCAGCATGCGAGAAAGCCTCAAAGGGTCCTTTGAGGGCATGATGAATGCCTACAACAATTGAGGCAGGCGCCGCCAGGGCGCCCGCCATGTCGGCGCTTCAGGCCTGACGGGCCAGCTGTTTTTTGATTTGGCTCACCTGCCGCACCTTGACCCGGTCCAGTCCCAAGCACTTGGCTGCAGGGCTGGAAAACAAAGCCGCGTGCTCCAAAAACAGCAACCTGTTTTCTGGCAACAACAGATTCCCCGCCGCCACGGGCTGCGTGGGGCCCCACTCGCGGGACAATGCCTGTGTCAAACCCTGCTGGGTTTGCGGCAAGGTGCTGGCCAAAATGTCGGCCTCTTGCACCAACACCGCCAAGCAGTCGCGCTGGCGCAAATCAAAAGGCCTGGAGCGCACGTCCATGTGAAAAGCCTTCACACGTGACGGTTCTGTGGCCAGGATGCAATGCGCCACGTCTTGACGGTCCCTCTCAGACAGGCCCGCACTTTGCATCAAGGGCTGCAAGTCCTTCACCGCGCGTGTCTCGAACTCACCCGGCTCGCTGTTGGAGCCCCCGGGATGCAGAAAATCGTGGCTGGCCATGATGGCCAAGGCCAAGGCCACCACCTGCGGCGTATTCGCTCCGGGCACTTGGGCGTGGACAGAGGCTTTGAGCAAATACGTCATGCACACCAGCGTATCGGCAATGTGCAGTCGGTTGTGATAAGCCGGCTCGGCGTTGCACGTGTGCCGCTGGGCACCATCGCGCTCGATCTGCTCGCACACACCGAGTCCAAACGCTTGCAAGGCATGGACCCGAGAACCCATGCGGGGCGAGCCCAGCGCCAACTGCTGCCAAGCACGCTGAAAAACCAAGGGCAAACCAGGCCAGCCTTTGGTCCATGGACGGCGCAAATTGCGCAGCGACACGGCCACCGCAGACAAGGAAGCTTGCGCCGGCAATGGGGTGGACAGCCCCATGTCAGACTTTCGTGCGCAAAGCGTTTTGCATGTTTTGCTGAAGCATCATGGCTTCAAAAACTGCCGTCAGAATCGGCGAAGCTGTTTTGAGCATGCCCCGCAGACCCTCGGCTGTGATCTCCAGCAACACCGTGCCGTCCCCTGCCAAGGCGGTGGCGCCACGAATACCCCCTTGAAGCATGGCCTGCTCACCAAAGGAGTCGCCTTCTTTAAGCGTGGCAAAAACAGCCCCAGTGTTCTTGTCGGCCATGCGAATGGAGCCGGACTGAATGAAGTACAGCTTGTCAGCAGGTTCACCCGCTTTGAAAAGTACTTGGCCCTCTTCGAGCCGTATTTCGTCAAAAGAGGTCATGGCAATGAAGGCGGTGGTGAGGACAGCTGGAGCGTGCGCATGACCGTGGACTTCAAAATACCTTTGAGTCCCGGTGGCATGTTTTTCACCAGCTTGGAAATCACGTAAATCGGGAACACACGAACCTGCACGTCGTCCACGGCCACCGCATCCATGCTGTAGGGCAGCCCCCCCACGCCTTCTGCCAGGCCAATCACGCTGCCCGGACCCAAGCGGTAAATGTCATCGCCTTTGACGCCCAGAACAGAACCTTTGATCACGAAATACGCCGAGCTCACGGGTTCACCCAAGCGGGCAAAACGCGTTTTGGCGCGAATCAATGAGGTGCTCAGCTCGGAAGAGCCCCACAGCGAAAAATACAGACGTTCGTTGGCATTGAGCTTGCCCGAATGGTAGAGCTGCATACTTTGCTCAGAATATGGATCTCTGACACCCAAAGCATGCAAATGCTCAATATTGACAGAGAAAGAGGCGGCAACGAACTTGCTGGTGCTCATGCCACCACCCGACGAAAAAACGGCGATAAAGGAAGAAGTTTCATCGAATCCACGTACTTGGCTGTCGGGCCCATCCCTGTCATGTGCCTACAGCGCTGTTGAAACGCTGTCTTGAACAAGAATACCCTTGAGTTGGCGAGGATAGCATTGATTCGAAGGCCTCTTGACCCCGGTTGAATCAACGCATGCCTGCCAAACCCCGACAACTGTGGCCCCAAGACACCACCCCCTTGCACCCCTAGGCAACCCTGGAAGTCCAAGCCAAAGACGCAGGACAAGCAAAGGGCAGATGACTTGATCGATTCTGAACAAGATTTCAAATTTATTGTTTTTAAAATTATTAGTACTTATACCAATAAATACGTCAATAAACTAAATCAAGCCTCCAAAATTGATATGATCACATTGGCCTGAGTTCCGACTCAACATGCACCCTCACGGTGCACTCTCTTTTATCCATTGCCCATCACCTGCTCATGAACCAATTAAGCGTCAACATCCGCCTTTTCCTGTTGGTCGGGCTTTTGTCCCTGGTCTCAGTCATTGTGGGACTCATGGGCCTGCGCGGCATGTCCGAAACGGTCGGGGGCCTTCGCACCGTTTACGAGGACCGGGTGGTCCCACTGCGAGACCTGAAGGTGATTGCCGACTTGTACGCGGTGAACATTGTGGACATGACCCACAAGGTGCGCAACGGCAATATCGAATGGGCAGAGGCTCGCAAAAATCTTCAGGATGCGCGTCAAGGCATTGACAAAACATGGTCGGCCTACAAAGCCACCTATTTGGTTGAAGAAGAGAAAAAACTGGTCGCCACCATTGAACCCATGCTGGCGGAAGCTGAAGGCACCATCAAAGAGTTGCACACCATCCTCGAAAACGAGGACATGAAGGCGATCACGCGCTTCACCATCGACACGCTGTACCCTGTGATCGACCCCATCAGCACCAAATTCTCTGAACTGATCGAGGTGCAACTGAATGTGGCCAAAGCCGAGTACACCTCGTCTTCAGCCCAATATGAACAATCTCGCCTGATCAGCATCACGCTGCTCGCTGTGGGCATTTTGGCGGGCATACTTTTGGCTTTCTGGATCGTGGGCTCGGTCGTCAAACCCCTGCGCATGGTGCAAGAAGCGGCTCAAAAGGTCTCGCAGAACTTTGACTACTCCACCCGCATGCAGATCAACCAGCGTGATGAGGTGGGCGAAACCGCCAATGCCTTTAACACCCTGTTGCAAGCCCAACAAACCGCCATTGCCCAAGTCAATCGTGTCATTCAGCATCTGGCCGAAGGCGATTTGAGCCAGCGAATTGAGGGCAACCTCCAGGGCGACCTGGGGCAAATGAAAACAGCCATCAACAATTCTTTGGACACTGTTCAACAGACCATGAGTGGCTTCAACGGTTTGTCGCAGGCGCTGCTGCATGGTCAGTTCGATCACCACATTGACCACAGCAACAGCCAAGGCGAGTTCCGCGAAAGCCTGGAGCAAGCGAGCATGGCTTTGCAATCGCTGCACCGCATGATTGGCAATGTCGATGGTGTGATGGGTGCCGTATCACGGGGTGATTTGACCCAGCGCGTGCAGATCGAGGCGACCGGTGACCTGTTGCGTCTGAAAAACAACATCAACGACTCGCTCGATGCCTTGGGTCAAGCCCTGGGCGCGGTGCACAACAGCACCCGCCAAGTGGCGGCGGCAGCCAACCAAACCAGCACCGCCATTGGCCAAATTTCCGATGGTGCACAAAACCAGACACACGCCATTGGGCAGGTGGCTCTCGCCATCAAACACACCGCCGAGTCGGTCACCGATGTTTCTCGCAACACCGCCATCGCCAGCCAAAAATCGCGCGAATCGATGGCCATCATGCAAACCGGCATGGGCAAAATGAGCCAGATGGTTCAGGTGGTGAACAACATCTCGGTGCACTCGGACAAGATCAACAAGATCACCGAAGTGATCGAAAAAATCGCCAACAAGACCAACCTGTTGTCCCTGAACGCGGCCATCGAAGCCGCCCGCGCAGGGGAGCACGGCAAAGGCTTTTCTGTGGTGGCCGAAGAGGTCGGCAAACTGGCCGCCAGCAGCGCCGAGAGTTCACAAGAAATTGCCCGTCTGGTCCAACAGGCTGTGCAGGAAACGGCTCAAGCCGTCCAAGTGGTGCAGGAAGTCAGCCGTGACATGTCCATGATCGAGCAAGGCTCACAAGAGACAGACCAGATGCTGCAGCGCATTTCATCGGCGCTGGAGCAGCAATCGGCCGCGGTCGAAGAGATCAACTCCAACCTCGGCAGCTTGGACCGTATCGCCATCAGCAACGCGTCCGCATCGGAAGAAATCACGGCCACCGTGATCGAGTTGTCCAAACTGGCCGAGCAAACTCGCCAGGATCTGGGCCGCTTCAGCGTCTAAGACGCCTGTGCCGAACCCCTCCCCGTCCCATCCCCCACCCGCCCAC
>JACCEA010441476.1_pt1 | contig 11174 bp, 7 predicted proteins | sample 7449851 | NCBI WGS metagenome assembly JACCEA01 (sample SAMN15323453, study PRJNA562643) | freshwater metagenome | isolation source: river surface water | place: USA:Blue River Watershed | collected 2017-08-18 | reverse complement strand
GTAGGGTAGGGATATTTCGGTTTTTCAGTTCGTGCAGGAAGTAATGCCAGAATTCATACTTAATGAAAATGGCCAGCGAGGGGGCTGCAATATCTAAAAATGCTGCAGCGTTGGCACTGCCATCCAGCGGTAAGTAAACGATCTCGTCAGCCCCTTTGAAGTTCTTGCAGGTTTCGTAGCCGGAAGGAGAGAAGAATGTAAGCAGGATCCGGTGGTCAGGCCACTTTTTCCTCATGAGTTCTATGAGTGGACGCCCCTGTTCAAACTCGCCAAGCGATGCGCAATGGATCCAGATACGTTTCTTTCCCGCTGGTATAAGTTCTTTGTAGCGCGACTGCCAGTTCTTTCTGCCCTCGATCCATAAGCGCGCTTTTTCATTATAGGTGGCGGATAGCCCGATAGCAGATCGGTACAGAAACAGGAAGAAGTTGTAGAGTAACAATGTCTGGCAGGTTAGTTATTTACAAAGTAATGAAGTCTGCACATACGGCTCAGTTTGAATGTTCCAGATACTCCTGCAACATTATCACGGCCGCAACAGCATCTATTAGTTCTTTCTTTTCTCGTTCTTTCTTCTTCAACCCCATACCCGAGATCTCAGCCGATGCCATTTTAGATGTCATTCTTTCATCTGTTTTGATCACCGGCATGTTTGGAAATACATTCCCGAATTTTATAATGAATTTCTCTACAATAGGAGTCGCATCGGTGGGAGAGTCGTCAAAGTTTAGCGGATATCCAACCACTACCTTGTCCACCGGTTCGTTTAGGATGTACTTTTTCAGGTAGCCTATCAATTCTCCGGTCTCTATAGTGGCATGTGCCGTTGCAATGATCTGTAGGGGGTCGGTGACGGCAATCCCGGTTCGTTTTTTTCCAATATCCAGCGCAATTATTCGTCCCACTAAGAATTTAGAATTTATGACAAATGTACGCTGTGCGGGGGAATAACATACCATACCCATTTTGCGTGTACCGGCTATTTATTGGTATATTTACGAGTAAGTACAAACCAAACAACTCTTTTCTGATGTTCCTCCACTTCGATACCAATAATACTGAACCTGTGAAAGCTGATAAAAGGCAACTTATAGATGAACTAACATCCCCATTGCATCGTATCATGTGGGTCTATAATGCTGATGAACCCAATAGGAGGATATTTGAGAACAACATCTCAGCCTTTCATATTGGTAAAGGTTACTTCCTTAGTGTTGCCCATAATCTTAGGATACAGCAAGGATACTTCAGGTCTATTGATGTTGCCAGATATCGTCAGGAGATCCTATCTATCCTCGATGGGGCACAGAATCGTTTCATGGAGCAGCATTATCAAACAGATGAGTACACGCAGAAGAAGTACCTGTCCACAACCGATCCAACGGCTTTGCAGAACATAGCAACAATTCTGAAGCAAAAGCGATTTGATACCCGTTGGGTTACTCTATCAGAAAAAAAGATATGTACACCTCATCTCATATTCCAGTTTCGCGGACAGGATTTTTATGGCGACAGCGATCTGAGTCAGTTATTTGACCCGTCCATGCGCTTTTTTGATAATGACGCCGGCAAGCATACATTTCTCGTAGCGGTAGAGCTTGTTGAGGCATTTTATCAGGAGGATATTGCATTGTACCGTATTGTGGGTGTTCCCACTGAGATAATTGACAGAATCCCGGTAGCCGATCTGAACTTTGACTTTATTGAAGACGATGAAAAGCCGCTTTTCTGCTTGCAGAGTTCCCCAAGCGGACCGGCGGGTCGGTTGTTGAATACTGCGAAGATCGAAGGTATGCTCGATCATTTCGGCATATTCCCCGATGATATAGGCGGCAATTATCGCTTTGAGGGATATCGATATCTAATAAAGGGCTACTTCCGTTTCGGTTCGTCAGGTTCACCTTATTTTTTCTACGATAGTGCAAAAGGAAGGTATGTGGCCAACGCCATTCAGAGTGAGGCAAGTGGAATTCAGTTGTCCATAAAAAATGACCGGGACGGTAATTTTCAGTATGTCAATGCCATTGCTTCCCCACTATCAATAATAAGAGATCGGTTGTTGGCTCTTACTGCGCTTGGTTGAGGCTGATATTAGGTACGGATGCTATGCCGGGCCGTACATCGTAGGTCGGTACTACTGCCTTGCACGTATCAACAAAAAAGGTCCCTTGAAGTATTACAAGAGACCTTTTAAATGTTTCGTGAATTTCATGAAACTTCATCTGTTTTACTTGCTGTCCTTGTCTGCAAGGATCGACAAAAGCTGACCAATTTCTTCTGCTTTGCTTTCCTGATGCTGATAACGGTAACACTGGCGTAGTTCCTCCAGCATTTTTTGTATCACTACTTTGTTCGACAAACGAACAAAGTACTTTTCCGTATCAGTTGCGTTTATCTTTCTCAGGTACATATCAATGTCCGACTGAGTGTAGGCCATTCCTCCCAATGGATCGACGTAAAATTGTATCTGCTCTATACCTAAAGGGTCACTGCTGAAAAAGCTGTGCAGGGTATCGAAGTATGCCAGGATAAATTGTCTGGGAATGTCGACTGCAAAGACAGGAACGTCCAGCACATCACATAATGCGAGATACAGGACACCCAGGGAAAAGGGGTTTCCCTTTTTGCTTTCAAGAACACTATTAATGAAGAAATATTGAGCATTCCGTTCAGTAAGCTCATGCCCTTCCATTTTAAAGTAATTGTAAACAATGCTATTGATCACATTTACCTGCTCAAGCGGAGTAAGGTAATTATTAAGTTCCAACCATACATTCCGGCGTATCTGGTCGAATTGGTGCAAGACCGTTGGTACATTCAGGTCAGGGTAGTGGTACTTAGCAACTAGGAGTGCGCCGGTAAGTATATCGGGTCTTTTGGCTTCAGACCAGGTTTTCAATTCCTCCTGCAAGTCATTGAAGTAAACCCTGTGTATCAGCAGTTCCATTCGCTCTTGCAGCAGAGTGTCGGCAGTACTCTCCCACACGTGTTCCAGATTAGGTATTATCTCACGTCCATAGTTGATCAATCGGTCAGCTACCGTGTTGAAAACGTCATCGTCCGGGTCATCGGCAAGTACCAATAAGGCTTCTATTTCTCTGTCTGCTAACATAGTCTTTATTCGTCTTGGTCGAAATTACGTCTCAAAACAATAAGCCGGTCAGATCGTCAGATCTCACCGGCTTATTATTCACACAGTATCAACGTTGTTATTTTTTCTTCCGTGCTACTTTTTTCGGAGGATTCGCTTTTACGTCTTCTATAATCGCTTTCACGTCTTCCAATGTCAGGTCCTCAGGCTTTTCGGTTTTTTCCTTAGGTATCTTGTAGTTTCTCAGCCCTTGTTTGATATATGGTCCATAGGGTCCACGCAATATCCTGATCTTTTCTTTCTCAAATACTTTGATCTCACTCTCAGCTTTTGCTTTCCGTTTCTCTTCTATTAGCGGTGCTATTTCATCAAGCCCCACGGTGTATGGGTCCATTTCCTTTTTCAGAGAATAGAACTGGCTTGCATGTTGTGCATAAGGTCCGAAACGGCCGATATTCACGACCACGTCACTGTCCTCAAATACACCCAAATTCCTTGGGAGCCTGAACAATTCAAGCGCCTCCTCGAGTGATATGGTTTCTATACTCTGGTTTGTACGTAGTTTTGCGAAACGAGGTTTTTCTTCGCTTTCCGCAACACCTATCTGTACCATCGGGCCAAATCGTCCCAGACGGGCAACAACAGGTTTTCCGCTTTCCGGATCCACACCCAACTCGCGTTCGCCTTTCGCGCGGCCTGCATTTTCCATGGTGTGTTCCACACTCTCATGGAACGGATGATAGAATTCATCCAGCATCTTGTTCCACTGTTGCTTGCCTTCTGCTATGTGGTCAAATTTTGCTTCTATGCTCGCGGTAAAGTCATAATCCATTACCGTTTTGAAGTGTTCTCTCAGGAAGTCGGTAACGACCATGCCAAGGTCGGTAGGGAAGAGCTTGCTCTTCTCTGCTCCAACATTTTCACTCTCCGATGATCTGGTTACGCTATCGCTTTTCAAGGTCAGGACCGTGTAGGCGCGTTTTGTGCCGTCTTTATCTTTCTTTTCAACATAGCCCCTTGCTTGTATGGTGCTTATCGTAGGCGCATACGTCGACGGACGACCGATTCCCAGCTCTTCTAATTTCTTTACTAATGATGCTTCCGTGTATCGTGGCAATGGCCTTGTGTACCTTTCCGTAGCAACCATCCGTTGAAGGTCAGGCTGCTGGCCTGGTACAAGCGGGGGGAGCATTCCTTCATTGTTCTCTTCACCATCCTCTTCGTCTTTTCCCTCGCTATATACTTTAAGGAATCCGTCAAAGCGAAGTACTTCACCGGTAGCCGTAAGTTGTGTCTCAGCAACTGTCGAGATGCCGATTTTTGCAATTGTTCTTTCCAGTTGGGCATCTGCCATCTGGCTGGCCATTGTCCTTTTCCAGATCAGTTCGTACAGTCTTGTTGTGTCAGCATCTCCAGCTGTAGTCACGTTCATGTCCGTCGGCCTGATGGCTTCGTGCGCTTCCTGCGCCGACTCGTTCTTATTTTTGAATGTACGTGTCTGATGATATTTTTCGCCAAATTGGGACGTTATAGCTTGTCTAGCACTCTCCAATGCAGTCTCCGACAAATTCACCGAGTCGGTACGCATGTAGGTGATATGACCGTTCTCGTATAACTTTTGAGCCAACAGCATGGTCTTGGATACACTATATCCCAATTTCCTGCTCGCTTCCTGCTGAAGGGTAGAAGTAGTGAACGGTGCAGATGGCGACTTTTTCGCAGGCTTCACCTGAATATCATTCACGGTGTATGTTGCACCCTTGCATTTTTCAAGAAATCCTGCCGCTGAGTCAGCGTCTTTTAGTTTATCAGGTCCTTCAGCCTTGAAAGTAACTTTCTTCTTATTAATATCATCTGCCGCGAAAAATGCTTCTACCTTGTAGGAACTTGTCGCGTTAAACTGGTTGATCTCCCTTTCTCGTTCAACGATCAAACGCACCGCGACAGATTGCACCCTGCCCGCCGAGAGGTTATTGCGCATGCTCATTTTGCGCCACAACACCGGAGATAATTCAAAACCCACTATACGGTCCAGGATACGTCGTGCTTGCTGTGCATTCACCAGATTCATGTTCACATTTCTCGGTGTCTTTACCGCTTTCTGAATTGCCGGTTTTGTGATCTCATGAAAAACGATTCTTTTTGTTGTGTACGGGTCAAGTCCCAGTACCTCACATAAATGCCAGGATATAGCTTCCCCTTCGCGGTCCTCATCCGTTGCCAGCCAAACATCTTCCGATTTCTTAGCCAGTGACTTCAGTTCTTTAACTACTTTTTGTTTGTCTTCAGACACTACATACTTTGGCTTGTAGCCATCTTTTATGTCGATGCCCATGTCCTCTTTTTCAAGGTCACGAATGTGCCCATAGCACGACTTGACCTCAAAATCGCTCCCCAGTATTTTCTCAATGGTCTTGGCTTTTGCCGGAGACTCCACTATCAACAGATTTTTTGCCATTCAGGTGTTCGTTAGTTGCTGCATTCTCGCAGCAAGAGTGTGCAATAATAGAATATTGTTTTGAAAAACAAAAAATCAAATGTCGAAGTTGCTTTGTTTGCAACCACATATCATGGCACAAACCTTAGGTATCAGTTGCATATATAGGTGTATGTTGGTACCAGGTTTGTTGTTTCAGACGAATATAAATGTGAATGTCGTCTGTTTGCGGGGTGGGTGTGACTAAAATAAAAGAGGCAATGGAAAACCATTGCCTCTTTATATGTCCTGTTAAAGGATATTAGTGTGCTACAACTACGCGACCTGTAGTGCGGTTGCCGTTTGCAATTACAGCGTAATTGTAAAGACCTGCAGCCAGGTTTTCTGTGTTGAATGTAGCGGTTCCTTTAGAAACATTGTTCATGTTCTTAGTAGCAACCACCTGACCAAGCATGTTGCTCAATGTCACTGTAACATCAGCAGTAGCGTCAAGCGTGAACGGAATGTTCAGCTCATCGTTTGCCGGGTTAGGATATGCATTTACTTTGTTGATGTTTGCAACGTTGCCAACAACAGTTGGAGGTGCAGTAACAACACCACAAGTAGTACATGTTACGTGGAAGCTAACTTCTGGGAACTGGAGAATTGATGCTCCGGAAGTTGTTCCTGATGATGACCAAGCCCAAGTTGGAACATATTGACCAGCCCAACCAAGGATACCTGGCATCCTTTTGAACAGACCAACGTTACTGTCAGCTTTTGGATCTGGTGCAGCAGCGTATGGAGCCCACTGAACGTCACCTGCAGCGTCCGAAGCATATCCAACGATAGGAAGGAATATGTTGTGGTTTGCCGAGTTTGTAACAGCGTTGAATACCATTGTACCTGAAGGAATAGACTCACCAGATTTGTAAGTAATTGACATACCTACCATTCCGTTTGCAGTAACGCTGATCGGACTGTTAAGTTTGATAGCTCCACCCCAGATACCATTTGATGAAGTGTCAGCCCATGCTGGTGATGCACCAGTGTTAACCAGAACGATGTCTTGGATCATTGGAGTAGGAGTACCTACCGGAACTGTGCCAGACCTTGCTGTGTTGCGGAGACTGTCGTGACGCATATTAACGAACGTAGCAGCACCGTAGTGACCACCACCGCCAAGCGCACCTCCAAAGATGTCGTCTGATGCAGCAGCACCACCATTACCTTTTACGAAGGCAAGACGGATTGTATCCACGATAGAGGCTTTTGCTGTATTTCCTTTGTATACGCCGAATACAGCAATAGAGTCAACTACATAAGCGTCAGTTGGACCAACAGCCATTGCGCCTGGGTAATAATCGTTGTTGTTGAAGCCAACAGAAGATGGATCGAATATAGTTCCGATTGACAACATGTTTATATTTGCCGGACCAGAAGTATAGTTCACCTGATGAACTGTGTCATCCCAGATAAGCATTGATGAAAAACCAGCCTCCTGCGTTACTGTTGCAGTAAGCATGTCATTCAGGTAGCTATTGTAGCTGTACCACCTTTCGCCGCCTGCTGTTCCTTTCTTAGCAGTTTTGCTGGTTTGCGGACGCTGAATGTCGCTCGATTTGAACGTCCTCATTTTGTCCTTCTGATCAAAGTTCACTGTGCGCTGCTGCGCCACGCTTGTCAGCGCGATAGAGCCCGAGGCCAGGAGTAAAAAAAACTTTTTCATTTTTTGTTGGTTTTTGTGATAAAAAAATGGTTGCCTGTAAAGTTATGTAAAATTGAATTTCAAAACACTTTTTTGTGAAAAAATGAAGGCCGCTTTTGTACCATGCATTATTTCACAAAAAACTGTTGCAAAAACCGTGCCTGAAATTACAACCCCATACTAATCATTTAATTATTTCTCGGTTTTTTTGAAATTCCTGTTCCTGTTGTTAAAGCCTGATCCGTTTCCTCGCGGACGGGGAGTTATAGCGTTCGGCCTGGCCACAACTTCTTTGTTTTTCGGTGGCCTTACCTGAACCAGACCTTGCGATTCAGAGGGGTACGGGTGATTATCAACGATAGGAACTTGCTTGCCTATAAGTTTGACAATGTTCCTCCAGTCTGCTTTTTCTTCATCGTCACAGAATGAGAGAGCAATTCCGCTTGCTCCGGCTCTGCCTGTACGGCCAATTCGGTGTACATATGTCTCCGGTACTTCGGGTATCTCAAAATTTATTACATGCGACAATAAGTCTACGTCGATACCTCTTGCGGCGATATCGGTTGCCACAAGCACCCTTATCCTGCCGTCTTTAAAGTTGTTCAGGGCACGCTGACGAGCATTCTGCGACTTATTTCCGTGGATCGCTTCAGCGGTTACTCCGTGTTTGTTCAGGTCTTTTACAACTTTATCAGCACCATGTTTCGTTCTGGTAAACACCAGCACACGTTCTATTCTTTTGTCCTCCAGAACGTATTCAAGCAGTTTTTTCTTGTCTTTCTTATCCACAAAGTACACCGACTGGGTTACTGTATCTGCTGTCGAGGAAACGGGTGTCACTTCCACTTTTTCCGGATTAACCAGAATGCTGTTTGCCAACTTTTGTATCTCAGGTGGCATGGTTGCGCTGAAAAATAGGGTCTGGCGCTTCTGTGGCAACAATGCCACAACGCGTCTCACATCATGTATGAAACCCATGTCAAGCATACGGTCGGCTTCGTCCAGAACGAATATGCCAACATCCTTCAGGTTGATATATCTCTGACCTATAAGGTCCAGTAAACGGCCGGGTGTGGCAACAAGGATGTCGACACCTCTCTGCAACGTTTGCACCTGAGCACCCTGCGGAACACCACCGAAAATGACTGTATGTTTCAGGGGTAAATTGCGGCCGTAGGCGGCAAAACTATCAGCGATCTGTATTGCAAGTTCCCTTGTTGGAGTAAGCACCAAGACTTTGATCGCTTTGTGATTGCGTTCTGCATGTGCAGCGTTCAGCAATTGTAATATCGGTATCGCAAATGCCGCCGTCTTTCCTGTGCCTGTTTGCGCACATCCTAAGAGGTCTTTGCCCTGTAATAGTATCGGTATGGATTGTTCCTGGATAGGGGTTGGGTTTTTATATCCCTCTGTTTCCAATGCTTTCAGGATCGGGGATATCAAATTCAATTCGTTAAATGTCATTAAATTATATTATTATGTGAATGTCCTGTAAGTGCTGTAACAAACTCCGGAATGACGGGAGAAGATCTGCCAGTTGTAAGAATCGCTCTGGCACCGAAAGGATGAAACTAATGTGTTTCAATGCAAACTTACGAATTAAATATCAATAAACAATATTATCTGATGATGATTGATATGTTTTAATAGCTAAAAAAAATAGAGGGTCCCGGATTTGGGACCCTCTACTTTATAAATAAAATAACTTTATTACTTCACTGTGTTTGTAACAGCTACGACCTTCACTTCTTTCACCGCTTCCTTTGTCACAGCTGCAGGCTTCGACACATTTGCAATTGTTGGGGCAATAACCAACGCAACGATCGACATCAACTTGATGAGTATGTTCATTGATGGACCGGATGTATCCTTGAATGGGTCGCCAACAGTATCACCGGTTACAGAAGCCTTGTGTGGTTCAGACTTTTTATAGTAGATCTCGCCATTTATCTCAACACCTTTTTCAAATGATTTCTTAGCGTTGTCCCATGCACCACCAGCGTTGTTCTGGAACATACCCATAAGAACGCCACTTACAGTTGCACCTGCAAGGAAGCCGCCAAGTGATTCAGGTCCCATAAGGAAACCAATAACAAGTGGCGATATGATGGTAATTGCGCCCGGCAGTACCATTTTGCGTATTGATGCCTCGGTTGAGATGGCAACACACTTGTCGTATTCAGGTTTACCGGTACCTTCCATAATGCCGGGAATTGTACGGAACTGGCGGCGAACTTCTTCAACCATGCTCATTGCAGCCTCACCCACGGCACGTATCGCCAGCGAAGAGAAAATGAATGGTATCATACCGCCCACGAATAGACAAGCAAGAACGTCAGCCTTATAAATGTCAATACCATCAATTTTCGCAACACCAACAAATGCCGCAAAAAGTGCAAGCGCAGTAAGCGCTGCTGATGCTATCGCGAATCCTTTACCGGTCGCTGCCGTTGTGTTACCTACAGCATCCAGGATATCGGTTTTTTCGCGAACGTCACTTGGCAATTCGCTCATTTCCGCAATACCACCGGCATTGTCAGCAATAGGTCCGAAGGCGTCAATAGCCAACTGCATAGCAGTTGTTGCCATCATTCCCGCTGCTGCGATGGCAACACCGTATAGGCCCGCGCATTGATAAGAGCCCCAAATACCACCCGCAAGTACAAGTATAGGAAGTGTTGTGGATTCCATGCCAACAGCAAGACCTCCGATTATGTTTGTAGCATGACCCGTAGATGACTGCCTGATGATGCTAAGTACCGGGCGCTTACCCATTGCTGTGTAATACTCAGTTATCATACTCATCAATGTACCTACGACAAGGCCCACGATAATGGCGCCAAATACGCCGTTGCTCGTAAATTCATGGCCACGCAGATTCATGTTCGCAGGAAGAATGTTGTTTACAAGGAAATAGCAAGCTATCGCAGTAAGAACAATTGAACCCCAGTTGCCGAGGTTCAACGCTTTTTGTACTGCCGATGTGCTGTTGCCCGCGCTGTCGGATATCCTTACGAACAATGTACCCACTATTGAAAGAACGATACCAACACCTGCGATCAGCATTGGAAGGAGTATCGGGGCCATGCCACCGAAGTTGTCACCGGCTGACGTTGTTTCACGTCCCAGAACCATTGTAGCAAGTACTGTAGCTACATAAGAACCGAAAAGGTCTGCACCCATTCCAGCTACGTCACCTACGTTATCACCCACGTTGTCGGCAATTGTTGCCGGATTGCGTGGATCATCCTCAGGAATACCTGCCTCAACTTTACCTACCAGATCAGCCCCAACGTCAGCAGCTTTCGTGTAGATACCACCGCCCACACGGGCAAACAGAGCAATACTTTCAGCGCCAAGAGAGAAGCCGGTCAGCACCTCAATAGTGCGCTCCATTTCTTCGGAATTAACTGCCGCATCAGGAGCGAATATCATTTTCAGGATGATGAACAGACTTCCCAGACCTAAAACCGCGAGTCCTGCAACACCAAGACCCATAACCGAACCACCGCCAAACGATACATTCAGGGCTTTAGAAAGGCTTGTCCTTGCGGCTTCTGCCGTACGAACGTTTGCCTTGGTTGCTATCCGCATTCCTATATATCCCGCAAGTGCACTGAAAACTGCTCCGATAACGAATGCAATGGCAATAACCGGACTGGATTTAGGGTTGCTGTAACCCATAAAGGCGAGCAGCAAACCTGCAATTACTACGAAATAGGTCAGGATCTTGTATTCAGCTTTCAGAAATGCCATAGCACCCTCAGCTATGTATTTCGAAATTTCCGTCATGCGCTCATTGCCCGCGTCCTGTTTTGTTACCCAGGCACTCTTGATAAAGGTGTATAGCAGTGCCAATACACCGAAGGCTGGTACTAAATAGAAAAGAGTCATAATTACTGATGTGTGTTAAATTTTGTTAAAGTCCGCAAATATATGCGTTTGCCGATAAAAATCAT
>JACCEA011844632.1_pt1 | contig 11179 bp, 4 predicted proteins | sample 7449851 | NCBI WGS metagenome assembly JACCEA01 (sample SAMN15323453, study PRJNA562643) | freshwater metagenome | isolation source: river surface water | place: USA:Blue River Watershed | collected 2017-08-18 | reverse complement strand
TGTTCATGAACCACTTCCAATTGGCGCGATTTTCCTGGATCCTCCTGCTGTTGACCGCTTGCACGGCGCGGCCTGAGCTTGACGATACCGATGGTATCGAAGCCAGGCGCTTGAAACTCCCCGAACTGAGTCAGGAACCACTGGCCCCTGCCGTGTCGCTTACGGCGGATTATTTCCGTCAGGCCTACCCGCATTTGACGGCGGAACAGTTTCAACAGAAATGGCAGAATTCGCATAAAAGTGGCCTGCTCTTTGTGCGCTCCTATGTCAACACCTGGTACGATGAGCTGGGGCGCATGAGCAGCACGGGTCCAATCGGACCTTGTTTTGGGGATCCGCATCCGGAAAATTTCGGATATCTGCCTTTCTCCGACGGTTTTGAATACGTGTATAACGATGCCGATGATAGCGGCGCCTGCCCGGTGATCTTTGATGCGTTGCGTTATTTCACCAGTACAAAAATCATGCTGAAAGATGATGCCCTCGAGGCCGAACTCCGTCGGGCTTATATCCGCTTTCTCAATGGCGAAGAACTTAGCGAACGACCTTCCCGCGCCTTGAGTCCCGATATTGGCAGCATCCTGAGCAAAGTTTTGAGTAAGAACACGAAACAAGGCCGAATCAAGTTGGAGCGAGGCAGCACGACCCTTGACCCTAGCAAAGCTCAGAGCCTTTTTGCTCTTTTCAAGGAAACAGGAGCAGGCTGCAAGGATTGTAAACTGCTGGACGCCACGCGACCTAAAATCAGTTCTGGCGGCAGTGCCGGACTTGATCGCTACTGGCTGCTAGTGGAAACAGGGCCTCAGACTCAGCAGCTTATCGAATTCAAAGCGCTGACGGAACCAGCCAGCCATCGCGGTCCTTGGGCCCGGCAAAAAAAACTCACGCGCACGGCCATACTCGAGGAAATTTGGGGAAAGAAGTGGCCCCAGTATTTTGCCTTCGTGAATATTGAAGGCGAAAGCTTTCTGATGCGGAGCCGCGTCAATGCCGATCTCGATCTCAAGGATTTACCTGCAGACCAGAAAAGGGCTGTGCTCATGGAACAGGTCTTTCTACTTGCACAACTGCACAAAAAAACGCTGACAGGGAATACGCTTTTGGAAGAATGGCTGGGGCGACAAAGCGAATTTCAGGCCCGGCGCTACAGTGAAGCTTTATTAGCAGCCCAAGGTGGGTGACACACGCTGTCTTTGATCCATGTGCCCTCGATCCGTTGGATTTTTTTCTTGCGGCTGGGGGGCTGGTCCATTCCCGAACTCCTGCCGAAATCCGTGCAGAAATCCTGCCTTTGCGTCGATCCTCGTAGGCCCCTGAGCAAAAATTTACCAGCGCCTTCGTGGTAATTTAGAGTATGGATACCCTTATAGCCTGACGCCGAGGTTTTCGGACATTGAGTAAGTATCTCTGCTTATTGCTCATCCTGCTATTCCCGACCTGGGGATATGCGATCGGCTTTAGGAACGTTCCTCTGGTCGATGGCCAGGCCGATCTCACGGAACCCACGGCCGGTATCAATCGTGTGTCGGGAGACGCACAGTGGGTCTGGAATCAGCTCATACTCCCGGACGATGCTGCCGAACATAACTGGCAGAACGTTCCTTTCCCCAAAAGCTGGAACAGCCTGCCTGAACCTTTGAAACGAAAATTCGGTCAGGCGACTTACCGTCTTCGGCTGCGCGTGCCTTTGGGATCTTTCGGTGAGATCTGGGGGATGCGCTTTCCTCGGATTTACGGAGCCAGTCGCATCTGGGTGAATGGCATCGAACTTCCCAATCCGTCCAGAATTGGTCTGGGCAAGAAACCCAATCGCCAGGTGACGAGTTCGTTCGTTCACTATTTTCGTGTGCAGAGTGAATGGATTGATATCCTCATCCAAAATTCAAACAAGGAAAATCATTCAGGGGGATTGGACTGGGATTTTCTGGTTTCTCCCGCCGATCTTTTGCAGGAAATGCTGGCCAAGCTTTCTCTATTGGATGCAGCGATCCTTGGCTCGCTGTTTTTTGCGGCGGTTTATCATATCTGGCTTTTCAGCTTCCGCCGCCAATGGTTGCCTTACCTGATTCTCGGCTCGTTCTTTTTCGTTGCCATGCTGAGGATCAGTGTGACCGGCGCCAGTCACTGGGCCCTTGGTTTTGAACTTCCTGAAGTTCTGATTCGTCGTGTGGAACTCATCACCTATTATCTGCTGGTGACACTTTCCCTCTATAACGTTCAAATTATCTATCCCAAAAGCTCTTTCCGTCTTTGGAATAGTCTCCTCTACCTGGCCTCCAGCCTGATCATCGCGATCACCGTCGTGGCGCCGATGGCTTTTGCCAACCGCTTTCTGTTTGCCTTTCACATGCTTGCTTTATGCTCTTTCATGACGATGATGCAGATCGTTGTCATGGCCATGATCCGTCGTTATCCAGGAAGCTTGCTCTTTTTCTGTGGGATGATGGCCGCCATCGCTTGTTCCGTTATAGACATCCTTTATGTCCTGCAGCTGATCCATTTGCCTTTCTTTATCGTGGGGCCTGGACTGATGGTCTTTGCCCTTCTCGCTTGCGTATTTCAAGCCTTTCGCTTTGAGCGAATCTTTCAAACATTGGAAACGCAGACCGATGACATTGGTCGCCTTAATACGAAGCTGGCGGGTCAGGCTGCGGCCCTTGAACGTGAAGTTCAGCACCGGACCCAGGAACTCAATGCCATCCTCCAGCACACGGATGCGGGCATCATACTCTTTACAGAGAATGACCGAGCCTTGGCCATAAGTCCGCTGGTATCGACGGCTGCGCTCCGTATGACCGGTGTCTCCCATCTGGATCTGCCGACGTTTGTCGGATTTTTGAAGAAGTCTGCACTGAATCCCGATCAGCAGGCGCAAATCATCGCGGCCCTGGGTGCGACTCTTGGTGTCGAAGGGTACTTGTTTGATCTCAATGCCGATCTTCTGCCTGCGAAGTTTGAATTCAAATTAGCTGATAAAGAACCGATAGTTTATCTCTGCTCATGGTATCCACAGATCGAGAACGATCTGATCTCGGCCATTCTTTTGATTCTCATCGAAGTCTCCCAGGACGCCGCGAGTTCAGGAAGTTCTGATGCTCAGCAGCAGAAACGCCTGAGAATGTCCGAAATTCTCAATCTGGATCCCGTCAAGCTCAGCATAGCCATTCCTGAATGTCGGGCTCTTCTGCTCCGTATGCAGCAATCCATTGCAAGCCTGGAACAAAAAGGCCACGCAGAAAGCAGGACCTCGCTCCTGCGCGATCTCCATACTTTTAAGGGTCTTTCTCGCGCCTTCGGATTCAAGCATCTTGCCAGTGTCACGCACGAGGTGGAGGAGGAGCTGCTCCAGTCCACCGCAGATTCACAAAGCGCCATGAAGCGTTCCCTTGGGAGAGTGGAACTCTGCTTCGCAGACTATTCCAAAGACTATCAAATTATCCATCGGGGTAACGGTGATGATCCTTTGCTGAAAAATACGGTGATCGCTGATCGCCTGATTAAGGCAGCGCAGAATATTGCCCAGAAAGAGCCTGATTTCAGATGGCAAAAGGAATGGCGCAGCTTTCAGGATCGATATTTCGTTTCACTAGGACAGTTCATCGAAACATTCCGGCTCAGCATCAACGAAATCGCCAGTCAGCTGGGCAAACCGGCTCCGCACATTCGAGTCCTGGGTGACCTTTATCTTGTGCGAAGAACCCTATTGGGACCCCTGTCGGCGATTTTTGTCCACCTTCTCCGTAATGCGATCGATCACGGGATTGAGATGCCCGATCAGCGGCAAAAGCTAAGGAAATCGGCCGAGGGCATGATCGACGTCGAAACGAAGCTGATAGCGGGTCAGGTCCAGATCGATATCTTTGACGATGGTCGTGGACTCGATCTTCTGCGAGTTTATGAACAGGCTGAACGGAAAGGTCTGATTGCGGCCAACAAGAGGCTTTCGGATGACGAGGTTGCTGACCTCATTTTTTACTCGGGTTTCAGCACCAAAACGGAAGCCAGCGATATTTCCGGTCGCGGCATAGGCATGGATGCTGTCCGAACGATGGTCCATGACCTTGGCGGTCGTTTGCAAATAGTCTGGCGTGGTCATCGCAATGCGGAAGGCCTGAGACCATGCACCTGGCGGATACTCCTGCCGCAGGATCAATTTCTTCGGGAGGCGTCGTGAAATACTTCGCCTTTTTGAGCGGAATTCTTGCCTTTCTCCTCAACCTTCAGGTTGTGGCGGCACCCCTGGATATTCCGACCTATACTTGGCAGCCTGAGGGGCGAACCGCGGCAGGAATCTATGTGCGCGGAGACGTGATCTGGCAGAAGGAACCCTGCAGTGAAACCGAAATGTCGCCAACAGCGAGGCTTCAAAAGTTTCCCATACTCAAGTACAAAATGCTTCTCAAGGATAAGCTTGATCAACATGAAGGCTATTACTGTTGGAACATGCAGTTGCCCGAAAAGTACGTGGGTCAGCTCGTCCATATCAATCTGATTCGGGTCTTTGGCAAGGCCAAACTTTGGATCAACTATGAGTCGGTGTGGACCCAGGCCACGGAGTCAGAAATTCCCGAGCGTCTTGATTTCCTTTATCACGTCCGCAGCCCGCTCCTGCGCGTGGAATTCTCACTAACTTGCGGCGATAGTCCGCTCTGTGGTTTTCGGGGAGCTTTCAAGGTGCGCACTGAATTGGAAGGCGGACAGATCGAGCAGCGATCGCGATCTCTGGATTTCTTCGCCTTTGCTGGCCTTGCATTCTGCTTTGCTTACCACTTTGTCTTTGCTTTCCTTCGTCGTCGCTATAATGCGGCCATGATGATTGCCATGATGGCCTTTTGCCTTTGCGTGAGAATCGTGCTGACCGGACAGGGACAGCTTCACAACTACTTTCATATAGCGGAATCTTTGTATTGGCGCCTGGAGGTGTTGGCCGTCACCATTCTCATCCCTTCCACTATCAGCATGTCACGGGCCATTTTTCTGCATGATTCATCGGCGAGAATTGAAAAAATCGCCTGGATCATGGCCGGTTCTTCGACATTTCTCCTTATGTTCGCAACCAGTTCCTGGTTCCTTCCTCTGATGGTGATTACCTATCTTATGATCTTTATGACGGTCTTATCCTTTTGTATCACGATCAAAAACGGCCTGAAGAATCGGCGTTCGGCGACTTATATATTTGCCTTCACCGCGATAACCATTATCGGCTCCACTGTGCTCGAAGTCCTCAATACGCGGGTCAATATCGAGCTGAGTCCTGGTGCCCACCCCATGGGATTCCTGCTCAGTAGTATCATCGCTTCGGTTTTGTTCTCAAAACGCATATCCGAGGCCTTCACCCACGCCGAGGAACAGGAACAGAACATTCATAAAATGACAAGCAAACTGAATGAGGAAATCGAACTTTTTGATCAGCGCATCGAGGAACGGACCCAGCAGATCAGTCTTTTGATCCAGTCGTTGCCAACCGGAATTATTCTGATCAACCAGGATGAGGAGGGACGATGCAGGGTCAACGGCTCCTATTCGAAATTCCTTACCGAATCTTTGGGAATAGACGTCCATGACTGGCCAAGTTTCCATAAGTTTCTGGGCCTTGTGCATAAGGACTTGACCTTTGCGAACGCGGCCCAGCTGGAGCAGGAATTTGCCTCCATTTTGCACGATTATGCAGCGAGTGATACCAGGCTGCGCTCTATCGGGCCCGAGCAATGCACCTGGAAGTTTCATCATGCCTCGCAAAGACTGGACCCCGTCGAACTTCGTTTGGTCTGGGTTCCTATACGGGACAATGAAAGCGTGTCTGGCATTTACCTGTTCCTGCTCGATATTACGCATCTGACGAAGCTGCAGCGGGAAGCTCTGCGTCTCGACACCGAGATGGGCGCTCTTGTGGAGATCATGCACCTGACGCCGCAGGAAGCCCGTATTCTTAAAGATGGGATGGATCGATCGGAATGGACCAAGGTTCAGGCGATAGCACGGGAGAAGAATCTGGGCCTGCTCACCAGGCTTGTGACGCAGGATGGGTCAGCTCCCGCCTTCGCTTACTATTTGAACACTCTTAACCTGCTCTTCCGCTCCTACTTCAATGAAAACCTGGCCACGAAGTTTGATCTTGAGGAGTTTCTGAAACATCCTTTGTGGGCCAAGCATGTTCCGCCTCACGAGTATCAAGCCTTCCTGAACACCTTTATTGAAGCTCCCAGGACGCGGGCATCCTGATCCCTGCTTTAACGGGCTTTCGCAATCGCGCTGCTCAAGCGGCTGACAGCTTCGACACTGGTCATGCGTGTGTTCAGATGTTCCGTCACAACATCCTGAATGACTGTGACAAGGTTGGGAGCGACGGCCATGTGATGGGCCAGACTTGGAACAAGGCGTCCTGTTCTAAAAATTTCCATGGACGCCTGAGCACAGCGGTCGAAATTTTTGAAGTCAAGATCAGTTCGAGCCGGAATGGAGCCCTTCTTTTTGTTGAAGAGTTCCTGGAACTCGCGGCTCATGACGAGACTGGCGAGCTTCAACTGACCTTTCTTCGTCGCAGCTGATTTGGTTTCAAAAAAAGCGAAGCTATCGACGTTGTAGATAAAAGCCTTTTCACTTCCAGGCGCTGACAGGCAAAGGATGTCGTCGCCGGGGACTTTTCCCGCGAGGAGGATTTCACCTTTCGCCCAATCTCCCATGAACTGCATCAAAGCCTTGCCTGCAATCACTTCCTTGGTTGCTTTGTCCCACTCCATGCCCTTACGTGAATCGCTCAGCAAATCGCTGTAGCGACGCATCCAGTCGAAAGTCTGCTTCATCTTGTCGCTTTTAAGCTGCTCTGGATTCAGTTTAACGAAAACCTCTTCATAGAACTCCGGGCCTTGGGATGCCAGCAGAATTTCCTCGAAGGCCGTCATGTCCTGCCAGGGCTCGCCTCCATGCGCGAAAGGTTTGATGCCCTGATTGCGAGCCTTTTCTGCCAAGGCAAAAAGCTCCTCCAAGGTCTGAGGGGCAGGGGATTTGAGGGAATTCAAGAGATTCTGATTGATCCAAAGCCAATTGACCCGATGGACGTTCACAGGAACCGCCGTCCAATGTCCTTTGAATTGCATTACGCTTGCAATCGACGGAGGTATAATCTTATTCCACTGTTCGGATTCGACAATGGAATCGATGGGGGTGAGGTAACCCATGGTTCCCCACTCCTGCATGGCCGGACCCTTGAGGTGGACCGCAGCAGGGGCTTTACCGGCGAGAACCCGGGATTTCAAAACCTTGAGAGCATTCTGGCCACCGCCGCCTGGGACCGAAAAGTCTTTCCATTGAAACTCGGTTTTGTTCTTTACCATTTTTTTGAGTTCACTGAGGGCTTCGGCCTCGCCTCCCGAAGTCCACCAGTGGAGAACTTCCAGATCAGACGCGAAGGTGGCAAACGGTCTTAGGGCACAGATGATCAAAAGGCTCGCAGCGATTGTCCTGCCCACCATAAGTATTCCTCTTTTCTGCGGAATTCACTGCCTGAATGCCGATTGTTCCATTTTGTAACTTTGAAGATGATATCACGGCAGAATTTCGAAGGGGAATATCATTTGACGACTTGAGAAAACGCCCCAGCTTGCCGCAGAACCTTCGGTAGCAGGAGTCAGTTCGCACGAGGTCTTGCCAGGGAAAGGAGTCTGAGCCCCTTCCCCAGTCCGTGTTTAACGGCGTTTGAACGAGATAATATCCGCGGGTCGATCATTATTGGAATCGACTTTCGCCAAATCGTGCAGATTTTTTTTAGGCCGGGGCTCCGGCCTTGACGGCTATAGTACAGAAAGGTAGGTGCTGTTCATTTTTCCAGATCACGAATCGCCGTCCAGAGATCATCGTCATCGGGATCGTCTATGGTATAAACGGTGTCACCCGAGCTGCTGGATTTTTTTGTGGGGGTGGGAGGCGCCTGGTAGCGTTCGGGGATGACGGTTTCTGCTGGCGACGCAGGAATTGGATTGCGTGCGGCCTTTATCAGTTTGGGTCTTGCTTCGAGCCATTGCCGATATTTTTCTCGATGCAGGCAACCGATATCGGTGCCGGCATAGTAGGTGTCGCCGAGGGTCGTGAAGTCACCCCCGCGAATTTTGCTGCGAGCGGCTGTTGAAGTGAAGAAAAGTTCACAGATCGCCGCCAGTTCATCGAATTTGGGAATATGGGTCAGTGTTTGGCAGACGACTACCTGCAGGACCTGGGCCAGTTGATCGGCGGTATGATCGCGGATATCGGATGGGAATGCGCTCAGAATTCTTTGGATCGCTTCACTGACATTGGAAGCATGCAGAGTGGCAAAGACGAGATGCCCGGTCTCAGCAGCATTGAGCGTCAGCTGAATGGCCTCGCGATCTCGCAACTCGCCAACCAGAATCACATCCGGATCCTCGCGCAGAGCATCTTTAAGGCCTTGCTCAAAGCTGGGTGTGTCGCGCCCCACTTCGCGCTGGCGAATCAAACAATTCTGGTTGGAGTGAAAGTACTCGATCGGTTGTTCGAGCGTGATGATGTTCAGTGATTTTTTAACATTCAATTCATGAATCAACGCCGCCAGCGTCGTGGATTTACCAGAACCGGTCGGGCCAGAGATGATCACAAGGCCATGCTGAAGCTGGAGTATTTTTTCAAAGTTGGGATGCAGATTCAGTCCCGCGAGAGTCGGCTGTGATTGAGCCAGCAGACGAATCGAATAGGAAAGCCCGCGCGCACTGTAAAAGATGTGAATGCGGCATCGGGCTCCCCCAAGCTGTTCGGAAAAGTCAAAGGAACGTTCCGCTTTCAAGGTCTCATAGCGAGGTCCCAGAAGGTCGATCGTCCACTGCCGCAGTTTATCAAAACCGATCGGCCCGCCTTGATTCTTGATCTTTCCGTCACAGCGGAAATAGATGTTGCCTCCAGATTCCAAATGGATATCGCTGGCTTGCATCTTTCTTGCGTTCTGAACTAACTCGCTAAGGCTATTCATGTCCCATCCTACTCTCAAAGCAGTCGATCCTTTTTTACTGGCGACTGTCTGAGAGTATCATAAGGACCAAAGCTTAGGGAAACATGCCGGCCACGATGGAATTGAGAGCCGCTTTGAGATAGGGCACCACGTCCTCGGGTATGCTCTTGTCCTCGGGACGCAATTTGGAATCGTAAATCATGAGCCACTGACTCGAATCGTTACACCACGATAATTTCCCGCAGTCCACCACATGCATGTTGCCGATATGATAGTCGAGCCCTTCCGCCTTGAGAAGCGGTTTACGACCCTCGGGGACCGGCACCGTTCCACTGAGGTCGACAAAAAATTCGGTCGAAATTTCAGCACCTGTGAAGGCGCGATCCAAAAGTCGATGCATGGTGACATTGCGGATGGGAATAAAGCCGGACGCTTTAGGCGAATTCGTTTCGTAATCCACATAGTGCCGCAGGAATGTTCCAAATTGGGTTTTGACGGCACGCATGCGAATGGATTCGTGGAAGATCAGGTTATCTTCAAAGCCCTGGGCATACTCCGGCCAACGATCGAAATCAAAGAACTGACCTTCGACCGAGGGCTTATCACCGCGCTTCAGTTGATACTGATCCTTGCTCACCAGAGTAAAGAGTCGAATCAGAGTGTAGTCGTAAATGGGTCGACCGCGTTCGTCCTTCTCAATCACACCATTGACCATGCGATAAACCACCCGTGCGCTGGCGCACGAGACATCGTAAAAGACTTGCGTGCGGCATTCGTCCTCGACGTCCGGCAGGATACCACTGTTGCCGAGTTGCCAGGGAATCTGACTGAAGTCCATGGTCAATGTGTACGGCAGCGGCTCCCCGTCCGCATCCCCAGGATTTCCGGGGCCCGGCGTGGGCGTCGGCGTGGGATTGGGTTCCGGTTCTGGATCCGGCAATGGTTCCGGGTTGACGGGGATATCCGGCTTCAGATCGCAGTGGCCGCGATAGGAATAAGAAAGAATCGGCGCTTTGAGGACGAGAGTGCTGGCCGCGTGCTGCTGCGGAACTGGCATAAATGCAATGTTGCTGGCGTCGAGTTCAAGACCACAAGTCTTCAAACCTGTCAGCGGTAATTCCCGCAGAGTATCGTTCACGAGCGGCAGAAAAAGTTCATCGACCATGCTGTTGACCGCGGAACGCAATTTTTCCGTATCAAAGCCGAAGGGATTGGCCTCGGGTCCTTCCAAAACCTCTACCATGAAGTCGAGTGAATCGGCACCGCGATCAATGACAAGGCTCAAGGCACCGACATTCTCAAAGACCTTCAATTTTCGAGGATTGCTGTAGGGTTTAAAACCCAAGGTGCTTTTCGAACGCATGGCCATGCGTATGGTGGCGAGGTTATAGGCTCGACCATCGTGCTGTCCTTTGACTTCCATCAGCATGTCACCAAAAGCCAATTCGAACTGAGGCAGGGCGCGCCCATCGACTGTGGCCGTGACGGGTAGCAGCTGGAGCACGGGCGGCAGAAGAGGTTTTACACTCAGATTGATGATGTCCTCGCGGCCGATAGTGATCGGCTTGCCGTCCGCGGCGATAGCCTGCACGCGCGTCAGATCACTGCTCATGAGCTTGGGAATGAATTCCGCAAGCAGGATTTCCTTGCCATTTTGAAGCTGATTCGGATCAAAGACCGCGAAGCGTTCTATCGTCCGAATGACTTTTTGATTGAGGTTCAATTGGAACATACCCTTGCGCCAAATGTCCTGCAGCGTTTGATTCAGGGCATCGACTGGCAAGGACAGAATGGATCCGGACGGCGCTGTCACACCCAGTTCTGCAGGCGTCGGAAGAGTTCCGCGACTCAGCTGCAGAACGCCGCTATCACCCACCATGGCGGGAGGTGGCTGTTGACCTGGAGTGGGAATGCCTTCGATATTCACCCCGATCCTGGCGGTGATGAAACGATTGTCCGCCGTGGAGGAAAGACCAAGGCCATCAAAGATTTGGCCCTTGATCCTGGCCTGATAGGACGCAATGGGTTCGGGCAGATAGTAAGGCAGCGGCAAGGTCAGACCCTCGCCCAACTGATGGGCTATCGTGCTTAAGCTATTGGGAGCCACGATCTGAATGATGTCACGCGCAATGCCATTTACGATCTGGGGTTTGAAGGAGTCCACTTTCTCCCGGACGGCCTGGTTCACAATATAGTTCACGATGCTGGCCCAAAGGCCGGAAC
>JACCEA011254441.1_pt1 | contig 11179 bp, 10 predicted proteins | sample 7449851 | NCBI WGS metagenome assembly JACCEA01 (sample SAMN15323453, study PRJNA562643) | freshwater metagenome | isolation source: river surface water | place: USA:Blue River Watershed | collected 2017-08-18 | reverse complement strand
TTTGACCTTTATTGGTCACAGAATCTGAATTGTTAATTGTTAGATTTTGTGATGCATAAATTTGCCCTGAATTTTCTAAATTCTCGCTATTAACTTCAACATCATAGCCATTCACAAAAGATGAGTTAGCCAAAATTTTTGTATTTAAAGTTAAATTTTTTGCCCAAATATCTTCAACAGATCCATCTTCATTTTGTAAACTCAAAAAACCTAGCAAACCTTGATTATTCAACTTACCAAATTGTGCTGAAATATCTATTTTAAAATTAGTCGCAATATTTCCTAAATTATCAACATCACCAGCAACAGAAGTTAACATAACATCATTTTTTGCCAGAATTATACCATTGTTCGTAATATTATTTTGGGCTCTAACATTAACATTTCCAGATCTCGAACTCAGCACAGAAGATTGATTCAAATCAGCAATATTTTTTGTCGATTTTAAAATTACATCACCATTTGCCGATAAATTTTTGTAATAAATATTACCTTTTGCATCAACATTCAAATCTTTGCTTGCAACCACATTACCACCCAAATTCACACCAAAACCAGCTTTTGTTGCCACAATAAAAATTCTTCCGGCCTGAATATTACCTAAATTTGAAGCATCTAAAGCAAAAAGTTCTGGGCTTGCGTTAAGTGAATTATCATCTGAACTAACTTGATTAGTTGCATAGTCATATTTATCACCTGATTTTATAGAAAGTTCAGAATCAGCATAAATTGTTGAAATCAATTTTGTTGAAGAAGAAATAATATCGGTAGAAGAAGTTTTTTCTACATCAAGACCCAAACCCTCAATTGTAATTAATGGAATCACTAAATTATTTGCATCAGTTTTTGCTGCACTTAAACCAAATTTTAGATTACCATTAGCATCAAACTCACTTTTTCCTGCAATCAAAGAAAGTCGGCTTGTATTAATAAAACCACAACCAGAACAAGTAATTCCATTTGGATTTGCAATAATTAAATTGGCTTTGGTTCCAGCAATTTCAGTATATCCCAGAAGTTTTGAGTTATTAGTTGAAGTAACTTCATTTAAAATTACTTTTGCGCTACCTGAGTTTGTCAAATTTTGATTTACTACAACTAGACCACCAATTTGAGTAGAAGTTACGGCAGAAGAACCGCTTCCAGCCACAACTTCTGAACCAACTTTACCGGAGAAATTGTTAATGACTTGACCAGATTTATTTACGTTATAATCAGTAAATTTATTATGAGAAAGACCTGCTGAATTTGGAGCAGCAATATTTACTTGATCAATTCCAGACGCCGTTTTAGTAACTTGAGTATTTGTAGTTGCGTCAGGCGTTATTGGTAATTCTGATGCCAAAGCATAAGATGAGGAAAAACAGAAGAAGAACTGATTGAAAAAAACTGTAAATAAGACGAAATGAATAGAAATTAATCTAAGAAATTTTGTGAATTCCGTAACTATAGTTAACAAGTAGAACTTGTTCTTTAGGGAAGTTGTAAAAGAAAACATAAACTTTAGTGGTGAAAAAGTTAATTTTTATAAATTTTAATTTAGTGGTATTAAAATTATCTATTTAGCTAAAAACAACGAATTTTGATTTAATGATGCACAACATATCATTTTTTAAAGTATTTGTAAATGTTTTTTTTAAGAGAATAAGCTATGATCCCTTGAATAGCTAATCTTCTTACTTCGTCATTGCGAGCGAGCATGCTTGCGAAGCGTAGCAATCCATTTTGTCACGAGTTTTGTAGTTTGTAGTAAGGTTAATTGCCACGTCACGCTTGAGCTCCTCGTAATTATGAAGTGTTCTTGGAAAGTCAACTCTTCTGTTCCTTAATCACTCGCCAGCAGGCTAAAAATATCAACATCCACATAATTTCCATGATGATATCTGTGTTTTCTTAAACAACCTTCATATTCAAAACCACATTTTAATAATAGATTTTTTGAAGGAATATTATCAACCGCAGTAAATGCTTCAATTCTGTTAATATTCATCTCTTCGAAAGCATGTTTCGCTACCGCATAGATTGCACGACTTGTAATGCCTTGTCGCCAATATTCTTTTGCCAAATCGTAACTTAATTCAATTCTTTTGTGATAAAAGTTATTAGAAGTAAGACCAATTGAACCTATAAGTTGGTTATTATCTTTTCTTGCAATTGCAAAATAAATTCCATCATTTTGATAAAAAATATTACGCCAATAATAAAGCTCTCGTCTTGCATCCTCAATATTTTGCGGAATGTCACACAAAATAAATTTATTAACTTGTGGATCAGAATAGTACTTAAAGAAATCTTCAACGTCATCAGCGTTTTTTTCTCTCAAAACAAAATCCCCAAGATCAATGACTGGAAAAGTTTTTTCATGAAGAAACATTTTTTACTATCAAATTTTTTTGATTTCTATGACTTTTACAAAACGACTATCCGCATCAATTATTTTAAACTTTAAACCTTCGTTTTCTAATTCTTCTCCAATTTCAGGAATTCTTTTAAAAATTGACATTAAAAGACCACCTAAAGTTTCAAAATTACCTTCTTCATATTTAATTGAGTGCTGCAAAATTTCTTCAGCTTTTTTAATTTCAACTCTTCCACCAAAATGGAAAGTTAAGTCATCAATTTTTTTGATTCTAAAAAAGGAATTATCTGATGGTAAATCATGCTCATCTTCAATATCACCAACAATTTCTTCCATAATATTTTCAATTGTAACAAAACCATCAACACCACCAAACTCATCTAAAACAATTGCTACATGAATTCTAGCCATACGCATACGAAGCATCAAATCAATTAACTTCATCGATCCCGGTACAAAAAGAATTTTTCGAATAATTTTAGGAATAGAAAAATCAGGGTTTTTTTGACATAAAAATTTTGATAAATCTTTGCTGTGAATAAATCCAATAATTTCATCAAGATTTTCTTTAAATACAGGAATTCTTGTATGACCATCATTAGTTATTACTCTTTTCACTTCTTCTAAATCAGCATTAGCTCTGATTGCAATTAAATCAGAACGTGGAGTCATTATATTTGAAACCTTCTTTTCACCAAGAGAAGCAATATTTTTGATCATCTTTTTCTCTTCAAAGCTAATTAGTTTTTCTCTTTCATAAGACTCAACTAGATGGGTTATGACAGAAAGAAAAGATTTTTTGGTTTTGCGTCCGAATAAGCTTAAGAGAAAATTGAATAATTTTTTGTGACGAGACTTTTGTTTATTTTTAATCGATTTGCGTTTCGCGCCCGATTGACCTTCCATGAAAGTAATTATTAGTTAATATAAGGGTTCTTGATTTGTAGTTTTTTTAAAATTTTCACTTCAAGAGCCTCCATTTCTTCAGCCATTTTTTCATCTTCATGGTCAAAACCAATTAGATGTAAAATACTGTGTAAGATTAAGTGAGTTAGATGATCTCTGAAATTCTTTTTTTGTGCAAGAGATTCTTTTTTTATTGTTTCATAAGAAATTAAAATATCACCAAGAAATAAATATTTGTCTGATCCAACTAATTTTTTTAAGCCAATTTCTCTAACTAAATTCTCATCTAAAGATGGGAAAGATAACACGTTTGTTGCCTTATCTTTGCCACGAAATTCAGAGTTTATTTTCTTAACTTGACTGTCACACATTAACAAAACAGAAAATTCTAATTCAAAATTTTTGATGATAAGTTCTTTTAATTCAGTTAGTAAAATCAGATCGTTGCAGGTTTTTTTAATAAATTGTTCTAAACCCTCTTCCTTTTGCCATTTTTTACTTTTGAAAACTATGTCTATATTTATCATTTTTAATAAATTAATTTTAATTTTCCTAGTCATTGCTATAAGGTAACAAAAACTAATCACAAAAGTTAAGATTTGGGCATCTAACCGATTTTTTTGGACAAATTCTGTCTTTTTGTTTTCCTGAAAAACAACTATTTACATTATCAGACCCTACTGTTTTACAGATTTCTGTTAAAGATTTGATAAAATTACCATCGCTATTCAAAGCAGGAACTCTTATGTAATAAAGAGCTCCCATTTCATGAGCCATTTCTTTATATTCAATATCAAGTTCAACTAATGTTTCGGAATGTTCAGAAACAAAAGATATTGGTACAATAACCGGAATTTTTTTATCAAGAATAGTTTTCTTCAAGGAAAATTCTAAACTTGGCTTTGTCCACTCAAGAGGTCCAACTTTAGATTGGTAGCAAACTTCAAAATCAATTTTATCTTCATCAATACTAAAAGTTTGTGCTAAATTTTTCACTACTTCTTGACTGGTCTTTTCAACTTGGAAAACATAAGGATCCCCTCCATTTATAACTTTCTGCGGTAATCCATGAGCTGAAAATAATAAACGTAACTTAGAAAAATCAATGTTGTTGTTTTGTACCAAAGTTTGTTTTATCAGAAGCGTGTGTGATTTAACAAAATCATTATCATTTGGATAACAACAAACAAACTTCATTTTAATTTCTTTCTTGTATTTTTTGCATTTATTTAAAAATTTTGATGTAAAATCTTTTATAGATGATTCGCTTGTTGTTGTTGAGAATTGAGGATAAAGCGGCAGTAAAATAACTTCTTTTGGATTATAATTAATAACTTTTTCAACCACCTCTTCGGAAAAAGGTTTGTTGTAACGCATTACTACAAAAACCTTGAATTCACCAAAAAAAGACAATTCTTTTTCCAAGGAGTCAGATTGACTCAGAGTTAAATCAAGCAATGGCGATTTTCCACCAATTAAGGAGTAAATTTTTTGTGCTTTTTTTTCTCTGCGAGATGAAATTAGTTTTGCCAAAAAAAAACGAAAAGGTTGCGGCAAACCTATTATCGCTTTATCATTAAATAAGTTAAAAAGAAAAGGACGAACTTCATCAGAATTGGTCGGTCCTCCAAGATTAAATAAAATTACGGCTGTTTTTTTACTTAGCATTTTTAAATTTTTGAAAAAATAAACTAAAAGAAAATATTAAACATAAGGAAGCGATTGCTGAAGAGCTTACAGTTAGATCATAAAGATCAGCAATTTTGAAAGAAAAAGAAAGAGTCAAAATTCCAAAAACTAAACTTAATACAAGCATATTTTTTGCTGAAACTGCAAAAATTCTTGCAATTGCTGCTGGTAAAATAAGCAAAGCTGTCATCAAAAAAACACCAACAATCTTTACTGAAAAAGCAATTGTTAGCGCTAGTAGTATCAAAAAAGATATTTTCCACAATTGAACATTAATACCTTCAACAGTGGCTAAATCTTCATTTAAGTTTATTAATAAAATTCTCTTAAATGCAAAAATTACATAACAAAAAGTAATAATTGCAATCAGTGCTAGTATAATAATTTCAATATTATCAATTGTTAGAATATCGCCAAAAATATAAGAACCAAAATTAACTCTCTTAGAAGAAATATCATTTATTATTGCAGCAACAGAAAGACAAAAATAAGAAGAAATGGCAATTATAGTATCTTTAGAAAAATTCTTATCAGACAGTAAAAAGCCAACCAACAGCGCAAAAAATATTGCAAAAAAACTAAGAACAAAAATTTGATTTACCTCAAATACAGAGCCAAGAGCAAAACCTAACAAAATTGAATGAGAAAGACCATCGCCAAAATAAGAAAGTTTTTTCCAAAGTACAAAAACTCCAAGCAACGAGCAAGAAATACCAGTTAAAATAAGGGCAATAAAAGGTTTTAGTAAGAAAGCTGAAATCACAGATTAGTTCACTTAATTGAAAGTTTTTGAAAAACAAATTAAAACGATTAAATCTATCAAAAGCAAGTTTTGTGTTGCAACAAAATTAGGTAATTATCCCTTAACACAATTCAATTCCTAATTAAAAAAATCCACAATTCAACTAGTTATTTCTTTTAATCCGTCATTGCGAGTGATATATTTTTTCTTACGTCATCAACATTGAGCATACTTACGAAGCGTAGCGATCCAAATTTCTACAAAATTCAGTAGTTAAAATTATAGCAAGACTTCAATTGCTTATTATTAATATAATCAAAAACACCATTTTCAACAGACCTAAATTTGAGAATTAAAATTTAAAAAATTTTAAAAGAACCAAGTGCAATTGACTTTTAATTTTTCATAATTACAACCACGCCGAATAATTATAAGTAAATAAACATCAACTATATAATTGGTTGATATAATAGTAGATTCAATAAAAAACTCCAATGGTTAAAAAATCAGAAGATAAGCTAAAAACAAAGGCTTCAACTAATTTTTCAAAACAAGACCTGCTTAAATATTATCAGGAAATGTTACTTATCCGTCGCTTTGAAGAAAAAGCCGGACAACTTTATGGAATGGGATTAATTGCTGGTTTCTGTCATCTATATATTGGGCAAGAAGCAATTTCGGCTGGAATGCATGCAACTATGATTGAAGGTGACAAAGTTATTACAACATACCGCGATCATGGTCATATGATTTCTCTTGGCTCAGATCCTAAAAAAATTATGGCCGAATTGCTTGGAAGACGTGACGGATCTTCAAAAGGGAAAGGAGGATCAATGCACTTATTTGATCTTGAGAGACATTTTTATGGTGGACACGGGATTGTTGGAGCTTCTGTACCAATTGGCGCTGGCCTTGCATTTGCTGACAAATATAGAGGCACTAATAACGTAACATATTGTTACTTTGGTGACGGAGCTGCCCATCAAGGACAAGTTTACGAAGCTTTTAACATGGCAAAATTATGGGATTTACCAGTGCTTTTCATCATTGAAAATAACCATTACGCAATGGGAACTTCGCTAAAACGCTCATCTTCAATTGACGAATTGCATAAACGTGGAATTGGCTTTAATATTCCAGGCGCAAAAATTAACGGTATGGATATTTTTGAAGTGCTAAGTGAAGGTCAAAAATGGGTTGATTACGTAAGATCTGGAAAGGGACCAGTAATTTTAGAAATGGATACTTATCGTTATCGCGGTCACTCAATGTCAGACCCAGCAAATTACAGAAGCAAAGAAGAAGTTAATTGCAAAAAAGAACAAGATCCTATTGATTCTCTTAGAACTTACATTTTAGACAAAAAAGTTGCTACTGAAGCTGAAATCAAAAAAATTGATGATTCAGTAAAAGAAGAACTTAATGAAGTTGTAGAGTTTGCCAAAAATAGTCCAGAACCTGATACTTGTGAGTTAATAACTGAAATTTACAACTAAAAGTAGTCTGACAATAACAAAAGAAATCAATCTATTAAAGAAATTTACTATAAAGATATGGCAATAAGAAAATTGACAGTTCGTGAAGCACTTCGTGAAGCAATGGCAGAAGAAATGCGTTCAACTCCTGAAGTTTTTGTTATGGGAGAAGAAGTAGCCGAATATAATGGTGCCTATAAAGTCACTCAAGGTTTGTTAGCTGAATTTGGCTCAAAAAGAGTAATTGATACTCCAATTACTGAGCATGGCTTTACAGGAATTGCAGTTGGTGCCGCTTTCACAGGTTTAAAACCAATTGTTGAGTTCATGACTTTCAACTTTGCAATGCAAGCAATTGATCAAATCGTAAATTCTGCTGCTAAAACAAATTACATGTCTGGTGGACAAGTTAAATGTCCTATTGTTTTTCGCGGACCAAATGGAGCAGCTGCGCGTGTTGGTGCTCAACATTCACAATGTTATGCAGCTTGGTATGGTTCAATTCCTGGCCTGAAAGTAGTTGCGCCTTATTCTGCGGCTGATGCAAAAGGTTTATTGAAAGCTGCAATTCGCGATCCAAATCCAGTTATATTTTTGGAAAATGAAATCACTTACGGTTATTCTTTTGAAGAAAAATATGAAGAAGATCACGTAGTTGAGATTGGCAAAGCAAAAGTTCTGCGCGAAGGAACAGATGTTACAATTATAGCTTTTTCACTTACAGTTAAATATGCTTTAGAAGCTGCTGAGCAACTACAACAAGAAGGCATTAGTGCCGAAGTTATCGACTTAAGAACAATACGTCCAATGGATCGTCAAACTATTGTTGAATCTGTTATGAAAACTGGTCGCTGCGTTACCGTAGAAGAAGGTTTTCCTTTCGCATCAATAGGTAGTGAAATTGCTTCAGTTCTTATGGAAGAAGCATTTGATTACTTAGATGCTCCAGTAAAAAAATTGGCTAGTATTGACGCACCTTTGCCTTATGCTGCAAATTTAGAAAGGTTAGCCTTACCAAAAACTCACAATATTGTAGAAGCTGTGAAAGAAGTTTGTTATCGTGATTAAAATTTTTTAGATTTCTCAATGTTTTTATACGACTTTGTCAAAAAACACAATATAACAAAATTGCTATTCATAACCTATTTCTGTTGTCTTTGTCTTACTATTTATTTCTTCTTTTGCACATTTTTCGGTTCAAAAGGTTTAATCGAATACTTTTCTCTCAGAACAAAAGTAATAGGACGCGAATCTCAGAAGCGCGAGCTTATTTCAAAAATTCAGAGCAAAGAGAATATGGTAAATAATATGAGTTTAGAATCATTAGACCTTGATCTTTTGGATGAACAAGCAAGAAAAGTTTTGGGTTATGCTGGAAAAAACGAAATTGTTGTATTTCAAGATCAAGAAAACTCTAACAATCAAAAAACCACCATCAGATGAGCCAGATCTCTTTTGGACAAGAACTTTATCGTAAAGCTTTTCACCTTTTTTTACTTATAATTCCTTTTAGCTACTGTTACTTCGGTAAAACAGTTTCTCTTATTGTCTTTGCAATTTTAACCGCTATTTTGTTAGCTTTTGACTATTCAAGACGTAATAACGAAAAAATTCGCAACATTTTTACAAAACTTTTTGGAAAAATTTTAAGAGACCATGAATTAAATGGTGAAAAGCTTTGTGGGGCAAGCTTTGTTGGTATTGCAGCTTGCACAACATTTTTATTTTTTGATAAAAAAATTGCTGTAACTGCTTTTGCAATCTTGGCAATAAGCGATACAATGGCTGCAATTATTGGCAGAAGCATAAAAAGCCCACCTTTTTTTGAAAAATCAACTGCTGGTGCAGCAGCTTTTTTCATTAGTGGCATTATTGTTTTAATTGTTTGTGGTCTAATTTTTAAGGTTAAAGCTTTATTTTACTTTTTTGGATTAATTGCTCTTGGAGCAACCACAATTATTGAGTCAAGACCAAGCTTTCTTAATCTTGATGATAATTTAACAATTCCATTAAGTTTTTCCGTTGTAATGACTTTGTTTGATTTGATGTGGTATTATACATAAAATCACTTTTGATGAATTTTTGGACTGAGTTATATTTCCAAATCTATAGCTCTGAATTTAACACTCTGAGATCCTCGCATCCACTCAGGATGACAGATACTCACTAAAAATTATAGAAATTAGAAGAACCCAATGATTTTTCCCAAAGACTTTCCAGATAAATTACGCTCATCTATCTTGGTTTCTGAAGTTGTTGGAAAAAAAGTCAAGTTGAAGTCAAATGGCAAAGAATTTGGTGGTCTTTGTCCTTTCCATAATGAAAAAACTCCATCTTTTACAGTTAATGACCAAAAAGGCTTTTATCATTGTTTTGGTTGCTCAGCACATGGCGATATTATAAGTTTTATAATGAACAATGAGGGCTTGGAATACAAAGAAGCAGTAATAAAACTGGCAGAAGATTTTTCTATTCCTATTCCAAAAGTTTACTTTGATGAAGTAAAAGAAAATCAACTAGAACGCAGTTTTCTTCTTTTGGAAAAAATATGTTCATTTTTTGAAAATAATCTAGTCCTAGATAAGCAACATGAAGCTCTTTCTTATTTAAGAAAAAGAGGAATTGATAATAAAATAATCAAAAAATTTCGTCTTGGTTTTGCTCCTAATTCTTATGATGATTTAGTAAATTTTCTACAAAATGAAGGTTTCAGAGAAGATGAAATTATTAAATCTGGAATTATTGGTAAAAATGAGAAAGGCAAATTATACAGCAAATTCAGAAATAGAGTTACTTTTCCAATTACCAATAAGCAAAATAAAGTTATCGCCTTTGGTGGAAGAACAATTAATAGTGACTTGCCTAAATATTTAAACTCTGCTGAAACCGATTTTTTCAAAAAAAATCAAACTCTTTACAACTATTCTTTTGCACGCAAAGCAATTTTTGACAAAAGATATGCTGTTGTTGTAGAAGGATATATGGATACAATTTCATTGTCTGCTAATGGTCTAGAAAATGTTGTTGCTGGCCTTGGAACTGCACTAAGTGTTGAACATTTAAAAGAATTATTTGTTATAACTGATAAAATAGTAATTTGCTTAGATGGTGATTCTGCTGGCATCAGGGCCGCTAAAAGAGTTTCTGAAATTGCTTTACCATTAATTACCGCAAAGAAGAATGTCGCCTTCGCCTTCTTACCCAATCAACTTGATCCTGATGATTTTATTAAAGAATTTGGAGCCAATGAGCTAGAAAAAACTTTTATTAATTCTTCTTCGCTTTCAGAAAGTCTTTTTGAATTTGCTTTGATGGAACTTGGACTTAAAAAAGCCGATAAAATAAGCGCAGAAAATAAAGCAAAGTTAGAAAATATTCTGATAAACAAAGTATCATTAATTAACGATACTATATCCAAGAAGCATTTCTCTTACTTCTTTAAAGATGTTTTGTTTCATTTAGGAAAAGGATTAACATCAAAAAATCCAAATACGACTAACAAAATAGTATATAAAACAAAAAATGAAGGTTATGGAATCGCAATACTTAGCTCCCTTGTAAGACATAAAGAATTATTAAATCTAAAAGATGATTTGGTAAACTTACGAGAAACAAATCTGGTTGATGAAGAACTTGATATTCTGAAAGATGAGCTTGTAGATTTTATTGATTGCAATCCAAACGCATCAGAAAAAGAGTTAATTGAATTTATTAGTGCATCGTCAAAAAAAACCGCAAAACTAATAGAAAATTATTTAGAAAACACCAGTTATCATAGCATTGATTTTGTTGAAAAGAATACCGCTATACTTCTCTTAAGAGAGCTACTAATTAGAATTACTAACGAAAAAAATAACGACCCAGACAAAGATGAACAACTCGCAAAACACAAATATTTTATAGAATTTAGAATTAAGGATTTACTAAAAGATTTAACTTAATTAAAAAAAATTCATTTCTTCCGTCATTGCGAGGAGCGAAGCGACGTGGCAATCCACTTCGTCACGA
>JACCEA010356351.1_pt1 | contig 11179 bp, 9 predicted proteins | sample 7449851 | NCBI WGS metagenome assembly JACCEA01 (sample SAMN15323453, study PRJNA562643) | freshwater metagenome | isolation source: river surface water | place: USA:Blue River Watershed | collected 2017-08-18 | reverse complement strand
AGGAAATATATGACCTCCTGTCCCACCGCCAGCAATGATAATACGCAATTGAGTAGGTACTTGGTTAGGCATTTACTGGTTCAATATTTTCGTTAGGAATTTCAATTTCGGTTTCAACTGGTGCATTCCCCTCCATTTGTTCCACATTTCTTGCTACACTCAATATCAAACCAATCGAGCAACAGGTAAAAATAAAAGAGCTTCCTCCCATACTTAATAAGGGCAATGTCACACCGGTCACTGGAACAATCGCCACATTCACTGCCATATTTGCAACAGCTTGTATGATTAATGTAAAGCTCAACCCAAGTGCTAAGAATGCACCAAATGCATAAGGACACTTTCTAAAAATTCGGATACATCTAAATAAAAAAACTAAATATATAAATATAATAAATGCACCTCCAAGTAATCCATACTCCTCGATAATGACCGCATAAATAAAATCGTTATACGCCTGTGGTAAAAAGTTTCTTTGCTGACTATTCCCAGGTCCTAAACCTACAAATACACCACCATTTGCAATGGCAATTTTTGCTTGTTGCACTTGATAGGGTTCTTCACTATCTTTTGCATACATAAAATCCTGAACACGATTCACCCAAGTTCCAAATCGACCCCAACTCTTTAATGACTCAGCTACAACTGGCTTACCGGAATCAATTGTTCCTTCATTCGATTTATGCGTAGCGATAGCTACACTAATAATAATCACAATTGGAATCATCGCCACTCCAATAGTCAATAAAATATGTTTAAAACTGACTCTTCCAATGAACAACAATAATAAAGATGTCGCACCTGTCAATAAAGCATTTGACAAATTTGCAGGCATGATTAACCCACAAATAATGAAAACTGGAATGATCACTGGCAAAAACCCTTTCTTAAAATCCTTAATCACTTCTTGCTTTTTACTGAGTACCCTAGATAAATACATGAATAACGCTAGTTTCGCCACATCACTACTCTGTATGGTCAAGTTGATAATTGGTAATTTGATCCACCTACTTCCTTCGTTAATTTTTGCACCAAAAAATAAAGTATAGATTAACAAGGGTACAGAAAATAAAAATAAAATAGTTGCCACGCGTGAAAAAACCGTATAATTGACTCTATGCAATCCAAAAACCACTAACAATCCAATTAATGTAAACACGATTTGCTTAAACAAATAGAAACTTGTGTTACCACGATACATTTTATATGCCAATGAACCTGTTGCACTATATACTACCAATATAGAGATCAGTGATAACAACAATACCAAACCCCAGATATATTTATCCCCTCTAGTTCGCTGGTCTAAATGTTCTCTCATGCCTCCAATAGATGGCATTTGAGAAAATAATTTATCTGTTGTTTCTTTAAGCATGATTATAACTCTTTAACGCTTTCTTTGAATTGATGTCCTCTATCTTCATAGTTTTTGAATAAATCAAAACTTGCACATGCAGGACTTAATAAAACCACATCACCTTTTTCAGCTAATTTAAATGAAGCATTAACTGCTTTCTTTGCAGAATCAACTTCAATAATTTGATCTACTTTGCCTTTAAAGAACTCCATTAATTTAGAATTATCTGTTCCCATGCAAATAATCGCTTTCACTTTTTCCTTCACTAGATCAGCTACTAATTCGTAATCATTCCCTTTATCTACACCTCCTAAAATTAAAACCGTAGGCTTTTGCATGCTTTCTAAAGCATACCATGTACTATTCACATTCGTGGCTTTGCTGTCATTGATAAAATCCACGCCTTTAACTGTAGCAACAAATTCCATTCTATGTTCCAAACTATGGAAATTGCTTACGGCCTCTCGTATTTTTTCTTTTCTAATGCCTAAAGTGGTTGCAGCAATGCTAGCAGCCATAGTATTGTAAGCATTATGTTTACCTTTTAAAGCAAAATCATAAATACTCATTGTAACTCTTTCTTCTTGGATTTTTAACATCATTTGTTCATTCTTGATGTAGCCGCCTTTTTTTAATTCTTGTTTCATAGAAAATGGTAGTAGGTTAGTATGTGTAGTTAGTAGTTCTAGTTGTTTTACGATGACTTCGTCATCTATGCAATAAATAAAGCAGTCTTTTTCTGTTTGGTTCTCAATAATCCTAAACTTGCTCTTTATATAATTTTCAAATTGATAATTATATCTGTCTAAATGATCTTCAGTAATATTTAATAGTATAGCGATATCTGGTCTGAAACTTTGAATGTCATCTAATTGAAAAGAACTCACTTCAATCACATACAATGCTTTTGGATCTACCGCAACTTGTCTAGCAAAAGAGAATCCAATATTGCCCACAATAGCAACGTCTTGCTCAGCCACCTTGCAGATATGGTACAACAAAGATGTCGTTGTTGTTTTTCCGTTACTTCCTGTAATCGCAACAATTTTGCTATCCCCTTTATATCTGTAACCAAATTCAATTTCACTAATTACAGGTATCCCTTTTGCACGTATTTGCTTTACCAATTCACTTTTCTCTGGAATACCTGGACTCTTCATCACTTCATCTGCTGCTAAAATTCTTTCAACATCATGCGTTCCTGATTCAAATGGAATTGCATTCGCCTCTAACTCTGCTTGGAAAATTGGCTTGATAGCACTTGCGTCAGATACAAATACATCGTATCCTTTTTGCTTTGCAAGCAAGGCTGTACCAACACCACTTTCTCCTGCACCTAATATGACAATTTTTGTAGCCAATTTATCTTGTTTTTAAGGTTAGGATAGAAGTAATGACTAATAATATAGTAATGATCCAGAAGCGTACAGCAATCTTACTTTCGTGGAAACCCTTCTTTTGATAATGATGGTGCAAAGGACTCATCAAAAAGACACGACGTCCTTCACCGTACTTTTTCTTTGTGTATTTAAAATAACCCACTTGAATGATGACACTTAGATTTTCAATTAAAAACACACCACAGAAAATAGGAATCAATAATTCTTTACGAACTATAATCGCAAGTGAAGCAATGATACCGCCCAAAGCTAAACTTCCTGTATCACCCATAAACACCTGCGCTGGATAAGCATTATACCATAAAAATCCAATACAAGCTCCCACAAAAGCACCTACAAAAATGGATAACTCACCCAAATTAGGGATGTACATCACGTTTAGATAATCTGCAAAAACATAGTTTCCACTTACATAAACAAAAACACCCAGTGCCGCTCCTATAATGGCGCTCACTCCAGCAGCCAAGCCATCTAAGCCATCTGTAATATTTGCACCATTCGATACTGCAGTAATAATGAATGTGACAACAAGAATATAAACGATCCAAGTATATTTTTCCGCACCAGGCCCCATCCAACTAATTAGTTTACTATAATTGAATTCATGATTTTTAACAAAAGGAATCGTTGTAATGGGGGTTTTTACTTTTACAAAACGTCGCTCTTCTCCATTGATGGTTCTAACAACCACATCTGCACCTTTAGCAATTTTTTCACCCTTTGCTAAACTAGCTGCCACATTGGTAGAAACTATTTCACGCTCAACAGTAACCGCATTACTAAAATACAATGTAACACCAATGATGATACCCAATCCAACTTGACCAATCACTTTAGAAATACCAGCCAAGCCATCACTGTTTTTCTTTTTATAAGACTCCCCTTTTTCTTGGGCTTCTTTTCTTGCACGAATTTTAAAATAATCATCTAAAAAACCAATGATACCCAACCACACAGTACAAAGTACCATCAATCGGATATATACTTTATCTAAATTCGCAAACAATAAAGTTGGAATCAATACACTCATTAAAATGATAATTCCCCCCATTGTTGGCGTTCCCTTCTTTTGTTGTTCACCCGCTAATCCAAGCTCTCTTACACTTTCTCCAATTTGCTTTTTCTGCAAAAACAAGATCATTTTTTTTCCATATACAGTTGCTATAAATAAAGACAATAAAATAGCCATTGCAATTCTGAAAGTCAAAAACTGGAACATACCAGTTCCTGGAATATTGAATGACTTATCTAACCATGAAAATAATTGATATAGCATTGCGAATTATTTAGCGAATGAGTTGAAAATGTTTTGTAAAATTTGCTTGTCATCAAAATCATGTTTAACACCTTTGATATCTTGGTATTTTTCATGGCCCTTTCCTGCAATCAAAATAATATCACCAGGTTTTGAAAAATTAACAGCTGCTTTGATGGCTTCATATCGATCAACAATATTGACATATTTCCTTTTTGCAGCGCTACTCAACCCCATCTCCATATCCTTGATGATTTGATTTGGATCTTCTGAACGAGGATTGTCACTTGTAAAAATTACTTTATCACTTAAGTCACAAGCTACTTGACCCATTATAGGTCTTTTTGTCTTATCTCTATCACCACCACAACCCACTACAGTAATCACTGTTTCTCCACCTTTCTTTAATTTCGCAATAGTTTCTAAAACATTTTGCAATGCATCAGGTGTATGTGCATAATCCACTATACCAATAGTGTTTTCATCGCTTACGATATAATCAAATCTGCCTTCAGCACCTGTTAACGCGCTCAATACAGTTAATACTTTTTCTGCATCTTCGCCCAATTGCACTGCGACACCATAAACTGCTAAAAAATTATACGCATTGAAAGTACCAATCAATCTACAATGCACTTCCACATCATTGACATTCAATACCAATCCTGTCAATTGATTTTCTAAAATTTTCCCTTTATACGTAGCCGGTGCATGTAAAGCATAACTAAACTGTTGCGCTTTTGTACTGGCTAACATCACTGCTCCATTTGGATCGTCTAAATTGGTAATAGCAAATGCTGTTGAAGGCAAGTGATCAAAAAATGCTTTTTTAACACGTACATACTCTTCGAATGTTTCGTGATAATCTAAATGATCATGTGTAATATTTGTAAATGCAGCACCGGTAAATTGTAAACCAGTAATACGATGCTGGTGTACTGCATGACTACTACATTCCATAAACACATGCGAACATCCAGCTTCTACCATTTGTGCCAACAAAGCATTTAAACGAATAGCATCAGGAGTTGTATGTGTAGTTGGGATAATCGTATCTCCTATTTGATTTTGCACCGTACTCACCAATCCACAAGTATAACCCATCGCGGTATATAACTTAAACAGCAATGTAGCCACTGTTGTTTTTCCGTTTGTACCAGTCACACCTACTAATTTGATTTTTATTGAAGGCTGTCCATAATACTGATGCGCCATCAATGCAACAGCTTCCTGAGAATTTGCTACAACGATATAAGTTATCCCTGACTTAATTTGTGTTGGCAATTGCTCACATACAATCACTGTTGCACCTTTCTCAATAGCCGTATCAATAAAATTATGCCCGTCAACTTGAGCTCCTTTAATTGCAACAAAAACAGTTCCTTGTTGAACCAGCCTTGAATCGATTTGCAAATCAACAATCTCTTGATCAGTTGATCCAACCACCTCTCTCAAAGCAACTCCAAATAAGATATGTTGTAATGATGTTTTCATATTATTAATTCAATTCAATGAAAATTTGCTGACCTCTTTGAATATATTGTCCTTGTAAAATACTTTGACGAACTACTTTTCCTTTTCCATTGCATTTAACAATCAATCCTTTTTTCTCACATAACCACAATGCATCTTTTAACTTCATTCCGCTAATATCTGGCATCGTGCTATCAGAAGCCATTTGTAAAGACTGTCCAGCTTTTACGACTCTTCCATTACCTTGCACTTTTGTCCATTGGGCATTGTTAGGAGTTGAATCCTGATAAGGCAAAGACAATTGTTTTGCAATGGCTTTTAATGATGTTTTTGCGATCGTATAATTAAAAAACTGAGAGTCTTTCAAATTGAAATTGGGTGCTTTATCCATTTTATTTTGGATATAAGTCACATACAATCTATCTGCAATTTCTTTAAATACTGGTCCTGCAACAGATGCACCATAAAATGGATAAGCATGTGGCTTGTTCTTAATAATTACCACGATCGTATATTGAGGATTCTCTGCAGGAAAATAACCTGCAAAAGAAGATTGATATATCTTATCTGCATAACCCTTATTGCCATTCGCAACCAATGCAGTACCTGTCTTTCCAGCCACTTTATATGGACTATTTTTAAATAAAGTCTTTCCCGTTCCATTGATACAAACCCCCTCTAATGCTTGTTGAGCCGCTTTGATTGTTGCAGGACTATATACTTGTGCATTGTATACTTTTGGTGTAATCGTTTTTATCACTCTTCCTTCTTCTTGAATACTATTCACTAAATATGGACGCATCATTACTCCATTGTTCGCTACCATGTTGTAGACAGCCAATGTTTGAATAGGTGCGATCGCAATATTATATCCAAATGCCATCCAAGGCAAAGTTGTAGGACCCCATAATTTATCACCAGGTTTAGTGATTTGAGGACGACGTTCTCCCACTAAATCAATGCCAGATAAAGAATCTAATCTTAATCTTGAAAGGTGTTTGAAATAAGCAGTAGGATTATTGGTATAATTATTTACCGCAATTTTGGCCATACCTACATTTGAGCTTTCTTCAAATGCTTCTAACACAGTTGCTTGATGCTTTCCGTGCTTTTCTGAATCATATACTGTTCGACCAGCTACCTGCCAAACACCACCTTCTAAGTTGATAGATGAATTCAAAGTCACTTTTCCATCTTCTAAAGCCTGCATCAATGTCACCAATTTGAAAGTAGATCCTGGCTCAGATGGTGTGATGGCATAATTTAAATCCTCAGCATAAAATCCATCTCTTATCTTTCCTAAGTTGGCAATCGCTTTAATCTTTCCGGTTTTTACTTCCATCACCATCGCTACTCCATGCTGCGCTTCATTCCCAATCATCATTTTCATTAATGCGTTGGTCGTTACTTCTTGAATGTAGACGTCCAATGTACTTACAATATCTTTTCCTGTTTCAGGCTCAATTTCAAATTCACCCTCTTGCACTGGAACAGTTACTCCACCTGCGATAGCACGAACCAACTGCTTTCCATTACGGCCATTTAAAACAGTATCATAAGACAATTCTAAACCTACCTTATTTTGATCTCTTGCCAATCCAATGGTTCTATATGCCATGTTTTGATAAGGATTCAAACGAATATTTTTTTCTTGTGCAATAAATCCACTCTTATATCTTCCCAATCGGAATAATGGGAATTTAGCCATTTGCAAATACTGCTTATACCCCACTTTTTTTCTTAACTCAAAATTGGGTTCCTTAGCCTCATATGCTTTAGTAAGCTGCTCTTTATAAGCACTTGCAGATTGATCCTTAAATAAATCAGCTAAAGCAATACTTAAAGAATCTATATTTTCCCTAAATGATTTACCTCCTTTCTCATGTAAAGGCTCAACTCTAAAATCAATATAAATATCAAATTGTGGAACATTGGTACTCAACATCTGCCCATCTTCACTGTATATTGTACCTCTATCTGCAGGAATTTCAATAATGCGTTGGTGCAAACTATCACTTAAACCTCTCCAATAGGCACCTTGAACTTGTTGAATGTAAAATGCCTTACCTAAAATAAAAAGACAAACCACTACCACTAAAATATAGCTTAAGTAAACTCTCCAAAGTATGTCGCGTTTTACATCCATTATTTGGCTTTATTTTTTTTCGTTGTTTTGATCAAAACGTTTTTCCAATGGTATGCGCATAGACATCTCCTTTGACACTTGTAGTCCATAGGGCGCCATTGCTTTTTCAATATTGATAGATTCACTTTTTAACATTAAATCTGCCTTAAGTGTCTTATACTCAAACTGCAATTGCTTAATCTCCTTCTTTGTTGTATTGATTTTACGGATCGTCTTATCCGTCAAGTGTCCATTAGCGATATAAAGTATCGCTAGTACTGCCAAGAACAAAAAGAAACTAATGTTCAGGACAATCCATTCGTAGTTAAGTATGCTTTTGATAGCAGACTTAGGGTTGTTTTTTACAGGTACGGACATACGGTTTATACTCTTTCGGCAGCGCGCAATTTTGCGCTTCTGCTTCGATTGTTTTCTTTCATCTCTTTTTCAGAAGCCACAACAGGTTTTTTTGTTATGATCTTCCAAAACACTTCTTTCTTTATGGAAAGAAATGGGTTGGTCACATCGTCTTCATCAGGTCCTACTTTGAATGCATTTTTCACCATTCGATCTTCGATAGAGTGGAATGTGATGATCACTGCTCTGCCACCTGCTTTAATCACATCTGGCAATTGCGCTAAAAACTCATTCAACACCACCATCTCTTCATTCACTTCCATTCGGATAGCCTGGAAAACCTGTGCCCAATATTTATTTGGATTCCCTTTTACTACAGGTGCAATTAAAGTTTTAAAATCTTGTACGGTAGATAACTTTAATAAGCGCCTCTGTGTGACAATATGTTTCGCTAGGGTTTTAGCGTTGGTGACTTCACCATATTGCTCAAACATTTTATGTAGTGCTGCTTCAGAATAACTTTCTATTATTTGCGCTGCTGTTCTTGTTTGACGTTGATCCATTCTCATATCAAAGGGACCATCAAAACGAATAGAGAAACCTCTTGAACCTTCATCGAACTGGTGGCTACTTACACCTAAATCGGCTAAGACACCGTCCACTTTATCAATTTTATTCAAGCGAAGGAATCGTTGTATGTACCTGAAATTTTCAGGTATAAAAACAATTCGATCATCATTTGGCAGATTCTTTTTAGCATCTGCATCTTGATCAAAAGCGATGAGTTTTCCTTTCGGACCCAACTTTGATAAAATGCCTCTACTATGTCCTCCTCCTCCAAATGTGGCATCTACATAAATACCGTCTGGCACTATATTTAGATGCTCAATGGTTTCTTGAAATAAAACAGGTATATGATAATCTGTGTTTAAGTTGGATGTAGGGTAAGTCATCTTCCTTAATCTTGATTTTTAATACCTGCCATTACTTCCTGCGCTAGATTGCTAAATGCATCTGCAGAGAAATCCTCAAAGAGCTGTTTATAAGTACTTGCATCCCAAATTTCAAAACGATCCAATGCTGCCGCTAACACAATTTCTTTACCAGGTAATGCAAACTCTCTTAAAGTTGGTGGCAATAACAAACGTCCTGCACCATCTAATTCTACTTCGGTTGCACCACCCAAAAACTGACGACGGAATTGTCTCACTTTGGGATCAAAGTCATTCAATTGGCTAATTCTGTCCAAAATCGCTTGCCAGCTTTTTAACGGATAAAGTGTCAAACACTTCTCAAACCCTCTACTAACGATAAAGCGCGTCTCCCCTTCTGCCAGTTGCTTTTTCAAGCTACCTGGAACTAGGAAACGCCCTTTCGCGTCTATAGTTGATTGATATTCTCCGTGAAAACCTTGCATTTGTTAATAATTTGGTCTTTATTTTACCACTTGTTAACACAAAATAACACTTTTTACCACTTTTATAGGCCAAATAGGCCCTTCTAGTTTTCCACAAGAAATGAACCAAGCCAATACGCCTACTAGCATTAGATTTCAGACCATTTTGGGGTGATTTTAGAATTTAAGGATGTTAAGACCTGTGGATAACCCATTTTTGAAGGTTTATAAGCTGTGAATCAATGGGAATCAATGGGAAGTCAATGGGTTTTGCTATTTTTGCGGCATGAAAATGGATGCATTTGACTATGAATTACCCGACGAACGTATTGCCTACACTCCAGCGGGTAAAAGATCAGATAGCAAACTATTGGTATGGGATCAAACAATTATAGCCGAAGCTCAATACAAGGATATAGCCAACTACATCCCAAACGAGCATAGCTTGTTCTTTAACAACAGCAAGGTCATTGCAGCAAGGATTTTATTTGATAAAACAAGCACCAAAATCGATGCTGAAACAATTTTGCAAACTGATACCACTGTAAATAGTAGACAAAATAAAATAGAGATTTTTTGCTTAGAACCCACTGCCGCATTTACCCCTGTTCAGCTGGCGATGCAAGCCACCAATAAAGTACAATGGAAATGTTTGGTTGGCGGTGCAAAAAAATGGAAAGCGACATTTTTAGAAAAAGAATTATTGTATGAAAATAAGCTCATCCATTTATTGGCAAAAAAAATAGCACAAGAAGAGGGCCATTTTATTATAGAATTTTCCTGGGATCATCCTAGTATTGTATTTTCTGAAATTATATCATTGGTGGGTCAGATTCCTTTACCTCCTTATATACAAAGGACTGCCAATGAAACAGATAAGGATCGTTACCAAACCACTTATGCAATCGCAGAAGGATCAGTAGCCGCACCTACAGCAGGATTGCACTTTGATGAAATTGTTTTTAATACACTTGCAGCTAAAGGAATTGATAAAAAATTCATTACCCTACATGTTGGTGCTGGAACATTCATGCCAGTTAAAGTAGAAGATTACCATGATCATTTAATGCATGCAGAATTCATTGATGTAGCTATCGAAACAATAGATTACTTAGCCCAAAGTGCAAATCAAATTATTGCAGTAGGCACCACTTCACTAAGAACTTTAGAATCATTGTATTGGTTGGCTATAAAAATAAAACAGCATCCCGAAATAGATGCAAATGAATTGAACTTACTTCAATGGGATGCCTATACATTAGATGCCGCGAATACTAGTCTTCATGAGGCCATGCAATTTCTAAAGGACTGGATGATACACAAAAATTTAAGTGCAATCATCGCAACTACCCAATTGATGGTGAAGCCAGGGTATCGATTTAAAGTATGCAAGGGACTAATCACCAATTTTCATCAACCAAAGTCTACACTTTTATTAATCATTGCTGCGATTGCTGGAGACAATTGGAAAACTGTCTATCAACATGCACTTGCTAATGAATACAGATTCCTGAGTTATGGGGATGGATGTTTATTTTGGATAAACCATCGGTAGGCTAATTTCCACCTTAGTTCCTTTTTCTAATTCACTTGAGACATGGATAGCGCCTTTATGCATATCAATCACCCAACGCACATAACTCATGCCCAATCCAAAACCTTTTACGTTATGGATATTGCCTGCATGCGCACGATAGAACTTTTCGAAAATATGCTTTACCGTATCATTGGTCATCCCAATGCCTTTATCTTCGATCGTAATGATCATCTTATTGGAAACGGTTTTAGTTTTAATCGTAATATCAATTTCAGACTT
>JACCEA010176073.1_pt1 | contig 11180 bp, 9 predicted proteins | sample 7449851 | NCBI WGS metagenome assembly JACCEA01 (sample SAMN15323453, study PRJNA562643) | freshwater metagenome | isolation source: river surface water | place: USA:Blue River Watershed | collected 2017-08-18 | reverse complement strand
ACACTAGCGAAATAGGATTAACTACTTTTAATACATTATTACGCTTTTATGGATATGAAAATATAGAAGTATTTATGAAAGAACATTTAGAAGGTAGTATAGTTAACAAACAACATATAATTGATGTAAAACAAATTCGAAATGAATATTTATATGCTCAAGTACCAGATAGATTTTTTAATAATGTTATAACTAAGTTTATAAATTCTTTAACCCCTGAACAATTAAATATTTATTCTAAATTTATTTCAGGAACATTATTAAAACAACCTTATTATCATTACGATTTAGAACGTGTTGATTTTGGAAATAGAACGAAATTTAGAAGTTATACCTGTCATAATACTCATTTAACACTTTTAGTACAACTTACACCTCAAGAAAATATTGAATTTAATAATTTATATATACAAAATGGACGTCAAAATGAAATAGATCGTGATGTTGACCCACATCGTCGTATTATAGATTATAATTTATACCAAAAAGCATTATATAAATTATATATTATAAATAAAGATCAAACAATTAGTATTATGGAAGAAGGTATCTCTTCATTCGGTTATACATAAATATATTATTTTATTATTTTATTATTTTATTATTTTATTATTTTATTATTTTATTATTTTATTATAAAATTTATAAAAATATTTTTTTATAAATTGTGTTTTTTTATTTATAAGTTTTTATTTTTTATTTATAAGTGGATATATATACAATGTGAGTGTGCGTAATAATAATAATAAGCATTTTTTTTTGTTTTTTTGTATAACAATTTTTATTTGCTTTTTTTTTAAATATATTTACAGATCATCACGAATCCTTTTTGTTTGGTTTTGTGGTATAAACACACACTCACCATCCACCCCACGCACAATGCGTGGTTCTCGACACCCTCAGGCCTAAGCCTGAGTCTCGAGCTCCGCCAGGACCGCGTCCTGGTTATACGCGACATCGCCCAGGTGGGTACGCGTGAGACCGTTCTGGTGGTAAACCTTGTAGGTTCCGCCACCAGCGTCAATCACGATACGCTCACCGGTCTTGTTCACCGTGTCGATGTAGCCATCGACCATGGTGAAGCGCATACCAGCTGTCTTCTGGTCGTTCCTGTTGGAGACGACCAGTCCAGAGTAACCCTTCTCACCACAGTACTGTGACACCGCGTTAACAAACGCGAGCACAGGAGCCTTGGTCTTAGGGTCGTACTCCGGAGTAGTGGAGATATCCACACCAGCAAGCTGGATGTGGGTACCACTCTTACAGCAGTAAGCACCGCTCTCCGAAAGGAGGATTCCGACGTCACCACACTCTTGAGCGTGACGAATCACAGCATCAAGCTTGGTCTTGTCGAAGTCAGCACCCTGATTGGTACCGAAGTCACCTAGCTCACCACTCTCGAGCAGCACACCGTCACTGTTGTAACGGGACCACTTTCCTTGAGTAGAACCAGGTCTCAGCACCGTAAAGGTGAAGTTGACACCTTCCGGAATCTTGAACAGACGACGAATGTGAGCAACCGATTCCAGCGTAATCGCTGAAGAGAGCTTCACCTCGAGCCGACCACTGGTAAAGACCAGTGACCCATCTGTTCTGAGCGCAAGCTCGCCCTGAAGCTCAGGACGACCGCGAATCTTACCACTCACAAGGTAAACCTTGAGGAGCGCAGAATAGTCAGCTCGTGTTCCGTCCCCACGAATGAGGGTAGCCACCTCGTCACGAAGACGAGAAAGCTCAGAAACAGGAGCAGTAGTAGCAATAAAATCGGACATTGTTAAGTGGTCAGAAGTAAAAGTTCAAGTCGTAAAACGTTAGAAACGTTAATAGAATCGCTTTAATAAAATCGCTTTATAAGTTTGGAGTATACGCAAGCGTAATACCCCAAACCGAATACTTATTATTTAGAGAATATTAAAAGATATTATTTAATCCATCATTTTTTTTATAATTTTTATAATAATAGCTTTTATTTTTATTTGTTTTTTTAATATATATTTTTATATTAATAATTTATATTTTTATATTAATAATTCATTACTCATCACGACGGTACGCAAACTTGAAGGAATTAATTGTTTCATTTACAATAGATTCAGCATCTACATAAATTTCAGTTACAATATCATTACAATGAATTCGCCATACGTGTTCAGCATTATGTCCATAAATATGAACAGGATAATCAACCGTAATTGAATTACAATCTTCAAAAATTACTTGAAGACCAGTATAATGATCTAGAATCATTTCAAGAAGGTCACGATGTGACTTTTTCATAGAAAGGAAATGTGAATCATTAAGTCGAACAATACCAAAAATAGGATTCTTTGGTAGAGCACTCTTGACATAATAAGGACGGTCAAGTTGACCGTTAAATGTCTTAATTAGAGTGTTTAGTACTTCTTCGGTCTTAGGACCAATGGGTACAAGAAAGTTACGACCTTCTTCATCACAAATGTGGATTCCTCCACAATCGTTAACAGAAGTAATAGGTTGAGAGCAATACATCTTTAAGTAAATAATAAAAGCTTATTTTATATTTATATGTACATTATAAATGATTTATATTTTTATTCTTTTCAATTTTTTTTATTTTAGATTTTATTTAACGTAAATAAATATTAATTATTTAACGTAAATAAAATTACATAATTAAAATTACATAATTAAAATTACATAATTAAAAGATTTATGTTAAAAAAAATATCTTATTTAAAAATATATAAGAATAAAAAATGTTTAATAAACTTTTAGCTGAAATTATTGGTACTTTCATTTTCCTTGGTGTTATCATTTTCGTTGTAAATGGTTCAAAAGACATGGGCGTAAACTGGTTAAAGATCGGTTTAGCATTAAGTGTTATGATTTTACTTTTTGGTTCAATATCAGGATGCCATGTAAATCCCGCAGTTAGTTTAATGTTTTACTTAAATAATCAACTTGCTCCAGAGGAACTCGGCATTTATTGGATTGGTCAAATTATTGGGGCTTCTTTAGCACTCGCTTTATATAAATTTTATGAATCTGATTTAAGAGCAAGCAATCTTAACAAATAAATAAGGAACCAAAAAACCGCTCGCTATAAAATATATATTTTAATAAATAATTATTTATTAAAAATACTATCATATTTGTAAAATTATTGATCATAAAACAATTGGATAATTTCAACTGTTTTATTTGTTTGGTTTTTAGGATTTAACCAATATGAAATTTGATTTTCTAATATTTTAAGTCGTTCTTCCCACTCTTTCTTTTTTGTTTTCTTAATACTACACAATCCACTATTACCAATACCCCAACAAGAAGTAATATTAGTTTCACCTTTTTTATAATCATCTGGATTAAATCGTATAAAAATAAGTGGTCTATGATTAATATCTTGGGATAATTCCATAATACGTTTATTTTCACAACTACAATCATAATCAATATGTTGGTTTTCATCAATTTCAACAATTAAAACCTGATAACCTAAATCACATAATATATCAGGTCTTCGTCGCGAACATCCATCTTGGACTTTCTTATCACAAATCCAACTATGTTCTGGAAAGGTTGATTTAATAAATTCAATAACATTTCGTTCTTTATTTTTATAATTTTTAGATATTGGTTTATCAGGAAACATATTCATAAAACAATGTAAACAATAACCTTCATATTTAGGATTACTAATTATAATATTACACCAATCATTTTTACAACTTTTATTTATAACGTTTATCATATACTCTTTTTTATGAGTAGCACAATATAAAGCTTCTTTTTGACCTTTATAATTAAATATTGGTTGTTTTTTACAATTTTCTTCAATACAACTTTTATTTTTTATATCAATCATATTATCTTTTTTATGAGTAGCACAATATAAACCTTCTTTTTGACCTTCATAATTAAATATTGGTTGTTTTTTACAATTTTCTTCAATACAACTTTTACTTATAACATTTATCATATATTCTTTTTTATGAGTAGCGCAATATAAACCTTTTGTTTCATTTTCATAATTAAATGTTGGTTGTTTTTTGCACCCTTCTTCAATACAAGTTTGACTTATAACATTAATCATATACTCTTTTTTATGAGTAGCACAATATAAACCTTTTGTTTCATTTTCATAATTAAATGTTGGTTGTTTTTTACAATTTTCTTCAATACAACTTTTACTAACAACATTAATCATATACTCTTTTTTATGAGTATCACAATATAAACCTTTTGTTTCATTTTCATAATTAAAATTTGGTAGTTTTTTACAATTTTCTTCAATACAAGTTGGACTTATAACATTTATCATATACTCTTTTTTATGAGTTGCACAATATAAACCTTTTGTTTTATTTTCATAATTATAATTTGGTATTTTTTTACAATTTTCTTCAATACAAGTTGAACTTATAACATTAATCATATCTTTTTTTTTATGAGAAGCACAATATAAACCTTTTGTTTCATTTTCATAGTTAAAATTAGGTTGTTTTTTACAATCTTCTTCAATACAACTTTTACTAACAACATTAATCATATGCTCTTTTTTATGAGTAGCGCAATATAAACCTTTCGTTTTATCTTCATAATTAAAAACAGGTTTTGTTTTACAATTTTCTTCAATACAAGTTGAACTTTTAACATTAATCATATGCTCTTTTTTATGAGTAGCACAATATAAACCTTCGCTTTTATTTTCATAGTTAAAAGTTGGTCTTTTTTTACAATTTTCTTCAATACAAGTTTGATGATTAACATCAATCATATTTTCTTTTTTATGATTTTTACAATATTTTGCTTTTAAACCATTAATATTAAAGGTTGGTCTTGTATTACATCCATCAATAATACACATTTTTATTTTATATATATATATTGATTGTTTTTATATTATTTTTATAAATCATTTTTTTATAATTTTTTAATAAATTATTATTTATTAAATAAATTATATTTTAAATAATTTAATATTATAAAATAGTTTATTAGGTTATTCATACCACCCTGTTATTGAAATCCGTGGTATTTGAACATTCGGTATAACATGAGATACAAAATGGGCAACACCTTCTTTAGGTATTTCAAATATCATTAAAGTATTGAACTGTGAAGTAAATGTTTCAAGTATTTTTGTTCGTGACTCATCTAAAAAATGTAAATGTCCGCCATATTGAGGTTTCCAATCTTTGGTTAAATGTAATACAAAAGCAATTCGACCATTTCCAGCATCATTATGTGTGGATAAAAAACAATGTTCAATATACTTTGAAACAAAAAGTGTATTTAACTTTGTTAAATTTAATTGGGTTACTTTATTTAAGAAGTCTATAAAAATTTGAGAACTCATATAATTTCGTAATTCATATTCCACTGGACTATATTGTAATGGATTTGCATTAAATGTTCGATAAAAGTAAAATGAAAATTCGTTTCGACCAAATGCTTCATTTACCATTTTAATTCTAGTTGCGTTTCTTTTATCTGTTAATGGTAATTCCATACGATCTTTTTTAACACAAGTAGCACAAACCCAGTATTGAGGTAATAAACGAGTTAAAAAACGATGTAGTTTTTCTATTTCATCTTCTTTAAAAATATGAGGTATAATTAATTTTTTATTTTTTTCAAATTCATTTTTTAATTCAATCATTTCATTTTCATTTTTTTCTTTTAACATTTTTTATTTTATAATATATAACTTTTCTTTAGAAAGTATTTAGTTAATTTATACTTTCTTTTTTATAATTTATAATATTTTTTTATATAAATATTTTTATATAAAATGTAAAAAAGTAAAAAAAGATAATATTTTTAAGCATTATTTTTTTCTTTTTCTTCCATATATTTTTGATTTTCCTTCATAATAGCTTCTTTTTCAAGTTTACTATCTGTATGTGAATCATCAAATACCCATACATAAAGACCATAATATTTTGTATTATCATTTACACAATTACTAATGAACATATTATTATGTAGTTTTTGGTCAAAATGATTTTTAAAAGTATTTAGATTCGCACCTTGAAGTAATACAGGAGTATTATCATTATCTTTTTTACCAGGAAAACCAAATAAAAGTGTAAATTTATCATACTTTTGATAATAATTCGCTAAAAAGCCGTGAATATGTTTACAATGCCCTTTTGTTTGAGCATATTGATATTTATATGAAGCACAAGTACAAGTAAATGTACCATTTGTATCTTCACAAATATTGTAAAACTTATCTAAATCACTTTCCGTTTGTAATGAATAAACATTTTTAATAATCATTTCACTATTACTATTATTTTTTACTTTACTTACTTTTTTAGGAGTAGTATTGAGTTTTAGTTCATCAAAATCAATTGAATTCATATGTTTACAAGGTTTTCCTTTACCATATGTAAAAGCAGGACAGCTACAAGAAATACTTGTTACCGCATATGCTACCTTCGGATTACTTTCCGATTTTACATAATATACTTCTTCTTCTACTTCTTCCTCTGTACTTTCAGATAAAAAAGCTTCATCTAATTTTTTAACAATCTTTAGATTATCTTCATAATCAGATTCAGTTGATTCAGAATTATTTGATTCACTTTCATCAACCATTTTCTTCTTTTTAACTTCAGGTCCAATATTAATACTCTTTGTTTTCGAGTTAATTGGTGTTGTTAAAGTTTCAGAAATCTTCATATTTTCAATAGCTTGACATAATGAATTTTCATCATTAGCTTCAAGCTTACGTTTAAGTGAATACGCTGGATGAGAAACATATTTTAGCGCAGCTCCGTGAGAAGCTACAAACTTTTTAATATAATCATGTTCAAAATTTACCATATATGTCGTATTAGTACTATTCTTTTTACGAATAATGTAATTAGCATTTACGAGTTCATCAAGAACAATCATCATAATACCGCTATTTTTATTAAGCATTTCAACATAAAGATGTTTATTTTGACTAGGAATAGCAATTTGTTCTTTGGTTCCCATAACGGAAACCATTGAAGTAATATTAAGAATCAGTTCATTTTCATCAATTACACTTACTTTTCTTAAAGCATAAGCTTCAAGAAGGTATGTAATAGTTAAAGTACTAAAATATTGATTAAAGTTACTCATTGTAGAAAATTAATATAAAATATATTTATATAATGAAATAAAGAAGTTTTTTATATTTATTATTTAATAAATCAATTTTTTAATTTTTATGAACGTATATTATTTTTATATAAAAAGTTTTTTTATATAAAAATGTTTTTTTAATTTATAATAATATTTATTTTTTTAATAAATAAGTTGTTTGAGTTCTAACGTGTATTAATTTTTATTTTATTTTTCATAATAAAATTGAATCATTATTTGTTATTTCTTAAACAGTAAGGAAGCCGAAGTACGCCATTTGCCATTGTTGACAAATGAGTTCAGGGAAAGTTACCTTAGTAACCTTATCGTCTTTAACGACAGCAGTAAAGTAACCTTTATCAGACATTTCTGAGACCTTGGTAGCATACTTTGTCTTCTCATCGCCGTCTAGTGACGCGCTCTTAGAAACAATGGTATCACCAATCATCTTGAAGAAAGCCTTCATTTTGTCACCTGAAACACGATAATATGTATTATCGATTACGGTTTCGCCTTTCTTGTTGGTCTTCTCGACCGTTGACTTTGTAGCCTCTTCAGGAAGCTCCGCACGTAGATTCTTAATCACACGCGCAAAAGTTTGTTGAATCTCAAGTCGGTGAAGCTTTCCATCGGAAAACTCAGCACCAAACTCAGGATCTTCGCTTTGAAGAGTAGTTACAACGTCGTGTGACTCAAGATAACTCTTGAACTCAGGTTGAAGAGTTAGATAAGGATACTCAGCCTTTTTACGAGGTTGACCATCTTTCTTGAAACCCTTAGGGGGTTTCGCACTCTTAGTTTCCTGAGTTTCAGGAGCATCTTTCATAGCTTTCATCGCTGAAATTAGTGAAGCAAGCTCCTTAAGAGCTGTTTCAAATTCAGCAAGCTTTGAAAGAGCTTGACTCATATCAGTAATTGACGCTACTACAGCCGAAGCCGCAGCATCTTTCTTCTTACGAGGAGCGCGCTTTTTAGGAGCAGCAGCCTCAGAATCAGAAACAGGGTCAGTTACAGTTACAGTAACATCAGAATTATCAGATGGTGATTCAGTTACAACAGAAGCAGAAGCTTCTACGGTAACAGTCTCACCTTCATCGTCTTGAGCAGAATTGGTTACAGGAGCAGCTTCAACAGTTGTTGACGCATCACCCTTAACCTTCTTTACACTCTTGGTTTTAGAAACCTTCTTATCAGCAACGGTGTTTGAAACAGTAGCAGCAGAGGACATTTTAAATAAATCTAAATTAATACTTGTATAAAACTTGTAATATTTTTATACTCTTCTTTAATTAATAAAAAGATTAGTTGAAAAAATAAATCAATTTTTTTTTATTTTTAACAAATGAAATCAAAAAATATTTACATTACTTTTTTTTAAAAAATAATAGTTTTTTTAAAAAATAATTTTTTTAAATATTTATTTACGTTATTTATAATTATTTATGTTATTTTTAATTATTTACGTTATTTTTAATATATATTAATCTTTTATTATTTATTTTAAATCTTTTCGAATTCTTCAATTTTCCAATATTCAAATGTATTATTTGGTAATGGTCTTTTAATAATAAATGGTGTTTTACGTTGTCTTAATTCTTCTTCAGCAATTTCACGTATTGTATATAATCCTTTTGTTGAAATATTTGGTTTAGCACCACGTGATAATTGTTCAATACGTACACCAATAATACGTGTATGTTCATATTTTGTCATAAATGGTAATGTTTTTTTTGGTTTATTTATTTGTTCAATAATTTGGTCATAGCTTAATATTTTACTATGAGGATCAATGAGCTTTTCGTCTTCAACATTATCTACTTCATCATCATTGATAACATCGTCATTAAAAAGGTCATCTTCACCTTCTTCTCCAATATTTTCATTATCGTAAGGTTCATCCATTTTTACTAAATATATATTTCTATATTTACGTTATATTATTTTATTAGATTTTATTCTTTTAAGATTAAATAAAAATCATTTTTTTTTATTTTTATAAAAATTGGGAAGCTAAGGTTTCCTTCTTTTAGAAATGAACTCCCCTTTTATATTTGTAATAATTTATTAATAAATATTAAATAATTATATTGTTTTCCCAAACAATGTTTTTGATACAATTATATCAAAAACATGTGTAAATTCTTAAAAAATATATTGAAAAAAATATTCAAAAACATTGTTTAGGAAAATACTATATTTTATTAATTTGTTAAAAAATATTAATTTGTTAAAAAATATTAATTTGTTAAAAAATATTAATTTGTTAAAAAATAATAATAAATATAATTTAATATAAAAGGGAGAGGTACACAAGGTTTATCTATCAACAATCTTCGATTGTTAGATGGAATATCGGAGAACCGATATTTTATCTTATTAATCCCACAAGTAGGATTAATTGATAAATAACCCTTCGGTAGGTTCTCTGTTTATGCGTACTTCCATTCAGTAGCACATTGTGTACAAATATATAGCAGTTTAATTGTATTTGGATCTTGAATATATACAGATTCTTGAAGTTCTGGTTTTTGATGACTAATACAATCTTTATTAGGACAAGTATTATAAATTGTACGTGGTAATGTAGGATCATAAATCATATCTTTATTTGTTTCAATACCACGTAATTCAGATGATTTATATACTTTTTTTTCAATAAGTGATTCATTATGTTCTTTTTTAAATTTACAAATACGGCATTTATTCCAAAGTTTACCATCTTCTTCACTTGGGAAAAGTTTATTTTGACATTCAGGACAAAAGTTCATTTTTAATTTTATTATACTATATTATGTAAATATACTATATTATATAAATATTATATACTTTTTATATTTACTTATTTTTAATTTTTACTTTTCATTTTTTTATATATTTTTAAATAAAAAATCTTTTTAATAAAAGATTTTTTAATAAAAGATTTTTTAATAAAATATTACTAGTATATAGTAAAAGAGATAATATGAAAAATTTATTTTTTAAAAAAATAAATAATTTTAATAACATGCTTTTTATTATTTTAATCTTTATTTTATTTATTATTTTATCACTTACATTCAAAAAAATGTATTGTACTGAACATTATAAAGGTTTAAGTAAAGTAAATGAATTTGAAAAAATGCTTGAAAAAAAATATACTAAAGTTGATACAAATGAAAAAATTGTTACACAATGTACTATAAATAGTAAAATAAATGATGTTGGTGAAGAAGTTGATGAAGAAAATTGTGTTTCAAAAAGTTATAAATATCATTTTAATACTCAAGATGCTGTTAAATTAGTTAAAGATAAAATAGAAACATCATCTTTACTACAAAAAGCTGGAATTCCTGTTCCTAAATTTTTTAAATTTACTTTTACAAATAATATGGATAATATAATGGCTTTAGAAACATTAAAAGACCAAATGAATAAAAATAAAATAACTTATCCAATTGTTTTAAAACAAATTTATGGAACTTTTGGTATTGATGTTTTTACTCATATTGATAATGATCTTAAAGCACGTGAAATTTTAGAAAAATTACGTGAAAAAGGTTATAATGAACTTATGTGTGAAGAACAAATTGAAGGAAATTGTTATCGAATTTTTGTTTTTAATAATCATATTATTGATGTTATTGAAAGAAGTGCTCCATTTATTGTTGGTGACGGTATTAATGATATACAATCTTTAATTCATATGCGTAATAAACGTCAATTAGAAAAAGGTTTATTTAAAACAACAAATATTTCAGAAAATTATATTAAAGAAAAAGGTTATAAAATGAATAGTATATTACCTAAAGGTACAAATTTAATTATTAGCACTGTTATTAATATGCATAATGGAGCAAATATAATTCGTATTCCTATTAAAAAAATACCCAAAGAAAATATTAATATATTCCTTAAAACTAATAAAGTTCTTGGTATAACTACTTCTGGTATTGACTTTTTAAGTAAAGATATAACAGTACCTTATAATAAGAATAATGGGCGAATTTTAGAAGTAAATGGTACTCCAGATACTGAAATACATACAATTGTTTCAACACAAAGTAATGACCAATTTAATATTTATGATAAAATTTCTGATT
>JACCEA011723852.1_pt1 | contig 11182 bp, 17 predicted proteins | sample 7449851 | NCBI WGS metagenome assembly JACCEA01 (sample SAMN15323453, study PRJNA562643) | freshwater metagenome | isolation source: river surface water | place: USA:Blue River Watershed | collected 2017-08-18 | reverse complement strand
TATGAAATTACTAACGGGGAGTTTTTGACTCTAATGACTCACGTTTCGAGATTGGGGTATATTCTTGCTACTTTGATGGATTACCCTACAGTCCTCTTTAAAGAGAAAAACATTGCAATCATTGACCATCTTTTGATCCGCTGCGTCACCAACCTGGAGGGTATTATGCCCTCCTTCCTTGAATCCCTGAAGGAAAAAACTACGGAAGAACAGAAAGCTACGTTGGATGAAAAAGTTACCAATGAGCTTAAAGAAGCTTTGTCGGCAGCTAACACTACTAAACACTAAGGAGATTAAACATGCTTGCTCAAATGCTGCATTTGTTTAAATTTCCTTCTGTTCATCCTACTACGCCGGTTGATACTTCAGTTCTAAAAACGACTACGAATACTGCGGTATCTTCTGCTGTTTATGAAGAACTTTACGAGTATTATACGGCTCTAGAACAGGACTATGCACGGGCTATCTGGAAAAAGAATAATCAGCGGCGAGAGCTTCGACGGCTGAATAAAAAACTGGATAGTATGTATGCTGGGATTGATCAGCGACTGAATACTGACCAGCGTCAAGCGGTAGTCGCTATTACTAAGGCTACTCCGGATCAACTGAAACAGATTAAGAAGGTGCTAGGGGGTTAATATGCTGTCTGATATGAGTCCTAAGCTTGTTAGCTGGCTTTGCCGTACCTTACCTAAGCGGCCTATAGTAAAGGCTTTGGTATGGCTGGCACGTCGTCGCCCTTACAACAACCTGAAAACATCAGATGGTTCCCTTTATATGGAAAGAGGCTGGATTGTCAAGGAAGGTGGATGGCTGGCTAATAAGCTTGGGTACTCTGTCAGATTGCATATTACTTATCAAGCTGATGAAGGTAGGCACTTGCATAACCATCCATTTGATTTCCGTACCTTTGTTCTTGATGGGGTCTATTATGAAGAACGACAATTCGCTAAAGTAATTCGTTCTATGGGTAGTAGCTATGTACTATCCCGAGTAGGTTTCCATCGTATTGAGGACATTATTGTCCCTTATGATAGTGTGGTTAAGGATGCTATCATTACTTTATTCCTCTACAATAATCGGGACCCCGATAACAATTGGGGATTCCTTGTAAATGGCAACTATGTGCATCATGAAAATTACAAAGGATGATCTGATGGGTGAAGGTAACACTACCCGGGAAAAGATTATCCGGACAAAACCCCGTAAATCTTATAATGAGCTTGTAAGTAATGCACAAAAATCTAAAAAAATTCCTAGAACCCAGAGACCTGAAAAATCCGGTAACTATCGTACTGGATACAGAGACGAACTGGTCCCATGATAAGCTTCACTGTATTGGATGGACTGCTATCGGGGAAGGTGTATCGGATTCAACTTTTATATATTTTAACCCAGAATCATTTGACGGTGCTCTACAGGCTGTAAAGAAAGCAGATCGTTCTATTATTCTAGTCGGCCATAATATTCTAGGGTTCGATAAGAAGATTCTAGAGAATTTTGGTATTTATTTTAGTCAGTATGATGTTACCTTTATTGATACGTTGGTGTTGTCCCGTCTGGTCTACACTGATCGTACAGACCATTCTCTAGAAGCCTGGGGAAAGGATCTCGGCATCCCTAAACTAGAAGTCCCACAGACTAAAGAATTCTTTGAAAAATATACTCCTGAAATGGGGGAGTACTGTAAAAAAGATGTACTAGTATGCAAAGCTATCTACAAGCATATTCTTGGCGAGTGGAAGGCCGACTTTAATTATGCTTCTACCTTAGAGCATAGGGTACAGGATGCCTTGAAAGCCATGCGGGACCATGGCATGCTATTGGATGTCCCATATACTGAGAATCTAAGAGATTCCCTGCTTAAGAAGCAGGAGGAATTAACCGACCAGCTACAGGAAGCATTCCCTCCTAAGTCTGAGGTAGTTAAACTTAAGACTAAAACCAAGATTGTTACTACTCCTTTTAATCCAGGAAGTAGGCAACAGATTGGTGAGCGGTTGATGGAGAAAGGATGGAAACCGACTGAATTTACTCCGACCGGCCAACCTAAGGTTGATGAAACCACACTAGCCAAAGTAGATATTCCGGAAGCTAAGCTAATTGCAGAATACCTTATGCTTGATAAGCGTATTGGTATGCTTACTTCCTGGCTTAGTCTGGTAGACGACAATAGCCGAGTCCATTGCTATATCATTGGTAATGGGGCTGTAACTGGACGTGCTACCCATGTCAATCCGAATCTAGGTCAGGTGGTAGCTGTAGGTAGTGCTTATGGGGAGGAATTCCGTAGGTGTTGGATTGCTTCTCTAGGTAAGAAGCTGGTAGGTACTGACCTAGATGGTATTGAGGGCCGTATTATGGCCCATTACATGCAAGATCAGGCTTATACCCTTATTATCCTGGAAGGTGACAAGGCTAATGGAACTGATCTTCATAGCTTTAACATGCGTGGCTTGCTGCTGACTAAAGATCAGATTAATAAACAAGCCCGAGATGTGGCTAAAACTACTTTCTATGCCATGATCTACGGAGCGGGTATGGAGAAGCTAGGTATGATTATGGGCTGCTCTAAGGAGGAAGCAGCTAGGAGAGTGGACAACCTGTTTAATAAAGCCCTGCCAGCATTCGGTAGGCTCAAGGCTAAGGTTCTAGCAGCCGCTAAGCGGGGTTATCTAAAGGGATTGGATGGCCGTAGGGTCAAAGTAAGAAGCATGCATAGCGCCCTTAATACGTTGTTCCAATCTGGTGGTGCTATCGTGGCTAAGGTATGGCTTGTACTTTGTTGGGAAGCTATGCAGGATCTAAACAAAAAGGTAGGCGAACAAGTCGCTATTCCTGTTATGTGGGTACATGATGAAATTCAGGCCGAAGTAACGGAAGGATACGAGGATATTGTCAGTCAAATAATGGTTGACAAAGCATTAGAAGCGGGTATAATTTGTGGTATCGGGCTACCTACACCAGCAGAAGCTAAGGTAGGTAATAACTGGTATGAAACACACTAAACTAACTCATAGGAGTAACAAATGCCTGTAGCAAATAAGAAGCCGGATACCAAGAAAGAGCAAAAACCAGCTAAAATGGTATCCTTTGTCGCCACCCTAATGTGGGCTAAACTGATTAAACCTAATGATGAAGGTAAATTCACTGTTGATCTGACTCAAATCTCAGAACGGGCAGCCAATGCATTGCTTGAAGCTGGATATAATATCAAGACTTCAGAGAAGAAAGAAGATTACGGATTCTTCACTACTGTTTATTCTCGCCGTCCTATTACTAACGTAGTATATGAAGATGATGAACCTATCGACCCCGCTACTATTGGTAACGGATCTAAAGCTAGGGTTTACGTTACTCCTTATGAATGGACTTACAAAAACAAGTCTGGAGTATCTATGAACATCAGTAAAATCGTAGTAAGCCATCATGAAGTTTATATTCCTGGCGGGGATACTAGCGAAGCTGCTGATCTAGATGATGAGTACTGAAATTAACCTACCTTCTGATGGAATCGTCCTGGTAGACGGTGATATTATCGTCTATCGGGTCGGTTATACTACTGATAATGATGAATGGGGTATTGTTCGTAGTCGGGTAGATAATATGCTACTCAATATTATGAGTGGTACTAAGGCAGCTTTAATGTACGGGTATCTTACTGAAGGAGCCAACAACTTCAGGAATTTCCTGGGGACTAATAGGCTTCTGTATAAAGGTAATAGAAGTGCAACTAAACCAAAGCATTATGGTGCTATCCGTACTTATCTGATAGAACATCATGGTTTTGAAATGAAAACAGACCATGAAGCCGATGATGCCCTGGGCTATACTCACATGGAACTAACTAGGGGTCTTATTAAAGAACCCGTAATTATCGCTTCCATTGATAAGGATCTACTACAAATCCCTGGCTGGCATTATAACATCGTTAGCGGGGATGTCACACTTCAACCTATTGATAAAGCAGCTAAGACACTCGCCATTCAAATTCTTATTGGCGATCCTACTGACAATATTCCTCCCATTTATAAGGGACTAGGACCAGTAAAGGCAGAAGCTATTATAAAGGAATGGCAGCGTGACTATGCGTCTCTTGGGACGCTGCTTTACAAATTTGCCCTTAATGAGTCGGCAGAAGAAGCAGCTTATAGTAATTCTTGTCTTGTTTATATTCACAGGTCTTTTTCAGACAATTTTATAACAGCGCTCCCAAAAAGCCAAAGCGGTTTTTTTACTACTTATAATAACTATTGTTGAGCAAATGAAACCACAATCAGCTAAACAAAAGGGGAGACTACTCCAACAGTTAGTTAGAGATAAATTACTAGATACTTTTAAGGAGTTAACACATGACGACGTTAAATCAACCAGTATGGGAGCCGGTGGTGCTGACATTCAACTCAGTACAGCAGCTAAGCAAGTGGCTCCAATTGCAGTCGAATGTAAATCTATTACAAAGTTTGTCGGCTACACATATTACGATCAAGCTGTCTCCCATTGTACCGGTCCGGACCGATCACATCAAAAAAAAGGACCCATGGCCAGCGCAGCAGTACGCCCCACAGTGGGAGAACCCCCGACCAACAACGCCGGGAGAACCGATCAACTCCAATCCGGGGTTTGTAGGTTAAATCCTGTTGTCGTTGTAAAAGCTAATCATCGGAAACCCTTAGTTATGATTGATTTAGATTACTTTATGGGGCTACTATCGAAATGAAGATTTTTGTTATCCCGGATGTGCAAGCTAAGCCCGGTATCAATTTCAATTACCTGGAACGGGTAGGTATGTACATTCAGGAGAAACAACCCGATCATGTTGTTATGATTGGAGACTTCGCTGATATGGCTTCCCTGAGCAGTTATGACAAGGGTAAGAAGTCTTTCGAGGGTAGACGCTATATTAAGGATGTTGGTGCCTCTAAGAAGGCTATGGATATCCTTATGGACAGTATGCTAGGCCGTGGATTGTCTGCTAAGCTCCACTTGACATTAGGGAACCACGAGAATAGAATCAATCGTGCCGTAGAAAACCAACCCGAATTAGCTGGATTAATTTCTGTCAAGGATCTTGATTATGAAACATACGGATGGTCTGTCTATCCTTTCCTGGATACGGTTACTATCGGTGGTGTTGTTTTTAGCCATTATTTCACTAGTGGGCCAATGGGGCGACCAGTGTCATCGGCTCAAAGACTTATCACTACAAAACACCAATCCTGTGTTGCTGGGCATATGCAAGGAAGACAGGTAGCATACGGTTTCAGGGCTGACGGTAAGCAACTAACTAGTATCATTGCAGGTAGCTGTTACGAACATAATGAAGATTACATGGGACCACAAGGTAATCGACACTGGCGGGGAATTGTATGTCTCCATGAAGTAAACAACGGATCATTCGATGAAATGTTTGTGTCCTTGAATTACCTTAAACAACGCTATAAAGGAAAATAAAATGGAATTGTTTCCTATTGTACTGCCAGTACTTCTAGTAATGGCCTTTATTTACGGTTTAGTGCATATTTATCGTACTGAAATGGCTGTTAAGGCTGTCCTTAGAATGATTGATTTTGATTTCCATTATTATCTTCAGTTAGAAAAGAATTTTGGTGGTAAGGACATGATTGATGTTATTGCGGATAACTGGGAAGTCTGGTCATTCAAGCAAATTTGGTGGTATTATATGAAAGACCATCCTAACTATAGAATGGGAGAAAACTATGGCGGAAACTGAAGAAAACAAACTAGAGAATTACCGCTGGATTCAGTATCAAGTTTATGGTAATATTACCAATCGGTTTGTTTATGCTCCTAGTGGTATGGTAATTGCGGAACTACGTGAAGAGCCAGGTACTACTCCCGGCGCGTGGTGTTTATGCTTGTTTTGTAGTCACTTCTTAAACCAAACTTCTCTCTTTACCTTCATTACTAGAGAAGATGCGGTTTTCTTTATTACACGCTATATCCGTAACGCACCTTTAGTTTCAATTGTATGATTGATGAAGATGGTATCCAGTTAAGTAATCTAGCGGGATCTCCTGAAGCCGGGTCATTTGAATTACCTGATGGAACTAAGATTAACTGGATCACTAATGAAGCTGGCTTCAGGGTGTACACTGATGAAAATGGAATCATCATTTGGGATGTAGGACAGCACCCAGAGGAAATGCTTATTGCTTCTGTAGCTGCTGAGCACGTAATAAATGGTTTAGAGGGGTTTGTCTATGAGTGAATATAACAAGGAAGGTAGAGGCACTAAACTAGATTACGGAAAGGCCCAATTCCATTATCTACCTTTCGACCTAATGGACGGAGAGAACCGAGTATGGGCTAAAGGGGCTATTAAATATTCTCCGATGCAATGGCGGAATGGAATGCCATACACTCAACCTCTAAATGCAGCTATCCGACACTTGACTACCTTCCTATCGGGAGTGGATAATGATGCGGAAACAGATGAAAGTCACCTAGATCACGCTATCTGCTGTATTCGTATGGCGCAAAGCACACAGAAATATCTAGTAAAGACTAATCCTGAATTAGATGACCGTATTAAATGGTTTCCTGTCTAAAAGAATAACAATTAGGAGTACTAATGACTATTAAAACAGATAAAGCCCGTGATGGGCTTTTTGATTCTCTAGGGCTTAAACGGCTACAAGAATCGTATATGAAGGAAGGGGAGACTAGTCCCCAAGAAAGGTTTGCCTATGTAGCTGGGGAATTCGCGGCTAACCCACAACATGCTCAGCGGCTGTATGACTATGCTAGTAAGCATTGGCTATCCTTTAGTACTCCTATCCTGAGCTATGGTAAGACCGCTAAAGGACTTCCTATTAGCTGCTATCTAAACTATATGCATGACTCGGCTGAAGGGCTTGTAGACACTCTTAGCGAGACTAATTGGCTATCTATGGTAGGTGGTGGTGTAGGAGTCCATGTTAAGATCCGATCAGCCGATGGTAAGTCAGTCGGTGTTATGCCACACCTAAAAATCTATGATGCTTCCTGCGAAGCCTATCGCCAGGGAAAGACCCGGAGGGGGAGCTATGCGGTCTATTTGGATATTAACCATCCTGATATTGAACTCTTCCTGGATATGCGAAAAGCTACCGGCGATCCTCGCCTTCGTTGCGAGAATCTACATCATGGGGTTAACGTCACTGATGAATTTATGGAAATCATCCAAGAATGTATGGTAAATCCAAATAAAGATGATTCCTTCAATCTCCGGGACCCTTCTGGTAAGGTAGTTAAGACTGTCAGTGCTAAAGGGCTGTGGACTAAGCTAATTCAAACACGGCTACAGACTGGGGAGCCTTACATCCATTTCATTGATACAGCTAATAACGATCTTCCTCTTCATCTTAAGCAGCAAGGTAAACGAATCCATGGATCGAACCTGTGCGCAGAGATTGAATTACCTACGGATAAACAGAATACTGCCGTCTGTTGTTTGTCTAGCCTGAATCTGGATTATTGGGATGAATGGAAAGACAACCAACAATTCTATGATGACGTTGTATTGATGATGAATAAGGTACTAGATAGGTTTATGGCGGATGCCCCTACTCAACTCTATAAGGCTAGGAGAACAGCCCAACAAGAGCGGAATATCGGTATTGGTGTCTTAGGTTTCCATAGTCTTCTACAGGCTAGAAACCTGCCTATTGAGTCGGCTATGGCTGTAGGAATGAACCATATTATTTTTTTTACTATCTCTAAGAACCTTCAAGTAGCCAGTAAGAAACTGGTGGATAATGGTCTATACAAGGATGTTGGTAACGGGATGGCTAATAGTCATTTGATGGCTATTGCCCCTACAGCCAGTACTAGTATTATCTTAGGGAATACCAGTCCTTCTATCGAGCCTTTCAGGGCTAACGCCTATAGGCAAGACACCCTGTCAGGAATTCATGTGAACAAGAACAAACATCTTGACAAGATTATCCGAGACATGGCTAATGATGATAAGATCTATGATGAGATCTGGAACCAAATTATCGCTAACGATGGCTCTATCCAAGATATGGATTGCTTCACTCAAGGAGAAAAAGATGTTTTCAAAACAGCAATGGAACTGGATCAGCGATGGCTTGTACAATTGGCTGCTGATCGCCAGCAATACATTGATCAGGGTCAGTCACTCAATCTCTTTTTCCGTCCTGATTCCGACGTTTTGTACGTCCACACATGCCATTTCATGGCTTGGAAACTGGGTGTAAAGGCACTATACTATTGCCGTAGTGATAAGCTTCGGAAAGCCGATAAAGTCAACCAACAGATTGAAAGAAAGATCATTGAATCTATCGCTCTACAGAAAGTAGCGGAGGGTGAAGAATGTTTAGCATGCCAGTAACCGGGGAAATGTGGGTTAGTAGAAAGAACCCAGCTAGATCCGTAGAAATTAAGTCTGTAGATGAAGATAGTATCTATTATTCTTCTTCCTTATTTAATAGAGCTATCTCTGTAATGAATAAAGAAGATTTTCTTAAACGTTACTACCCTGTAGGATCAGAAGGAGATTACCTAAATGAATGAACAATTATGGACTGAGTATGAAGATATGGTAGCTCGATTAGCTAATCCTACCGAATATCCTTTAGTACATGCAGCCTTAGGGATTGCTGGTGAAGCCGGGGAAATTGTAGATGTAGTAAAGAAAAACTATGCTTATAAGAAGCCTATTGATATGGCTCACCTAGAGGAAGAACTAGGCGATGTTATGTATTATATTGTTATGATGACAATCTTTGCAGGGATCAGTCTAGAAGACTGTCTACGTAAGAATATTGAAAAGCTGAATAAACGATATCCTACAGGTAGTTATTCAAACCAAGATGCTATTGACCGGGCTGATAAGAAATGACAAAGACATTCAAACCATTTAAGTACCCTTTCGCTTATGAAGCCTTTATGGCTTCTGAGCAAATGCACTGGCTGCATACTGAAGTCCCGATGGCTGAGGATGTCAAAGACTACAACCAGAAGCTTTCAGCTAGTGAAAAGAACTTCCTTATTCATATCCTACGATTCTTTACTCAAGGGGATCTAGATGTAGGAGAAGCCTATAGGGTTGTCTATCAAAATACCTTTACTGAGCCTGAAGTCAATATGATGATTGCTTCCTTTCAAGGCAGGGAAGCCCTTCATGTAGCAGCCTACAGCCATCTGGTAGAGACTCTAGACCTTCCAGAGACTACCTACAATCAATTCCTTGACTATGAAGCTATGCGGGCTAAGCATGAATATATCGGCCATGTTAAGACCAATGTAGGTAGCCCTATGACTGACCTAGCGATCTTCAGTGGTTTGATTGAAGGGATGCAGCTATTTAGTAGCTTTGTTATGTTGCTCAACTTCGCTAGACACGGTAAGATGCGCGGTATGGGTCAGATCATCAGTTGGAGTATTGCAGATGAAACCCTGCATACTGAGTCAATGATTAAACTGATGCGAGAGAAGGCTAAGGAGAAAGGTGGGTTGATTGACAGTGAAAAGAAGATCATCTACACTGCCGCTGAGGAACTGGTAGCACTGGAAGACAAATTCATTGACCTAGCATTTGAGCAAGGCCCTATGGAAGACTTGACAGCCGATCAGGTTAAGAAGTACATTAGGTACATTGCTGATAGGCGACTTATTGCTATGGGATTAAAAGGTATCTTTGGTGTCAAACGTAATCCGCTACCGTGGCTTGCTGGTGTGATTAATGCCCCGGGACACACTAATTTCTTTGAGCAAAAGTCAACCGACTATGCCAAAGGAGCTATGAAAGGATCTTGGAACGATGTTTGGAACAACACTCCCGATAAATCCTGAAAAGGAACTACAGGGAATCATAGCTTCCTATATTAATAGGAACTACTTTAGTATCGATCCAGAAGATATTAAAGTGACTACTTCTAAGGATACTAGGTCTTTTTTAATTACTATTGTTATCCACATCACCCTTAGGCACCCGGATCCTAGACGGGTTGAAAAAATTTCATGTGCGCTTTGGGTTAATACAGACTCAATTGACTACTCTGATTATTCAGAGTTTATTAAGTTTTTAAAAAGAGAGCTTAGCGTGCGTATGGATGAATATTTAGACGAAGTCATCAAGGAATCAGAATGAGTGACATTAAACTAGCAAAGTATATTAGTGATAACTACTTTAGTATAGATCCATCCGATGTTAACGCGGATTTTTCAGACTTGGGCAACGGGTTACAGTCTATATTTATCTCTATTACCATTAAAAGTAAGGATTCACTGGAAGACTACAAAATTAAAGGGAGTGTTGTAGTAAAGAAAGAGACCCGTACCGATGTTATTAAAATACTTGTTTATCGTGAAGTTAATAGAATTATCAATAACTACATTAAAGAAGCAACTGAGGCACTAGAATGACCGCAACCGCAGAAGTAATCCTAGCCAGCCAGTATAAAGGAGGTCCTGTACTCTATACCGTAGAGTGTAGGTACTGGCGAGCTATCCACTCTGAAGTTATGACCCATAGGGTTTTCAGCCGTAATGCTTCATCCAGTAGGGCTATCCCTGTCCGTAAGGTTTTGAAGCAAGTATGGTCCGATCCTGCTGGTCCTACTCATTGGGGATTGAACCAACCAGGAATGCAGGCTTCAAAACAGGCTACAGGCTTCAAACGCAAGGTGGCTAAGGTGGTATGGCGTCTGGCAGGGAAAATGGCTTGTGTGGCTTCCTGGAGCCTTATGGAGCTAGGTATCCATAAACAGGTAGCTAACCGGCTACTTGAACCCTGGCAATACATTAGTGTTATCATTACTGCTACGGATTGGGATAACTTCTTTGCCCTTAGGTTGCATCCTGATGCCCAGCCAGAGATTAAAGAACTGGCAGAAGCTATTGAATGGTCTATGGGGCTAGTTCATATCCAGCAACTTAAACGGAATGAATGGCATCTTCCCTATGTTGACCTAAGTTATTATGACCAAGCTTCCGATGTGGAAGCAGCTAAGCAAGTATCTGCTGCACGATGTGCTAGGGTTTCCTACTTGACGCATGACGGAAAGAAAGCGAATATTCATTCTGACTTGAAGCTAGCGAGTATGCTCCAAAAGTCAAAGCATATGAGTCCCTTTGAACATCAGGCTAAACCAGGATGGCGAGGAACAACCAAGTATGCTAACCTTACTGGGTGGATGTCTCAACGTTACCT
>JACCEA010140890.1_pt1 | contig 11188 bp, 7 predicted proteins | sample 7449851 | NCBI WGS metagenome assembly JACCEA01 (sample SAMN15323453, study PRJNA562643) | freshwater metagenome | isolation source: river surface water | place: USA:Blue River Watershed | collected 2017-08-18 | reverse complement strand
CTAAATCAATTGGTTCATGCTCATGTTGAAGAGCTTTTTTCACAATATCGACACATTCCTGACCATCCGATGCTTGAAAACATTTGAATCCCACCGATTGCAGGGACCTACACATCATTTTGCGATTGACTCCGCTATCATCTGTGACGAGAAGGTTATGAAATCTTTGGCTTTGTTGGGACTCCAACAGCATCTCAACCGTAGCCGTTGATTTTCCTATAGTTGATACATCATCAAGTCTATCAACTGAAGAACTATCTTGATCTTTCATATATCGCTGTTTTTGAGTATGGTCGGACTCTTCCGATCGATTTCGCGCCACTCTGACATTTTGAATAGACTTATTGTTTTCCACGGAATGCCTATTACTGCGTAGTGTGCCTTCTTCCATACTGGACAGAGTTATGTCCGATTCAGCTTGTCGAGTGCTGTTGTCATTGTTTCGGCGGCTTGTTTTGGGTGTTACAGATGCCTCATAAACTGGTAAGATCAATATGAAAGATGTACCTTTCCCTTCTCCATCAGATGTAGCCCACAATTTACCTCCATGAGAACTGACAATACCCTTTGTAATCCACAGTCCCAGACCACTGCCTTGACCAGCTTGTAGTTCATTCGGATTGAATTGCACTCCTTCTCGAAACAACTGCCTCACCTGATCTTTGGTCATTCCAACACCTGTATCAGTCACAGTAATCACAATCCGACCCAAATCTTCAAATTGTTCATCGTTATTTGGATTAATTGCATGAGACCTTGCTTTAAACACTTTTGCTAACCAACCTTTATTACTTTCTGGAACTTGTAATTTACTTGCAGATTGTTCCCATCTTGCTTCAACACAAACACGACCACCCACTGGTGTGAACTTTAATGCATTGGATACTAAATTACGGAAAACTTGACTAAGCTTGACTTTATCTCCTTGAAGAATAAGATGATCCAGTCGATGTGCATCATCATCCGTCGTAGTATTCTGTAGATTGATCACCATTTCTATATCTTTGGCACGTGCTTGTACTTCAAATGGATGTACACAACTTTCAACAAAACTCCATACTGGTAAGGGCTGTCGCTGTAATGTCATCGTGCCTGAATCGATTTTATCATAATCAATTAAATCATTCAATACAGTGATAGCAGCATTGAGTGATTCCACCATGTCATTTACCAAATTGACCCAATCACTCGCTTGATTCACCACTTTACTCACTATACTTGGTTCTTTCCGTCGTTCAAATAATTTATCATCTGCAAATAACTCTTGCATCTTTTTCATTTCAGTATACAATACTTGAAAACCCAAATGTACAACATTCAATGGTGTACGAACTTCATGAGAGATATAACGCACATATTGTCTCTTTGTCTTCATCACTAAATCCTTATGAACTGCTTCTCGATTCATTAAGAAATCATACAAGTAAAAGGCTAGAGAGGTAAATAGGACTAGTGCAACCATGATAAGACATGAGATAAGAGGAACATCTGTAGAGTATAAAGCCATCCATTCATCGGTAGGATACAATTCTACTGTATATTGTATCGGACCTCCAAAAGGTGTCGCTTCAAACACTACTGTTTGGTCCTTATATTTATTAGGAGGTGTAGTTTCAGGTTTTAGTGATTTCACTTCACCATTCTCATATCGGAATGCATGTGTAGTTGTACCATCTGATAATATTGCAACAATACCATTTACTTTCTCATTTGAAGCAAGATTTAATACTTTATCCCAATTATGAACAGCAGATACAACACCTACAACCTTAGTTGAATTAACAGGTACAATAGGAAGAGTTGTCAAACTAGATGGTATATATGATCCTTGATCTTGAATAAGAAATATAATCCCGGTAATAGCTGTACAATTAATGGAGGCACCACCAACTTTTTCCACACAATCCATTGCTGTATCAATTGCTTGGACACGATTTTTTTCAACATATGTATTATACATAAGAATTGCTTTATTTTTATTATAATCTGTTACTTGTAATATTGGCATTAAAATATTTCTTTTCCCTATTGTACCACCAATTGTATCGTGATAGCGTTGTTTGGTTGAATTTACCATGAAAATACCTCTACCAAATGGACTGATACCTAAATCTGAATGACCTTGATCTGCATAAAATTGATATGCAAAATTTTCAAATGCATCAACTTCCGATGGTTGTACAACAATTGAAGTAGCAATCGATCTAGTTTGCGTAATACGATGAAGTGGATTTAGAATGGATTGATAAAAATCAAATGGTAACGATCCACACAATGGCCAATCTGATTCATTTGGACAATATTGTAATGCTAGTGTTACACCAGATGTTAATGCATCTTGCTTATCTAATATTGCACTCATTGTTGAAGATTCAATTTTTCTTGTGATAGCATAATATTGTTGACGTTGAACTTTATCTTGTAAATTTGACATAATTAAGAATGATCCAACACCAACAACAACTGCTGTAATTAATAAACTAAATATAACAGAAATTCTTATAAAAAGTCGGAAAGATTGTGAATGATATGGTAAAGTCCATTTTCGTTTTTGTTCATCCAATGGAGTTGGTGAATGACTTGTACTGCTTGTTCCTGGTACAGACGCCATTCCACTATTTGGAACATAGTGGTTGGCTCTGTTTTCTTTCTCCATGATTCTCACTGGGTGACAAAATTACACATGAAACAACCTCCAAAATGCATTAGACAGTGATTGAAATAATATTTTCTCGATAAGATAAACACATAACGGAAGGCAAGGTGGCGGTGCGGAGTGGTACAAAAAGAAACAAGGCATATTATATCATAGTTTTACGTTGAAAATAGGCTTTAGCTAATTCCGTTAATATTCTATCCCCTCTTAATTTGGTTCCATGTAGCAAAATATTGTTCCTTCTCCAAAATAGACCAAAATTTTAATCTCTCTTCTCTATCTCGTTTATCTAGTGAATCTTCTTCAGTTGTTAGTTTTCTGCTACATGGGCTATTAATATCGGCGGAATTATCATAGGGACTCAACCTTCTGCGTTGCTCACATGGATAACGACCAATATATTTGTGTTTCTGCTTCAGTTCCACCTACAAAATCCAAAAATAAGAAAACATAGAAAGCCATTGGGATTGCATAGATCACCTGACATCGTGTCCAAACATCTTGTACACCTCCCTTCTTTCTATCACTCAAATACTTATCCATCATTTCAATTCCTCCTCCCGATGGAAAAGTACGCGTAGCAGTAAGCGGAGGAGCGGAATGAGATAGGGATGTATTGAATTCATAGAAGCGATAGTAATGAGAGACTAAATAAGCATTTTCTCGCAATTTACGGACTTCAGCTGGAGGAATTTTAAGTAAAATCTTGATCAATGCATTGGCTTGCAACAATTCTTCGTTTGATGCAACAATTCCCAACCCGTTCTTGGAGGAAGAAGAATTTTTTTCTCGCTTTGATCGTTTGAATGGTTTTTCGTCCAACAGGTTTCTTGGTTTTTCTATTGATGTGGAATTTGCAACTATTTCATCTTCTTCTTGGGCTGCAGCCTCTATTATAGATAAAACGGATGTCCCTAAAGGCAACGATTTCCCCCAATTCACACCAGGATATGATTTATTTGTTTGCAGTCCCTCTGCGGGCTTCAATGAATTAATTAACTGCCTGACGGTTCGCTGAACAGTTCTTTGAGGCAATGTGATCGAAAATAATGCAGGATCAATGGGCCCACCAGACTGTATACTATATGCCCATAATGCATCATCTGATAATAAAACCGGAATGCATCCAAACTGTAGAAGGAGAATGGAAGATAAGGGATCTTTCGAAAACACACTGAAAACAGAAAATAATTACATTGAGTGCATCATACATTCGTTTCGACGATGGGGAATCCCCAATAGGAATCGGACAGAAAGAAGCAGTCATAAAACCTTGTTCCCGCTTTCTGTCACCGCGTTGGACTACGAACTTTTTACTGTTTTGCATCAAATCATTTAATGCTGATCGAACGTGTGTGCATGAGCCATGGAAGCCACCATGATAGAAGACAAGTCTTGAGCGGGTCATTGTCACAGGAATATTAGTTCGACCAGTTAATGGATCAATATCACCTTTCTCATTGTAATACCGCTGTGAAAAGAGTTCGGGATCAGTAGTTGGATATGGCATGACCAAATTTTTCTCCTTTCCACAAATTGGATATTCCGTAACAAAAGTCCTTGAGAACTCGACATTAAAAAATATAGGACTGGCCAGCTGGGGCATCTATTGATGAGCATTTAGTACGGGTTTCGGTTTTGCAATATCACTTACGTAATGGAAAAAGCCCCTCATATTGCTCTGGTGACGGAAATTCGTCACAGGAGCAGGCATAACAATAACATGATCTGCACCATTTTTGCGTTTCCAGTATTCATCAGTCACTCCAAGGATATCTTGCCAGCGCGTAAAGTCATTTTTCTCAATAACATCGAGGAGCATCAATTCCAGAGGTGACGAAACCTTTCCTTTACCGGTTGTCATGGATATACGATAATCCAGATCTCTGGTCAAAGGAAGATAAAAATAATCAGCTTCATCCGGATTCATCGTTCTACCACAAAATTGGGTGAAGTAATCCATCACGACAAATTCAAGCGCGAATTGTTCAAAAATGCATCTGCCCATTTGAGGAAAGTTTTATCCACATTTCAAAACTAACAGTGATATATCTGCTTACTTTTGGCAAATATGATATGTAAGATTTCGACGAGCTTCAATGGAGGGTTGCAAAAGATAGGGTGAAATTTCATAAACGTAAACCTTATAGTCTACGTGGCATTTGCTGGATGGGACACCTTGAGTTGGAACAGGACGTGGAAGGGAGAATAGCACTGAGGTATCAGCTGCATTTGAAACGATTTCATTGAATACCAAAGTTAACAAGATGACGTAAAAGAATGTCATTCTTGAAGATACTTCCTGTAAGACCAATTGGAAGTATTTTATTTGTCCCATCTCTCACATCATGATGCCTCGCCAGCATTATGACTTGCCAAAAGGCTGATGTACTGCTGCGCACATATTTCAATACGCTGAGTGGATCTGCTGCTAAATAGATCAAGTACTGCTGTTCCCACATATGTACAGGCTTTAAAAATCTGCATTGGTGTATGCACCTGCTGCTGCACACATCATATTTCAAGCAAGCTGTGGGGATCTGCTAGATCAGTCAAGTACTGCTGTTCTGAGATAAAATCTATCGCCCGCGGCCATCTGCTGCCTGCTGCTGCTGCTGGCCTGCTGGGGCGGCCTGCAGAAAATCTTCGGCCGCTCTGCATTTTATTGGTATTTTTTAATTAGAAGTCCAAAGTATTTGCCTCCTGACACAGCATAAATTACTGCATTCATCTATTTTTCACCCGCGACATCATGCTTTTGTTCACCCTGCGTATCATCAACCAGTTGGTTCTTGGTTGGGCCAAACCATTAAGCATCACTTCGACGAAAACAGCACCTGTTTCGTACGATGTTGCGATGAGATGCTGGCCGATAGATATGGATATTTTCATGCACATGAACAATGCAATGTATGTTCGATGTGCAGAATTAGCGCGTTGGCGTGTCTTTCCAAAATCTAATATGACATCAATGAGTGGAATTCTTTTTCTTGTCGTCGACCAACATGTTGCGTACCACAAGCCAATTATGCCCTTTTCTGAGTATATCATTAGAACAACGATATCTACCACTGAAAACAAATGGTTACATTATTGCCATACATTCCAACAAGATCCGACGAAGGTAAAGCCTGGACAGGACCCTAAGATCTATGCGGTGGTCAATGCTAAGGCTGTATTAAAGGAAAAATCTGGGAAAACACTTAAAATTGATCAAATAGCAAAGTCTAATGAATTTTATAATCGTTTTATTACTCATCCTGCTGAGGATCATAGTACACACCACGGTCATCACAAATAAAGAGAAAGTTGCAGAAAGGTATTGTGTATTTGATATAGATTCTGTGAATAGCTTGAATCCTAATAGCTTGGATGCAATTAAATGGAGAAGACATTGAAGAACTCCATAGATTGGGAATATCTATTCTTCTTGGTAAACTTTCTCTTGTTGGTGTGTTTTGCAATTTTTGTAGATCGCTGCTCGTTGTTCGTAATTTTGTAATATTTTAACTACAGCCTGGGAAGCCACTAAACATAATCAAGCTAATATCTTGAACGATAGAAATGTGGAATACAGCAGAAACAGATTCTGCCACAATAACAATTAATATATTTTAGACTACGAAGAATTAATTAAACACAACATATTTACATGAAAATTAAGGAAATACCTCCGATTGACCAATTGGGGCCATTAGCGAAATTCCTCAAAGGGGCGGTTTCGCGCTCACATGGCATATGATGGCATCAGAACGATGGACCCTGCCAACGGCCATCACATTTGCTTGATCTGCGAATATAAATAGTTTTGCGACGTACCGTGATTTCTTATCACTTCTTTTGTTATCTTTGAACATTTGTTGCAGATTTCGACTGAACGTGTGTAGAACGTCAATAATTTGTCTTTAATCATACGTGCGGTCCCACCCAACCGTTAAGTAGAGTGGGAGTCAATACAACGAAGCAAGATGTCAGCAACTACAAGGGCCAACTTCGAGCAGCACAGTCAGTTAGTTCAAAGTCTAGAATCTGCTTTGGACTTTGGACGAGTTGTACAAGTCTTCAATACCCTGTTGGGTATTTTGAGAGATCAACAGACAAAGATTGATGATTTGACGGCAGAACAACAGAATCTATTGAGAAAACTTGCGGAAAGACAAGAGTCTGGTCCAGTGAGCACAGAACAACTTCTTGATCGATTAGCTGCAGTAGAAGATAGGCTTGAAGAGGTTTACCACACTGTCGTCGGTGGAGATGCGGATGACTCTATTTTGAAAGATGATGACATGGCGCCTTATCTGTTGTTTTCGAATCCAACAACTCTTTTGAGTGAATCTGAGAGTACAGCCAAAGAGGAACATCATAATAAACATGAAAAGGAACCAGAACAAAACCATAATCCGTACATGGCTGCAATTGCTGCTCCTATGGCAATATCTCCGTTGCCTATAGATCGACCTAAGTCCTCTTCACGAATACCAACCATTCGTGAACCGATCGAAGAAGAATCAACCGTGATGGATGAAGGATCCCTCTCTGACACGATAAACACAGCAGAGGAAGAAACAGTGTGGGCTGAACCTGAGGCGGAGCCCGAACCTGAGCCTGTGGTGGAGCCTGAACCTGAGCCTGAGCCAGACTCTTTTTTTGAACCGGAGCCTGAACCTGAACCCGAACCAATAATTGAATCTCAACCTGAGCCAGAACCCGAACCAGAACCGGAACCAGTGGTAGAGCCTGAACCGGAACCCGTGGTAGAGCCTGAACCGGAGCCGGAACCATATACTGAGCCGGAACCCGAAGAAGATCAATTCAAAGATCCTTCTCGCAAGTCGTCCAAAGCACCAAGTAAAGTTGCCAGTAGAGCCGCCAGCAGAGTTGCTGAAGAAGAAGAGCTACGCAGTGAAGTTCCACAAGAAGAGGAACATGGAATTATTCTGGAAGATTCCGAGGGAATAGTGTCATCATCCCCAGCGGTTATGTCCAAGCAAGCGTCACGAGCTGCGTCGAAACCTGGTACTCGTCCACTTACACCTGCTATTGAAGAAAATGTAGAGCATCACACTTTTGCTGTTGATCCGAGTACTCTGAAGCCAAAAGTGAGTTTTGTGGATGCAAGTACTTCCATGAGTGGGAAACCAACTCCCTTGCCCTCCGCTAGACCAGTTAGCCCACCACAACAACCTGCAGTTGCTGCCCCACCACAACAACCTGCAGTTGCTGCCCCACCACAAGTTGTCCATCATCATCATCATGGACCTTCAGTAAATGTCACTTATGTTGCTCCCTCGCCGGCACCCGTCCTTAAAAAAGATGAAGATGAAGATATTAGTAACTCTCACAATTTTGTGAGCAGCCGCGCAGAAAGGATCGGACATCCTGAATATCAACAAAAGTTTCATACCGTTGTTCATGTGCGTCCCATGCCTCAACATCGCCCTGGTAGCGGTCAGCCAGCATTTCGCCGCAAAATGAATATTGAAAACTTGCCATTTCTTACAATGCAACGAAGACGCCGAATTATTATTATGTTAAAGCTTCGTGGAAAGATTTTATTGGCTTCCAAAGCGCTTTTAGAGAAAGCGAAAAAGAAATATGCTGGTGAATCTTTGAAGCAACGCATTGACTGCCTCGAAGCTGATATTCACAAATTGCAAACGCGTAATGCCAAATTGCAAGATACTGTCAAAAAGAACAATTTAGCAATCAAAGAAAGTTTCCCTCGTAATTTCCATGAATTGTGGGAGAAGATGGATGTTTTCTTTGGTTATATCGAGAGTATGGGTGGTATTTTCACTATGGTAGAACGATTAGGGATGTTAAATCAAGCTAATCCTGTTGTGTTTGAAAAGACATTTGTGGAGGATTTCCAATTGCAAATTAAGAAACAGGTTGTTCAGCCAGTAGAGGATAATATTCAGAAAGATTTGACAAAATATCGAACGAAGTTGATTGAAATGTCAGGGGAGATGATGACCAAAACAGATATGAACAACATGCTGAAAATAAGTACGAATGAGCCAAATACTGATAGTAACCACACGAAGATGATGCAATTGGTGAACAAAGCATGTGAGTCTTTCCAAGAACGTCAAGAAATGATACAAGAGAACAAGAGAAAATTGGCTACGATTGCTGTCGGAGGTGGTGCCAATAGCAAAGATTTAGAAAAGTTAGAATTTTCTATGCAAAAATACACAGACGAACGCTTGCAAGAATTGACCGAAGAGTTAGACAAGATTCAGCGGTTGAATGCTTTGAAGACTAGCAACAACGACGAAGAAATTAATGCTCTTAGGGAAAAGATTCACTCATTGGAAGCTGCTCGAGATCAAACATTTGCAGAACAAGAGAGAATGGAACAGGGACGTAAGGAAGAAATGGAAGCACTGATGATCTTGCAACGACGTATATCTAACCTGTCAGTTGATCGGGTAAGATTCGTGTAATTTTTCGTAATGTAATATTTATATTGATTATCGATTATCTTTCTTAGGTTATGGATGAATTGCGAGAAGTTCAGAAGCAATTAACAGAAAGACCTTCAACCACACAAGTGGATGATATGTTGCAAAATATTGAGACTACTTTCAAATCACATCTTGGTGAAAATGTCTTTGGTTTGAAAGGTCTTGTGCATCAAGTTTATAAGCACATTCAAAATAAAGTGGATCGTGATGATATCAAGAGATTAATTACTGCGAAGCTCACACAAATGGAAAAAGAGATTGTTAACCGTGAAGAGGAAATGATGAGATTAGCTTCAACTACAAAATGTCTTAGTTGCGGGCAAATGCCAAGGCCGCATTCAAAGAAGAAGCAGATAAGACCTGGAACTACTATTCCTAGCCCAGGCCGTGGTCCTTCATCGCGTTCTCCTTCTCCAGTTGGTCGTGGTGGCGTTGATGGTGGCGGAAGTATTGCTAATGCCACTCACTATACACCAACGACGTCAGTTATGCTGGATGATGAGATTTCGAATCCGGATGCCATGGGTCTAAGCCCTAGTCACGTAGGTAGTGCTACTATAGTTTATGCCAACCCTGACGATGGCAAGACAACTACTAATCCATATTCAAGTGCTCACAACGAGCAAGTATACGCGCTATTAACCGGACAAGTTGGTTTGAAACCTATTCAATTGAGACATGCACCTGTAGCTCCTGTCAAAGATCCATATAAGGCATCCTCTTCATTGAAGGCTGACAAAATTCCAGAACCACTTTACCGAAAGGCTCGGATGTCTCAGCAAATTAAAGACATGGTCAAAGTTCAAGCTCCACAACTTGAACAATATGGTTTCAATCCCGCTAATAATCCGCTTTACGTTATGGACGGATATGTTGGAAGTGTTGCGGAGGAAAGCACATCAACATTCCTTACAGGTGGTGGTGCTAGCAGTTCTACTATGGCCGGTGCTGGAAGGAATGCTTTGAGAAGTCGTGGTGGTAGGAGTGCATTAGTGAATGCTGGGGCATCAGCGATTGAGTATTCGAATGGTGTTAGTGTTGCTGCGGTGCCAATGAAATCTTTACAACAAAATGTACCAATATTCTCTTCCAGTGATAACGGATCGATGACAAAGAAAAGCGCCCGCGGTGGATATGATAGTGGTGTAGTCTTGCCTGATATTGATATGAAATATTCCTCTAGTTCTCCAACGCTTGCCTCACAGCAATAGACTTCTTAATATCGCTCTTTATCGATTGTGTGTTCTTACTTGGAGATTTATTTGTCTGATAACAATCCATTTCGTGCAGTTGTGTTATTATTGTGTGTTTAAGTGAGTTAGAGGGGATTTCACACGTCTGAAATTGATTCTACCAATAATTTCACTCTACCAATGTGTATTTTGCTGTATCATAATTCAAGGGGTGGCTGCAGGGGCGTTGTATTTTTTACTTCCATGAATTGTACCAACGCCTCGCTGGATTAGTGTATAGTTTGGTCGATAGTCGATTCATGAGATGAAATCCATGAAGCGTTGTATGTAGTAGCTATATAAGAAGTAGTGTTTTAATTCTCCCTAATAGTTTCTGAAATGCAGTAAATATGTGTATTGATAAATTCTAAACTAATTGTGGAGTCATTTACAACCTGTACTATTCTTAATGAAGGTTAAGGAATAAGATCATATGGTACATCTACACAACAACAAGAAAAAGCAATGTATCATTTTTACTCATTACGACGATGCACTCACAAAAATAGAAAAAAAGAAAAGAATTGTGTTGAACGAAGTTCTACAACTACCACACAATTCAACAATGATTCAAGAATATACTATGTGCAAACACACACGACCTTCACCGAAATAGTTGATCTGCAGCAAAAATGGATAATATTACCAACAAATACTTAACTACTATCCGTATCATTTTCGTCCTCACTATCACTGTCAAGCAAGCTAAATCGATTTACAACGCGCTTCTCAGTGACCTCTTTCGTACTAGTACTTCGAGTAACTTTCTTGGATCCAACTGTAACGCCAGATGCTGAAGTCTGCGCTTTCCACGAAGTTGCCGACGCAAT
>JACCEA011287852.1_pt1 | contig 11193 bp, 8 predicted proteins | sample 7449851 | NCBI WGS metagenome assembly JACCEA01 (sample SAMN15323453, study PRJNA562643) | freshwater metagenome | isolation source: river surface water | place: USA:Blue River Watershed | collected 2017-08-18 | reverse complement strand
CCAAAGGCTAGCGTGGAATGCGGCATCATTGATAACATCATTAGCATGCGCACTGGCCACATAGGCGAAGGCCACTATAAAAACGTTGTGCTGCTTGCCGACCAAGACGATGAAAAATTTATCGCTTTTGCGGGGTCTGGTGAATTAACCATTTTAACTTTTGCATCTGCACGCAGGGGAGCTTTCTATGTCGCGGTTGCGTGATGTGTGGGGAGGGAAGTGGCGCACCTGACTGGATTCGAACCAGCGACCAACGGCTTCGGAAACCGCTACTCTATCCAACTGAGCTACAGGTGCATATTTAAAATTGCGCGCTACTCTCGCGTTTCTGTGTAAACGCTTGGCTCACCCAACTGAGCTACAGGTGCATAACGCGAAAGCTTGCGCGGGTTGCGCAAGGCCCGCGATTTTACTGATCTTGCCGGTGATCGTCCACCGGCGATTTTGAAATTAATTTCCTGCTAATTCCTTGATATTCAATTCCCGTGTGATTTGGGTAGATCCCAGGCTTTGGCTCATGGTGCCGAAGGGGAAATCTTTGATCATGTTTTCCAGACGCGGCAGGCAGCGCTTGAGGTTGGTGTAATGGCGGAAGTTGCTGAACCAGCTGGCGTTAGGGACGCGCGGTTGGTCCGGGTCTATTTCCCAGGGGTGCAGGTAAAAAATTTGCGGTTTGGATTCGTTGTTGCTGGCGCGTTTAAACAGCCAGCGCGACAGTGCGTAAGGGTATTGACGGAAATAGCCACCACCAGCAGCAGGCACCGATTGGCCTAATACTTTTGCCGTCGTGAGTGGAAACTCCAGCAGCGGGGTGCCGCTATTGGTAATGATGCGATAGGGCTCTTCCGGGCTGCCGGGGATGCCGTAGTTGTCGTGGCGGGTGGGGAAGATGCTGGAGTCCCAAGTGAAACCGAGTTCGGCCAGAATATCCAGCGCCCATAAGGATTTGCGGGTAATGGAATAGGAGGCGGCGCGATAACCGGTCACCGGTGTTTGCGCCAGCTCTTCCAGAATTTGCTTGGACTTGGCGGTTTCGGCGCGAAATATTTGCGGTGTTTGTTTGTAAATTAACTGGTGGCTGTAGCCGTGCGATGCAATTTCATGCCCCTGGGCGTGAATTTTTTTGACCAGCTGCGGATAGCGCTCTGCCACCCAGCCCAATATAAAAAATGTAATTTTGATATTGGCATCATCGAACAGCTGCAAGAGTTTTTCGGTATTGGCTTCTACCCGTGACGGCCATTGCGGCCAGTCTTCCGGCTTGATCACATTGGCAAAGGCGGCCACGTGATAATAGTCTTCAACATCCACGGTCATGGCATGGGTGATGGGGGCTTGGGTCATTGCACTACTCGCTGGCTCAAATGGGCGGTTTAAAACAAAACGGCATCTTGCGATGCCGTCATGAGCAAATCGTCTGGTGCTGCTGGCTTAAACTTTATAATAATCGCGATACCATTTCACAAAGTTTTCAACACCCACTTCAATAGGCGTGCTCGGTTTGTAATCCACGTCTTCAATAAGTGCGTCCACGTTGGCGTAGGTGTCAGGCACATCACCGGCTTGCAGAGGCAGCAGGTTTTTGATGGCTTTTTTGCCCAGGCAGTTTTCCAGTACTTCGATATAGCGCAACAATTCAACGGGGTTATTGGAGCCAATGTTGTAGATGCGGAAAGGCGCTTTTGAGGTCGCTGGATCTGGCTTGTCGCCGCTCCAATCAGGATTGCGCGGTGCAACATGATCCAGCGTGCGGATTACGCCTTCAACGATATCGTCGATGTACGTGAAATCGCGGCGGTGGTTGCCGTAGTTGAATACGTCGATAGGCTCACCGGCGAGAATTTTCCTGGTGAAAATAAACAGCGCCATGTCAGGACGACCCCATGGGCCATACACGGTAAAAAAGCGCAGGCCAGTAGTGGGGATGTTGAACAAATGGCTGTAGGTGTGCGCCATCAACTCATTGGCTTTTTTGCTCGCCGCATAAAGGCTTACCGGGTGATCCACATTGTTGTGAACCGAGAAAGGCATATTGGTGTTAGCGCCGTACACGGAGCTGCTTGAGGCGTACACCAGGTTCTCGGTGCCGAAGTGGCGGCAGCCTTCGAGGATATTTAAAAAGCCGGTGATATTTGCATCAATGTAAGCCTGCGGATTCTCCAATGAATAGCGCACGCCGGCTTGCGCAGCAAGGTTAACAACGCGATCCGGCTTGTGAATTTTAAAGGCGTTATCGATGGCGGCCTTGTCTTCCAGATTACAGCGAATATCAGTAAAGCCGCTATTTGCCGTGAGGTGGGCAAGGCGATCTTTTTTAATTTGCACATCGTAATAATCGTTGAGGTTATCGATGCCGACTACCTCATCACCGCGCGCCAGCAAGCGTTTTGCCAGCGTAGAACCAATAAAACCAGCCGTTCCGGTAACTAACACTTTCATGAATAAATCCTTGGGAAATTAAAGTCGAGCGTCTACTGCGTCTTTAGGCAAAATATGTTTAACATCGAAGAGCACGTGGTTGGCTTTGCCCAGTGCGCGAATCGCATTCACGCCCATCTCGCGGAAAGCGTCGTGGCCGACGCAGAGGATGATCGCGTCGTAGCTGCCCGCCTGAGGTTCTTGAATTAATTCCAACCCGTATTCGTGCTGCGCTTCCGTATTGTCTGCCCAGGGGTCGTACACTGCTACGTTGGCGTTGTAGTTGCGCAGCTCAGTAATAATGTCGATCACGCGCGTGTTACGCAGGTCCGGGCAATTTTCTTTAAATGTAAGGCCCATGATCAATATGTTCGAATCGACCACGTGGCATTTGCGCTGAGTCATCATTTTTACGACTGACTCGGCAACAAAAGTGCCCATGCCATCGTTGATGCGGCGCCCGGCCAGAATAACTTCGGGGTTGTATCCAACCTGTTGCGCTTTGTGCGTTAAGTAATAAGGGTCAACGCTGATGCAATGTCCGCCTACCAGGCCCGGACGGAAGGGTAAAAAATTCCATTTGGTGCCAGCGGCTTCAAGCACTTCGAGCGTATCTATATCGAGGCGTTTAAAAATCAGCGCTAATTCATTAATCAGTGCGATGTTGATGTCGCGCTGGGTGTTTTCGATAACTTTAGCGGCTTCGGCAACTTTAATGCTGCTGGCTTTGTGGGTGCCAACGACAACGATGCGGCGATAAAGTTGATCGACGTATTCAGCAACGTCCGGGGTTGAGCCGGAGGTAATTTTGGTGATGTTGTGCACGCGATGGTGCTTATCGCCCGGGTTAATGCGCTCAGGACTATAACCGGCAAAAAAGTCGACATTAAATTTCAAGCCGGAAATTTTTTCGATGATAGGAACACAAATTTCTTCGGTACAGCCCGGGTATACGGTGGACTCAAACACGACAATCGCATTTTTGCCGATAACACGCCCAAGCAATGCCGAGGCTTTTTCCAGCGGGGTCAGATCCGGTTGTTTGCTGTCGTTAATGGGGGTTGGAACCGTAACGATATAAACATCGCAACCTTTGATTGCCGTTTCGTCAGTGGTGTAGTTGAGATGGTTGGCTTGGCGCAGCTCGTCGGCATTGAGCTCCAGGGTGCTATCGATACCCTGATGCAATGCATCAACGCGAGCCTGATTGATATCAAACCCGAGGGTTGCGATTTTTTTTCCGAACTCCACAGCGAGCGGCAGGCCGACGTAACCTAAACCAATAACACAAAGTTTGGGATTGCTTGCAAACATGAGGGGTTTCCTTAGCGAAACGGGATCCAAAGGTGCGCTAAATTACCATATTTTTTGTGTCATTTTGCGATTGTCGGAATCAAAGCCTCGACATTTTCTTCGGAAATGCCGGGAATTGTCGTTAAGCTGACAGAATTACGTCATGAGTGGTCGAGCTTTTGTCACAAAAGTCGCTATACTATGCGGCCGTCATTATTGCTCACTTGAAGGAATCGGGTTTGTCTTACATTCGACTCAATAAGCACTATATCCACTTGCCCTACTTGTTCCTTGGGATGGCTGAGGCCTGTTTGCTAGGTGTTGCAGCCTGGATGTCGCAGTTTTTTATTGCCGAGCAACCTGTCGTTACTTCCAATTGGCCGCAAATAATCATTTTTTCTGTGTTGCTGTCCTGCTGCACCCTGTCAATGGGCGTCTACCTTGCATTGGTACGCGAGGGCTTTAGCAGTATGGTGTTGCGTACCCTGGTCAGTTTTTTTCTGCTGGGCAGTTTGAGTCTATTCATTATAGGGATGATCTTCGGTGAAGAACTGATTCCCCAATCCCTGATATTTTGGGGCGTGTTAATCGCTACTGGCTTGGTTGTTATAACGCGCTTTATCTTTCTCAAGGTGGTGGACACCGATCAACTGAAGCGACGTGTAGTCATTTATGGGGCTGGTGTCAGAGCCAAAAAATTGCTGGAAGATCTTGCGCCTGAAATGTCCGTGCTGGGCGTTACCGTTGTCGGTTGCATACCCAGTGAGAATGAATCTATCGAAGTTGATCCCAAGCTGGTAATTGCAGAGCCACGCGATTGGCTGGCCTATGCCCGCCAAGCTCAAATTTCGGAAATTGTAATTTCACCGGACGAGCGTCGTCGCAGCTCAGGCAATGCATTTCCATTGGGGCAGTTTCTGGATTGTAAATTAGCGGGCATTGTCTCCAGTGATTCGCTTAGTTTTTGCGAGCGGGAGCTGGGCAAGATAGACATCAGCCTGCTGCAGCCGAGCTGGATGTTATTCTCTGATGGGTTCAAGTATTCCAAGCGCCGATTAATTGCCAAGCGATTGTTTGATTTGGTGTTGGCTTCTTTATTCTTCCTTGTTCTCTGGCCTTTTATGTTGTTAACGGCCATTGCTGTCCGGCTTGATAGCCCGGGTCCGGTGTTGTATCACCAGGTTCGGGTCGGTTTAAACGGTAAGTCTTTCCGCATCTATAAATTCCGCAGTATGCGTCAGGATGCAGAAAAGAACGGTGCTGTTTGGGCCAAAAAGAATGATTCACGAGTGACTCGTGTCGGTTCTTTTATTCGCAATACTCGCCTGGATGAATTGCCCCAGTTATATAACGTACTGGCCGGTCATATGAGTTTTGTGGGGCCTCGTCCTGAGCGCCCTGAATTTGTTACAGAGCTTGCAAACCAGATTCCATTCTATGAAACTCGTCACAAAGTGAAGCCGGGTCTTATGGGGTGGGCACAATTAAAGTACCCCTACGGTGCTTCAGTGGATGATGCCCGGAACAAGCTCCAATACGATCTTTATTACACCAAGAACCATAGTTTTCTGATGGATATGCTCATCATGATTCAAACGGTCGAAATTATCCTGCTGGGCAAAGGCGTTCACTGATCTTCGTAGTCTCGGTAATTCAGTCCCTTACATATATCAAGGAGTAGCGAGTGAAAAAAGTTATTAGTAGTGTTTTCGTTATTCTGGCTGCTGCTTTTTTATTGGTTGCTTGTAGCAGTACAAAACCTGTTGGTGCACCCGAGGCAACTGCCGGCGCAGGGACCTTACCTGAATATCGGATAGGTGTGGGTGACTCATTACAAATTAGTGTTTGGCGGAATCCTGAATTGTCCATTGGCGTTCCTGTCCGGCCCGATGGAAAAATTTCCATGCCATTGATTGGCGATATTATGGCTGCAGATGCAACCGCTACCGAGTTGTCAGCAGTGATTGTAAAAAGCCTTTCCAGTTATGTTAGAAACCCGCAAGTTACCGTAATTGTTACCAATCCCAGCAGCTCTGATTTCCAGCGCAGAGTACGTATTACCGGTGCTGTCCAATCCCCGCAATCAATTCCATTTCGTGAAGGTATGACGGTGCTGGACCTGGTGTTAATCGCAGGTGGCCCCAACGATTTTGCGTCAGCGAACAAAGCCAAACTGTATCGCAATGTAAACGGCCAGGTTCAGGTATATAAAATCAAGTTGGACGATCTTATTAACGACGGCGACCTGGAAACGAATTACACCCTGCAGCCTTCAGATATCGTCAGTGTCCCTGAGCGCGCCTTCTGATAGATTTTGCAAACAATCGACATAATGTCAGAGAGATTTCATGGATAAAGCTTATCTAAAAGATATGTTGGTGGCGCTGAGGGCGGAGTTAATCCGTTTTCGCTATTGGTGCGTTGTGCTGTTTATTGGGGTGGCGTTTGCGTTTCTTGGCGTTGGTTTGCTCTGGCCAAAAACATATACCACCAGTGCCGTATTATTTGCTGACGTTACCAATATTATCGAACCTCTGCTGAAAGGACGTGCAGAGGTTACCAAAATAGATCGCAGCGAACAGGCAGGGGAGGTGATCTATACCCGCAATAATATGTTAGCTGCTGCCACTGCGGCCGGGTTAGTGTCCAAACAGTCTGATGAAGCGCAACAGGATAAAGTTATTCGCCAGTTGCGCGGTGCTATCGCGATTCGCAAAGAACGCAATAACAACCATTTCACCGTTAGCTATAGCGCCAATAATCCCGACCGCTCTTTTGAAGTATTGAATTCAATTGTTAATGTCTTTATTGAGGATACCGCACGCAAAAAACGTGAGGAAAGTGTTGGCGCATACAATTTTATTGATGCACAGGTGCAGACTTATAAAAAGCAATTGGAGTCAGCTGAAGAAAAGCTAAAAGACTTTAATGCGCAAAATACTGATGGCAGCGAAGAGTCTGTTAGTAATCGCGTTGCAAGTTTACGTCAGGAAATAGAGCTGCTGAAAATTACCATCGAAGAAACCCAAGCGCGGATGAATACCATCCAGCAGCAATTGGGCAGTGAAGGTCAATATTTACAAGCTAAGGGGCAAGTGGATGAGTTGCGCCAACGTCGTGCAACCCTCAATGCTCAACTGGAACAATTGCTGTTGAGTTATCAGGAAAGTTATCCGGATATTATTTCGTTGCGTGCGCAGATTGCTGATCTCGATACGTCGATAGAAAAAATGCAATCTTCGGGAGCAGTGTTCGGAAATTCTGACAAGGTACAAAATCCTTTGTATGAAGAATTGCGCAAGCAATTAGCAGACTCCGATGTTAACTTGCGCACTCAAAAGCGCAGAATGCAGTCGCTGATTAGTCTGCAAGAGCAGGAATTTGCTCGCCAACAGCGAATTGCCTCCAATCAGGCGCAGTTGTCGGAGTTGACGCGCGATTACAACGTCACTAAAAAAGTGTACGAAGAAATGTTGCAGCGAAAAGAGGCAGCAAGGCTGTCGATGACGCTTGATATCGAGGGGCAGGGTGTTAGCTATCGTATCCAGGAGCCAGCATCGTTCCCGCTGAAACCGTCAGGGATCACTTTTATTCATTTTGCTATTTTGGGGCCAGTCGTCGGTTTAATTATTTCTCTGGGATTATTGGTCGTCTATGTATTGTTTGATCCACATTTCCGTTCTGCACGCACTTTGCAGCGTCAGCTACCTCCAGATATCGAGCTTATCAGCGTAATACCTCACTACAAATCGCCATTGGGTGAGCGCCTGTTTAAAAAAGACATGTTGTTGATTCTTATCATTCTCACTGCATCTATGGCCGCATACATTGGTATCGCGGTGTTTTGGCAGATTGTAAAAAGCTAATTCATTGCGAGGCCAGCGGGTAATTAACATGGATAATGCGAAGCAAACGAAATTGAATGACTTGATTGCCGATGTCGATGAATTGGTGGAAACCAGTGGGCAATTGGTTAAAACCGCCGTGATGGAGCATCGCAAGCGTGAGCAGATTAAAAACATGGCGCTGCCCATGCTGTGGTCCCAAGACGAGCTTTACGAAAAGAAAATTGTATTCACGGGTATGCGTCAGCGGGATGTGCTCAACGCTTATCGTGAAGTAAGAATACGTTTATTAAAAAGAAGTAAATCGGACAATATCGTTGTGTTGGTATCATCTGTTGCCGGCTTGGCGGAGTCCACGGATTTTAGTTTCAATCTGGCCGCTACATTTGCGTTGGATCAACATAAAACCGCCTTGTTTGTTGATTGCAATCCCTACAGTAAAGCTGCAGAGAAATATGTAGTAATGGATGTAGATGATGGATTGACGCAGTATCTAAATGATTACACTGTCCCCCTGAAGAAAATTATTTATCCCAGTGGTATTGAACGTTTGCGCGTAATTCCATCGGGTGGCTCAAGTGAGTCAGCAGCAGAGTTTTTCAATTCAAAACGCATGGAAGTATTTGTTGCGGAAATTAAATCCCGCTACCCCGACCGTTTTATCGTACTTGATGCTCCTTCGGTACAGTATTCAACGGAAGCGCGGATCCTGGCTCGTTATTGCGATCATGCGCTGTTGGTTGTTCCTTTTGGCAAGGCGGTTACCGATGAAGTGTTAGCGGCGGTTGACGCGGTAGGAAAAGAGAAATTTGCAGGTTTGGTTTTCAATAATTGATAAGGATCACCATGTTATATGAAACAATTTCTGCGAGTTAAGCCTGGTGCGTTACTGCTCTCCGTGATGTCAGGTATGGCCAGTGCCCAGCAGTTTGGCGGTCATATTTCTGCATCCTCCGGTGAATCCGATAACGCCTATAAATCAGAAACCAGGTTGCTAACTGAGCGACAAGATACCTATGAAGTTGCTCTTGCAGGTGATTATACCAACCAATTTTTAAGCGCTACTGCAGAATATACCGGGTTGGATCGGCGATTTGCTGAGCATTCTCAGGAAGATGTGCGTACCCTTGATGGTGCTGCGTCGTTAATGCTAGGGGCTCCCACTGACCCTGTTGATCTTCAATTAAAGCATTCGCGCCATACCTTATTATCGGCCCCGGACGAGATAAATGTTACAACCAATCAAGACGAGCGCGAGATAGTCAGCGTAATTCCAAGAGTTAAAAAACGCATCTCCGCTGCAGACATGGTGTTAGCCTCCGCAGATTTTACACAGATCGATTTCACTAAAAATGAATTGAATAACTCCAAGCGAACAACAGCGGCCTTATCGTGGATTAGGCGGGCATCAAAAGTAAGTAATATCAACTTACAGGCACAACAGTCAGATATTAAATTTGATAACTTCGATTCAGCGGATTATCGCTATACCAATGCCGTAGTCGTTTATTCAACGCAACTGCGCAATTTATCGTATTCGTTAGCGGTCGGTTACAACCGTAGTGAACGAGATTCGGGCGATAATTACGGTAGTCCAACCTATGCATTTAGCACGAGCTATAAAACACCGCTCCATTCATTTAAGTTGATGTCCAGCAAGGCAATCACTGATTCATCGATGGGAAATGGAAATGTTCGAGGTGTTAACCAAAACCCTGACAACGACGGTGCATTTAAAGTTGATCAAATTGAGCGAGTGAACACAGAGGTTTCCTGGGGAACGCAAGCTCTCTGCATTAAATGTACGCTGAGTTTGTCGCTTCATCAGAATAAAGATGATTACTTGTTGTTACCGGATGAAGGGCGGCAGGAAGGTGGTTCAGCTTCGTTTACTTATTCATTTACTGAAGATATTAAGGCTTCCTATAAGGCCAGTGATTTGAGGCAACGCTTCGTTGGATCCTTGATCGGCAGGGATTATGACTACAAAACCCAGCGCCTTGAGTTAGCCATTGGTATTGTTGAAAGTTTTAGTTTTCGCGTTTTTATGGAACTTGAAGACCGGGATTCAGATGATAACGACAGAACCTACAATGAAGAGTTTGTAGGAGCTGCTTTATCATACGCGTTTTAATGCGGGTAAGCTGGAGCTGTTAGCCAGAATAATAAATTGCGATTTGCGATGTCGCGACAATTAAAAATTAATGTCTATTGAGGATTTGGGGGCGCCCATGAAAAAGTTTTTGATGATGCCGTTGTTATTAGCAGCAATGCTAACAGTCGGGTGCAGTGACAAAAAAGCCGAGGTTGCAAATGAGGTGGCTCGTCACACCACATCAGCAAAAACTTATAAACAACAGGGTCAGTTAAAAGCGGCAATGCTTGAAGCGCGTAATATTATCCAGCTTCAACCGGAAGATTCCGCGGGATATATATTACTGGCTGATATTTATAATGACTTGGGCGCAAGCTCGGTTGTTTATAAATTGCTTGAGCCAAAAGTCGAAAAAATTCCTGCTGTTGCAACGGAGCTTGCGCAAGCTTATTTGAACGGGAAAAAATATCGGTCAGCTTTAAATGTGATTGCGGAGCATCCTGCGAGTGATAAGGAAGGGCAGTTGCGCCAAGCGAAAATTGCCAGTTTGTCCAGTATTTATCTGGGTGAAAATGATGCGAGCGAACAATACCTGGGAACATTAAAGCAACTAAACGCCCCTGCAGAGGACGTAGCATTGGTTAACGCGACGGCGGCCTTGGCGCAAGGCAAAGCCGAAACAGCGTTGGAATTATTAAATGCTGCCTTACAAACTGCACCCGAAAATGTAGAAATCTTGCAAATGCTGGGCAGTGTCAATTTGTTCAATAGAAAATTGGATGTTGCCGAGACCCACCTTACCAAGGCACTGGGCCTATTGCCTAAAACAGATATACAGACAAATCAACGCCTAAGCGTACTCACGTTACTGACCGAAACCCTGATTCAATTGGGGCGTACCAGTGAAGCTTACACCTATCAGAAGGTAATCGCTGAGGCAAATCCAGATAGCAATGCTGCGCAACAGCGCTTTAATGAAGCTATGGAGCTTTTCCAGCAAGGCAAGCTCGATGAAGCGGAAAATATTTTGCGCGAATTACGCGAACAATTTCCCAATGATAAAAACACGGCGACCTTGCTTGGACTCGTAGAGTTTCGTAAAGGGGCAGATGACAAAGCTTCATCATTGTTTGATGAGTTTATCGATCCCGAAACGGCGACCCCCACCATTATTCAAGCTGCTGCGTTAGTAAAATATCGCAACAATCAAATGGATGATGCAATTAAGTTGCTCAAAGCAGCAACGGATAACCAACCTAATAACGCCGCTATTCTTGCTACCTATGGTCTGGCACTGCTGGACCAGGATGAGAAGAGTGCGGATGGGGCCAAGGCGCTTGAGAAAAGCCTTGCACTGGATCCAAAGCAGCAGCGTATCCGCATTGCGCTCGCGAAAAGATACATGGCCTTAAAGCAAAATGAACAGGCAATAGCGCAATTGCAAAAGGCCTATCAGGAACAGCCACTGGACCTTATTATCCAACAGACATATCTAAAATTACTGTTCGATAACGGTGCCGCTGAGCGAGTAAAAGAAGAGGT
>JACCEA011923853.1_pt1 | contig 11194 bp, 18 predicted proteins | sample 7449851 | NCBI WGS metagenome assembly JACCEA01 (sample SAMN15323453, study PRJNA562643) | freshwater metagenome | isolation source: river surface water | place: USA:Blue River Watershed | collected 2017-08-18 | reverse complement strand
TTGTGGATCAGGCAGAAGATACCATAACAATACTGAACAAATATGTTGACTCCGTTCAGGAAGAAAACATAGATAATATTAGATTGAAAAATTTGTTGAAACAACTCTATGTGGAAGCAATTAATATAGAATGATTTTATTTCAGAAAATTCGTTGGAAAAATTTCTTATCAACTGGCGCACACTTTACAGAATTAAGTTTTACCAAATCACCAAATACATTGATCGTTGGTCAAAATGGTGCAGGTAAATCTACTGTATTGGATGCGTTGTGTTTTGGTTTGTTTGGTAAACCTTTCAGAAAAATAAATAAACCACAACTGCTAAATTCCATCAATGCTCGTGATGCACTTGTTGAGATTGAGTTTGAAATTGGTAAAAAGAAATACAAAATAATTCGTGGTATCAAACCTAATGTGTTTGAAATCTATTTGAATGGTGTATTGTTGAACCAGGATGCAGCTGCGAAAGATTACCAAGACATACTAGAGAACCAGATTCTCAAATTAAATTTCAAGTCTTTTACGCAGGTTGTCATCCTTGGTTCAGCATCTTTTGTGCCATTCATGCAACTGTCAGCCGCAGACAGAAGAACCATCATTGAAGATTTGTTAGACATACAAATCTTTTCCACAATGCATGGTGTTTCCAAAGATATGCTTTCGCTCAATAAAGAAAACTTGTCTAAAACCAAGTATGATATTTCTTTGCTCGAAGAAAAAATTAAGATGCAAAAGGAATCTATTGAGGAACACAAGAAGCATAATGATGAAGAAATTAATAAAAAGAACCTAGAAATACAAAAGTCCGAAGAACAGTATAAGAAACTGGAAAAAGACAATCAACTTATTCAGAAACATTGTGACCAAATCAGTTTAAAAATTGGTGACAGAAAAGAAAAACTGGAAAAGAAATCTAAAGGACTATTTCAGGTACAAGGAAAAATTCAAACAAATATAAACCGAAATGAAAAAGAAATTGATTTCTATGAAAACAACCATGACTGTCCCACATGTAAACAATCCATTACAGAAGAATGGAAACAATCACAACTTGAATCAAAAAATAACAAAATTGCCGAACAAAAAAAGAATCTTACGGAAGTTGAGGACGCAATCAAAGATGTTACAAACGAACTTACAGAGGTCTCAAACCTAGTAAAACACATCAATGGTCACACCAGTGAGATAACTAAAAATATGGCAACGATGAAGGCTATATTACAGTATACCAATAAGTTGCAGGCAGAGATAACCGAACTTTCTAGAAAAGTTGGAACAACAGAGGAAGATAATGTAAAGCTAACAGAATTAAAGACAGAGTTAGCAAATAGCGAACAATCATATCAAACATTATTGGTAGACAAACAGTATTTGGAATATGCCGGTGCATTGTTGAAAGATGGTGGTATTAAGACAAGAATCATTAAACAATACTTGCCTATTATGAACAAATTAATAAACAAGTATTTATCGGCAATGGACTTTTTTGTTAATTTTAATATAGATGAGAACTTCAATGAAACCATTAAGAGCCGTTTTCGTGATGACTTTTCTTATGCTAATTTCTCCGAGGGAGAAAAGATGCGTATTGACTTGGCCTTACTATTTACCTGGAGACAGATTGCTAAAATCAAAAACAGTACCAATACCAACCTGTTGATTTTGGATGAAGTGTTTGATTCAAGTCTAGATACTGTAGGCACCGAAGAATTTTTAAAACTGATTCAGGAAATGGGTAAAGATACCAATATCTTTGTTATCAGCCATAAAGGTGATCAGTTGTTTGATAAATTTAGAAGTGTAATTAAGTTTGAAAAAAAAGGAAACTTTTCAAGGATAGCAAAATGACAAATGATGATATTATTTTATATGACACGGCTGCGGAAACAAAATTTACAAAACCAGAAGTAAAGAAACTTCCCGTATTTGATTTGGTTCCTATTGAATCTAGGATACTACACACTAAGTTGGATGAATTCAACTTTCAAAATCCTCCTGTAAATCCTAATGAATTTGCTTCCGCTTTGGTGGAAACTTGTAGGAGATTTAATGGATTAGGATTGTCGGCAAACCAGTGTGGTTTTCCTCATAGAGTTTTTGTGATGGGTGCAGGAGAAGAATTCATTGCTTGTTTCAATCCAAAGGTCATATCCGCCGAAGAAGAAACACACATGGAAGAAGGTTGTTTGTCTTTCCCTTTGTTGTCTTTGAAAATCACTAGACCAAAAAGAATTGTGGTAGAATACCAAGATTTTACCGGTGAAAAGAGGACTGCCACTTTTGAAGGTTTAACCGCCAGATGTTTCCTACATGAGCTTGACCATATGGACGGAATAGTGTATACTAGCAAGGCAAAACCACTTGCTTTAGAATTCGGTATGAAAAAGATGAAAAAACTAGGTCAACGAATCAATAAGGCAATTAAGTCTGGACGAATTAAACCTGAAGATGTTTTTAAATAATGAGTAAAAATATACCTGATATCGATGAACAATGGCGACTCTGGCAAATAAAGAATGATCCAGAGAGATTCGAACACATCGATACAGAAAAACTTAAACAAGATTTGATTACCGATTTGACAGTCAAATCTCAAATGGATGTCCGTGAATATACCTTATATCAGAAATGGTGTGAGGTACATGAGAAATTTCCTACCAGAAAAATCACCACACTTTATGGTGATGATGTTCAGCTGGTTGATATTAAACAAGAAGATATTATCAAGAAAATTAAAAACAACATCTGGACACCAAAAGATCCGGATGATTATGCCAATTTGAAACCAAAGATGATTCTTTCAAATGGTCCTTTGGCTGATAAATGGAACACACTACGCACATTTTCTTCCACGATGAAGAATAATTCTAATATTGGTCGCAATCTGTATTATACAGTCGTTGATGAAGTGACGGAGAAGAACCTGGGTGTCATTTGTATTTCATCCGACTTCTTAGATTTGACACCAAGAGATAAGTATATTGGTTGGCCTAAAGATATTAAGACAACCGGCAACATGATTAATCACACAGCAATTGGTTCAACAATTGTACCACTACAACCTCTTGGATTTAACTATATGGGCGGCAAATTGTTGGCCTTGCTGTGTCTTTCTGATACTGTTCAAAATGATTGGAGAAATCAATATGGAGATGTTCTTGTTGGCGTTACTACTACTAGTCTATATGGTAACACAAAGTCCAATGGGCTATCTCAGTATGATGGACTCGAACACTGGAACAAAATGGGCTTTAGTTCAGGCTCAGTTGCTTTCGATCCCAATAGAGATATACTTAATCGCATCTATGATTGGGTAAAAGAGAATCATACTCGTCATTACTTTGAATGGTGGGAAGCCAAGAAACCCAATGGTCTACCATACAAGCGTGACCATAAAAACCGAACATTACATTTTGCATATAGCAAATTGAAAATTGATAAATCTTTGGTACGATGTGCTCACCAAAGAGGAATTTATTTTTCACCTCTTTATAATAATACCTGTGAATATCTGCGAAAAGAAATCACAGACGAACAACTGGTAAAATCATTTGATACCAGTGTAGAATCTTTGGTAAATATTTGGAAAACAAAATATGCCAAAGGTCGTATATCAATGTTGAAGAAAAAGAATAATGTTTCCTATGAATCGTTGTTCTATGATGACTTGATATACATGTCTTGGGAAGAAACCAAGGCAAAATATTTGCCACAAGTCGGCAGATAATCAAGTGTGCCACAAAAACACTTGACAAGTGTTATACATAATAGTATAATACACACACTTGCATAAGCAAGGTTACTTCATTAAATTATCATTAGGAGTTTGATATGAAATTATCCGCAAAGCAACGTATCCTCAATTACTTGAGCAAGTCTGAGGGTTACAACACACTTTCCGTAGCACAAGCTCGTGCTCGTTTTGGCATCCAGAATGTTGCCGCTCGCATCGATGAACTTCGCCAAGAAGGTCATTGCATCTACACTAACACCAAGCGCCGTGCTGATGGTAGCAAAGTTAGTGTTTATCGCCTTGGTACACCTACCAAAGCCATGGTTCGTACCGCTCTCAAAGGTGGTTTCAGCTTTACTGCCTAATCTTAGGCCTCATAGGGAGCTCCACATAAGTGGACTCCCTTTTTTTGTTTGGAGAGCAAATGGAAATTTCAATTAAAAAAGAAGAATTGCAGAAAAAAAGTATTTTCGTTGCAACACCAATGTATGGTGGAATGAATCACGGGTTATATGCTAAGGCATGTTTGGATTTGCAGGCGCTTTGTGTGCAATATGGCGTCCAAGTGAAATTCTCATTTCTTTTCAATGAATCCCTGATTACAAGAGCCAGAAACTATTTGGTTGATGAATTCTTGAATCGTTCAGACTGCACACACATGTTGTTTATCGATTCGGATATTCACTTTGATCCAAGAGATGTTTTGGCACTATTGGCCCTCGATAAAGATGTTATTGGTGGTCCTTATCCCAAGAAAGCAATTAAGTGGCGTGCTGTGAAAAGAGCACTCGAAAAGAATCCAAATGTCGAAGCTGATGTATTGGGTAATGTTACTGGTGACTTTGTTTTCAATCCTGTAAAAGGCACTTCACAATTCTCTGTGACTGAACCTTTGGAAGTTTTGGAAATCGGAACTGGTTTCATGTTGGTCAAACGGGAAGTTTTCCCTAAGTTTGCTGAAGCATATCCACAATTGCGATACAAACCAGACCATGTTGGACAAGCACACTTTGATGGTTCTCGTTACATTCATGCGTTCTTTGACACTATCATTGATTCTGCCGACTCAGCAACAGGTGGTGGAACAGATCGTTACTTGAGTGAAGATTATATGTTTTGTCAGTTGTGGAGAAAACTTGGCGGACAAATTTGGTTGTGTCCTTGGATGAAAACTGATCATATCGGAACATATCACTTCAAGGGTGATATGCCTGCTGTGGCAAACTTTGTTGGAGAAATGTGATGACAATGTATGAAGAATTTGATAACATTATCAATTTTGAAAATACCATTACTTTAAATTCCGAAACTTTTGATCCTGTTAAAGCATCACAAACGGCCACGACTGGTGGTCGTAAATTTGACGGCAATAAACTAGAATATGGTTTGTTGCCGCCTCTTGCATTGGAAGAAACTGTAAAGGTTCTTACCTTTGGTGCTCAGAAATATGAGCGAGATAATTGGAAAAAAGTACCTGATTCCAAACGCAGGTATTTTGATGCGCTTCAACGGCATCTATGGTCTTGGAAAAAAGGTGAACAAATTGATCCGGAATCCGGTCTACATCACCTGGCTCATGCGATGTGTTGCTTGATGTTTTTGTATGAGCATGATATAATGTATTCTGTTGATAATAATGGAGAAGTGAATGAAACTATCAAATGAAACCCTAACTGTTTTAAAGAACTTTGCCGGTATTAATTCTGGCATTGAATTCAAACAAGGAAATAAAATTTCCACAATCTCATCCACCAAAACTGTGTTGGCAAAAGCCACACTCAAGGATGAGTTCCCACAAGACTTTTGTATCTATGACCTAAATCAGTTCCTATCTGTTCATTCGTTGAGCAAAGATACTGAATTGGACTTTGATACAAATGATGTTATCTTTAAATCTGGTCGTTCAAAGACCAAGTATCGCATGACAGCCAAGAACATGATTGTTTCTCCTCCAGATAAAGAGTTGAAACTACCTTCTGTTGATGCCGAATTCAAGTTGACACAGGAAGATTTGTCACAGGCATTGAAGAACGCCGCTGTTCTACAATCACCAAATATTGCATTTGAATCTGATGGTACTACTGTTTCTGTGACCGTATTCAACGCAAAAGACGATTCTGCACACACCAATACTACAATTATTCATACTGTTGGTGAAAATGAAACTGAATATCAAAAATTCAAGGCAGTATTCTTGGTCGAAAACTTCAAGATGATTCCCGACACTTATAATGTTGAGATTTCTTCCGCAGGACTTTCTTCATTCAGAAATGATTCTGGTGACATGCAGTATTTCATTGCTATCGAATCTAAAGATTCTAAATTCGGAGAATAATATGTTCGTATATTTTACAGATGCCGTCACAAAGGCCAGAATGGCTGTCAATCCAAAACAGGTTGTTGCTGTTCTGAATTCTCCAAACACAGAACAAGTTCCTGGCAAAACTATCATCAGCACACCAGCAGGTACATTGGCTATTGATGAAGATATTTTGGATGTTGTTGGTACATTGAATGGAGCACTAGGTAATGACTAAAGTAAACACACTATTTGGTTCATTTGATGATGACCAATTGAAAAAACTTAAAGGTTATGTTGACGAGGTTGTTCTACATATGAATAAGAACAAAGCCAACAACGAAGCCATCAAAGATATTATTGATGCCGCAAATGACGAATTGAAAGTTCCCAAGAAAATCGTCAAGCGTATGGCAAAAACACAGTTCAACAATTCTTTTCAAACAGAAGTTGCTGAATCAAAAGAGTTTGAGGCCTTATTTGAATCCATGCAGGATATCAAATGACAGACCTGGTAGGACGTAGAACCTTCGCCAAGACCCTAGGCCTTGCTGGCCTAGTGGTTGCAGGCGTAACTGCTTATAAAGAAGCCAAGGAACGAATCGTCTATAAACAAGATGAACTTCCTACTGCTGAGTTGGAAAAACAACTTGAAGGTAAACCAGTTTTACAATTAAGTGCAACATATGGTGAATTAAAACCTTTGCCACCAAATTCATTATATATTTTTGGTTATGAGAATTATGTTGAAGGTACAAAAAAACATGTTAAAGTAAATATTGTACCGGGTCCTGATGGTAAACTTTACGTCAAAGAGAATGACACCTGGCGTAAAATCTGATATAATTATATTTTTTATTATGGAGTTTTTGAATGAGCGAACACATGCTGTGGGTGGAGAAGTATCGTCCACAAAAAATTGAAGATTGTATTCTGCCGGAATCCTTGAAGAACACCTTTCAAGAATTCGTCAATAGAAAAGAAATTCCCAACCTACTATTTTGTGGCACCGCAGGTGTTGGTAAAACAACTGTTGCTCGTGCATTGTGTAATGAAGTAGGTTGTGATTATATACTGATCAACGGATCAGATGAGAATGGTGTCAACACAATCCGTGTAAAGATTAAAAATTACGCTTCGTCAATGTCTTTGATGGGTGGCCGCAAGGTTGTCATCATCGATGAGGCAGACTATTTGACACCAGAAGCACAGGCTATCCTCCGTGCAAGTATTGAAGAATTCGCATCGAATTGTTCTTTTATATTCACCTGTAACTTTAAGAACAGGATCATCGATCCTTTGCACTCCAGATGTACCGTTATTGACTTTAAACCCAATGGTTCTAAAGCCAAGATGGCAACACAATTTTTCAAACGAGTTGAAACCATTCTTCAACAAGAGAATATCAACTATGAGAAAGATGTTGTTGCAGCAATTATCACCAAATATTTCCCAGACAATCGCCGTGTTCTGAATGAACTGCAACGATATGGTGTTAGTGGTTCAATTGACAAAGGCATCTTGGCCTCTGTTGCTGATGTTAAATTGACAGAACTGGTGGCTGCCTTGTCCAGCAAAGATTTTGCAGAAGCTCGCAAATGGGTTTCACAAAACCTGGATAATGATCCTGCAAGAATTTTCCGCAGTCTGTATGATGGTCTGAGTGACAAACTAAAGGCCAATTCTGTTCCACAATTGGTTTTGATCCTTGCTAAGTATCAATATCAGGCTGCATTTGTGGCTGACCACGAAATCAATTTGATTGCTTGTCTAACTGAAATCATGGTGGAGTGTGAATTCAAATGATGACAAGAACCGATTTCAAGGCCATAGCTCAAATCATTCGTGAACATAATGTTTCCAAGAAATTCGATGATAAAGAATTTCATTCATTTGTCAGTAAAATGTGTATACATTTCGCACAAAGTAATCCTACTTTTAATAAACAGGATTTTCTGCGTAAGTGTGGTTGGTATAGTGGGTGATGTATGAGTCCATTTGATTATGCTGATTTTATTTTACGAAAGAAAACACCTGATTCTGAATTGGATTTCGCAGATTACAAAGGTTTTCTGATCAATAGATCGTTATCATATCACCTGGATTGCGTTCTTTATGTCAATGAGATGAATATGAAACCATCTCTAGACTCGGATATGCAATACCAGTATCTTCTAAATAGTATCAGGCCTATGAAACGGAAGTTTGTTCCGTGGAGTAAGGTTGAGAAAGACAAGAATATTATTGCTGTAAAGGCATATTTCGGTTATTCCAATGAGAAAGCCAAACAAGCTTTAGATATTCTTACAGATGAACAAATCGCTGAAATAATAAGAAAAACGGAAAAAGGCGGAGTGAAATGATTGATCTAAAGAATTTGGTAGAAGTGACATTAAATGAAAAAGATGATTTTTTAAAGGTTCGTGAAACATTAACACGGATCGGTGTGGCTTCCAAAAAAGATAAAACTCTATATCAATCTTGCCATATTTTACACAAACGTGGACAATACTATGTGGTACATTTTAAAGAATTGTTTGCGTTGGATGGCAAAGAGGCAGATATTACCGATAATGATTTAGCTAGAAGAAATGCAATAGTGAATTTACTGGAAGATTGGGGTTTGTTAAAAGTGGTAAACAAAGAACAAACTAAAGTGCCAGAACCTATTTTTCTTTCACAAGTAAAGATCATATCACACAAAGAAAAGAATGAGTGGCAATTAGTACCGAAATACAATATTGGTAAAAAACCACAGAATTCTTGACTTGATAACTAAATAAAAGTATAGTCCCATCGGGATGGGAACTACCATGCCGCTGAAGGGTAGTAAAATATCCAGCGGTGCCAATGCCTTTTGGGTTTGCAAAAATTAATTAACTCGCTTATTAAGGAGAAAAAAATGACCTATCTTACCCCTATGTTCGACTTCCGTAAATTGGATCCTTTTGCTGTTGGCTTTGATGAAATCTTTAAAGACCTACAAGAAATGACACAAAATACAGCGAAGCAACTAACTGCATATCCTCCATACAACATCCGTCAAGTCAAAGACAACAAGTATGTCATTGAAATGGCCGTTGCTGGTTTTGCAAAATCTGATATTGAAGTTACCCTTGAAGGAAATACTTTGGTTATCAAAGGTGCTGCAAAAGAATTGGACGGAGAAGAAGGTACATTCCTACACAAAGGAATTGCCAACCGCAATTTCACACGTGAATTCAAATTGGCTGACAAGATTGAAATCAAAGATGCCGAATTGGTTAATGGTATGTTGAAAGTTTGGTTGGAAAACATGGTCAAAGCACAAGACCTTGTTAAGAAAATCAGCGTAAAGGAAAAAAGGGATGAATAATTGGTGGCCCGTATCCGACGAGGAATGGGAACGCCTTAATTATCCAGAAAAATTCCGATAAACTAAGGGGCTCTTGACAGAGCCCTTTCTTTTTGATATAATCAATCTATCATGAAAACCGAAAAACCAATTAAAGTCCGTGTGATATCTTCCAGAGAAGAATTTTACACCTTTAAAAGTTGGCCCACAAAAACAATTGAGGGCATCACTTTTATTGGTGTGAATAAGTTCGTCCCTACGCAAGACAAGACACAAATCATGTATTGGTTGCGTAAAGAATCCTTGGAATATCTCAAATAATATTGCGCCTATAGCTCAGTTGGTCAGAGCAGTGGACTCATAATCCATTGGTCCTAGGTTCAAGTCCTAGTGGGCGCACCATAACTATCACAACGATAGAAAAATACAATTAGATTTTTCTCGATAATAGTGATATACTATCATAAGTAATCCGTGTGATTACACAACTTAAACATCTATTGAAAGGGAAAAAATGAAAACAGTTGGTGATAAATTAGAGTCGTTCGTTATTACTGGTGTCAAGCCAGGTCAACCCGAAGATGCTTTCTTTGACATTACAGAGAAATCATTTGAGGGTAAGTGGAAAGTGATTGTGTATTATCCAAAAGATTTCACATTCGTATGTCCAACTGAGATTGTTGCATACGATAAGTTGGCACAAGACTTTGAAGATCGTGATGCCGTTCTATTGACTGGTAGCACAGACAATGAATTTTGTAAAGTTGCATGGCAAAATGCACATGAAGATTTGAAGAAAATCAAACACACACAGTTTGCTGATACTCAGCGTGGCGAGTTGTCTTTGATTGAACAACTTGGTGTGTTCTATGCACCTGCTGGCGCAGCTCTTCGTGCAACATTTATTGTTGATCCACAAAATGAGATTCAACATGTAACAGTTAACAACTTAAATGTTGGTCGTTCACCTGAAGAAACCTTGCGTATTCTAGATGCATTGCAAACAGGTGAATTGTGTGCATGTAACCGTAAAGTTGGTGGTGAAACTCTATAATGATTGATTGCCTTGTTCTCGGTGATAGCATTGCTGTAGGCACACATCAACAAAGACCTGAATGTGTTGCCTATGCAAAAGGTGGTTGGAACACTTGGCAATGGAATCGTGATTATCTAAAAAATGATTTGACTGCAAAAACAGTTATCATTAGTTTAGGTAGTAACGACCATAAACATATTAACACACGCAAAGAGTTAGAAAAGATGCGTGAAAAAGTTAAAGGCAGTAGAGTGTTTTGGATTCTACCTCACGGCAATTTAAAAGCAAGTGAGGTTCCAATAGAACAAATACAAAATATTATTCGTGATATTGCTGGTAAATATGGTGATGTTGTTTTACCCATTACGAGAGTTCAACCAGACAACATTCATCCGAGCTGGGCAGGATATAAAGAAATTGCAAAGGAAACAAAATGACACAATGGGTAGAATCGGCGAAATTATCTTTGCCTGAATATGCCAAAGATACAAAACTGAATCTTGATGCAGTTATCAAGCGTTCAAGTTTGGATCCTGTAGTTGCAGAAGCTTGTGCTTTGGCTGCCTTGATGGCCACAGGTAACGGAAAAATGTTATCATGGTTTCTTGATAATACAGATTTGAATATCAAAACTGACACACAGGATAATGTAAAAGAGCGTGATGCAGCCTTGTGTGCTGCAAGTATTATGGCACAAAACAATGTATGGTATCCATATGTTGAAATGGCAGAAGATCCAGCACTAGAAGGATTGCCAGCACAATTGCGTATGAATGCTATTGCAACAAATG
>JACCEA011564744.1_pt1 | contig 11194 bp, 6 predicted proteins | sample 7449851 | NCBI WGS metagenome assembly JACCEA01 (sample SAMN15323453, study PRJNA562643) | freshwater metagenome | isolation source: river surface water | place: USA:Blue River Watershed | collected 2017-08-18 | reverse complement strand
TCTCAACCCTGTGTGGTAAGCATTTCAGCGACTACAAAGGTATACACAAAATATAGAAAAATATACGATCACACTTATCTAGTAAGCGATGTAGAGTAGGTTACAGTAAGTGTGGTTGGTGATAAAATTTTGAAAAGTAAACAATAAAAATTAATGATATACCTTGTGCTGTAAACTTTCATTTTTTGTATGTCTTATAGCAGTATACAATTTTTGGAGTTGTTTGTAAAAAAGTGTTTGAGAGGAAGATTGGAAAGATTGCAATTTGTTTTATTAGTCGTGATGTTGTTAGGATGGTTGACAATTTTGGGCAAATGGGTTGAGGAATACATAGTTGGGGAAGTATTAGATAAACAGGGTTGTGGATAGTGATTAGTAATTTAAACAACAAATATTACACTGTGGTATATTCTTGGTTTAATCTAATGGTTACAATTAAAAATATGATAATATCAAGTTTTAAGTTTCATGCTCCGTTTTTCTCTTCTTACTTTGCTGATGGAAAGGGCATCTAGAAATATTTGCTGAAGCAGATGCTGGACTAGGAATCTCATCATCGGGGACCGAGATTGGACGGCGCTTATGCTCTTCCTGGATGATGGGAAATATGGCTGAGAAGAAATTACTCCACCCTCCCATCCGCACACGAACTAAATCAAACTGAGATGGGAAACACTTTGCACCATCAAATGTACTAGGATCCGCCACGGTAATTGTCAAAATATTGGAACCTTCACCCTTTGCGAATAACTCAATCACTTCAGTAATCTTTTCAGCAGGATGCTGTTCGCGGATATTGAAATCTGTCGCAGCACCATTACAAAGACCAGCCGTACCCGCACCACTAAAACTCCTCAATGATGCAGCAAATCCAGCAATTTGATGGTCAACTGGTAGGTCCATAGGGGAAGGATTGGGAGCCATATCGTCAGCTATGGCGGTACCATTCAAGCGACCATCTGCACTCGCACCATTCCACCCACCAAATGCAACACAATTCTCAAATGTCCCTGACCCTGGCTGCAACTGAAATCCAAAAGGCAAAACCTGCCCATACTGGGTAGCAAAGTCTTTCATCATCGCTTCAGTTTTTGGTAATGGCTTTGTCAATGCTTCCATGGCAATGCTCACAATCTTAGTCATTATTTCATTGCCAAACATATCAATATCTGCATTTCCACGACCATATTTTGGTAAGCGCAAAGCAACATCACGAAGCCGCTTGAAACGATCTGCAATACCAGCACTACGAGTACTACCCGCCAACGTAGAGAAAAATGGTTCAGTCATATTATTGCCCCAATTGCACAACAAACACATCACCAGCTCAGGTAAAGTGGTCACGGCTGTGGACTCCTCAAAACACATAGCCTTAATAGCATACAAGGAGTTGATTACATTGGCAAAACCGGTGTAACAAGGGCCATAAAGATTATACTTTGGACCACCACTGTAGAAATCTTGTCCTTTTTCCAAGCACCCATCGATCATTGTGTTCAACATTGGTGATGGACAAAATTTGGAGTTGTTTCCAAATGTTAAAAAGACGGTATGAAAAGACTTTCGATTCAATAAGTCAAAATGTTTGTAGAAAAGATCCTTCAACTCATCAAAATCTTTAATTTCAGAAGCTGGCTTAGAATTCAAGGAATTATTCTGACCAAAGAGAAAAGAATCACCGGCCGCAGCGTACAAACGACCTTGATTCAACGCACACTCGAGAGGATTTAACATGGAAAAGCCACCAAGCGCAAACCAATTCTCACCGCAAAATTGTGGTTCATAGCAGCCATCACAAGCATAATTCTTGGCAGATTTCCAAGATACTTCAGATTTCCAAAGATTTGTTTCCTCATTCTTCTTGCGCCATGTATGAGCAGATGAACCGCCTACTTTATCCCCACTATGATACATACCAGGAATAATCTTTTCATCTGACAAGAAAATTGGATGAGCACCACCAGAAAGTATTACGTGAGCAGCTAATTCAGCGATTTCCTTCGGCATATCACTTCGAGTACGTAACGATAGGCATGGTGCAGTCAAAGGCAAACGTCCAGAACTCTTCAAGAATATTTTTGTCAAAGCATTATAAGCTGGTTTACAATTTGCGACATCATCAACATGCTCATCATTATCCGCTAATGTCCCACCAACGGTGACTTGTTGAATCCATTGGTTTAACGATGCACCCTTTGGATAAGGTCCAGAACTGCCGTTCATCGCCAAGTTGCCGAAGCGTTGATGATCCTCCATGAACATTCGATTGGACTGGACTTTATCGCAAAGCTTGATGTATAAGGAATCAATCACTTCTTGCGCCTCATCCTCCGTTGTGGTGTGATAGAAAGGCATTAACCATTGATCCAAGCGTCCTAAAGCACAAGCCTCGCCGGTAAGATGTAAACAAGAGTGCACCGTAAATATCAATTGAACTGCTTCGACAAATGTCTCTGGACGACTTTTGGTCAAATTTTCCATTCTTTCAGCAATTGACAAAAGATTTTGGTATTCCCAGATTTGTCCATGTGAAGATTTTCTCGCTGTCGCCATTTCCTTCGCCAAATCTGCATAATTTAAACAGTGCTCCTTGATTCCAAGTAATGTAATCAAGGATGCCTCGTAGAAATCCTTCTTTTGATCACTACTATTGGCAATAAATTCATGAAGTTCAGCGATCATACCAGGAAGACCCAATCGAAGAACCTTTTCATAGTTGGGAATATTGTGACCCACACCAGAATATTCAGAAAGATTCATCAGATATGCTTCCTCACGCTCACCATTAGTGTCATTCAAGTAATGAATCATGTATGAACCCTCACCAAGAGACAAATTATTCATTCCACCAACAATGATATCTTCAGGTAGAATGTGATAAGTGTTTGCCCCACAAACAACTTGCGCATCTTTATACTTCTCAAAATGACCTTGAAATTGTGAAGGGAGGTTAGACTGATCAATACTGCTTGCACAAAAGTAGACATTATAGGGAGCAAAGTGAAGCTTGTCGTCATCTCTCTTGTTTTTTAACAATAGTTTTCGACCACGGAAACCGTACTCATGGGAAGAATATGCATTAAGAGCACAACGGATTGCCCAAGCACGACGGGAGATAATCGATTTATTCATAATTTCCTCCGGAATCCGGGGAGCAGGAAACTCCGTCTTCGCAAAAGTAGCATGATATTTGCGTATATAATAGACAATATCACCAGCAAATTCCATTTGTTTACGATCATAATACCAATTATCTTGCCACAGATTAAATGAAGTTTCCAACAATGATAAAATGCGATCACTTGGTGCTTTAAAAATTTTTCTAGCTTCGTCAGATCTTCCAATATTGGTTGCCATTTGAAATAAGAAATTTTGATGATTATAAAACATCAATCCATTCTTCGAAGAAGCTTTGTAATGACGATTTGTTCGTTGCCAATCAACACCTGGAAAACGACTCCAATCGCAAGAATCCGGAGAATCAGTCAAAGATTGGAAGAAATTGCCATTGAAGAGAGCTCTACGTAGATCGACAACATGCTCAAAAAGATCATCTAAAGAAGGTATATAGAAGAATCCTCCAACATTATCACTCGGGTTCATCATGGAAAGCAAACGGTCTTTGGAACCAATTTGGTTTAACATGATGTTCTCGAGAATTGCAGCACTCTTGGAATAACCAGCGAAATAGAGACCTTCCTCATCATTTACCTTCTGTAACGCCTCGGATAGTTTGAACATGCTGGGATGATCTTTCTTAGCATTGCCAAACGGAAGACCCAGACGGAGAATCATTTGAGCGTTCCCATTCTCATCGTGTAATCTCGCAGCTTTGATGTGAGTAAATTGGTGGCGATCGGGAATAATTTCCTGTTGCAAATCTCTACCAAGAAGGTCCTCGATTTGTTCCTCACTTAAATTATTGACTCGTTCCCAATCGATAACAAAACGCTGTGACATAACAAAAGAGCCACCCATATGATCCGCATCTTCTGGGCCAATTATCGAATGCTTAGCAATTGAGATGGGATCGGCAGGATTGTTTAAGTTCTCTGAGAAGCGACAGCCAAGAATTTTCCCATCTTCCCCACCACGAGAGCTTGCTACTTCCTTGAAGATATGATGTAATGCACGTCCATCATGTAATTCCTTCAATTTCTCTTGAATAAATTCAAAAATAATTTGGCAGCCAATCGCAGTGTCGCTCTTGATGTGAAACCATAGATCACCATGAGCATTCCTAAAAAAGGTTTTTGCATCGTGAAACACGAGAGAATCATGCTTGTCATCTTTCATTGGAAAATTGAACTTCATTCCTTTTGGAACGGATTTATTTGAAGCATGAGCTACTTTTTCCCATAAAGAGAAGGAAACACCTAGAGTGACACTGCTGTGCATGCCTTTCAAAGAAACCTCATGATGACCATTGATGCGTCGACGAATAGCAACAGCCAAAAGCTTCAAATCATTCAATTTTAATTTATCCGAATCTCTCAACCACGCAGTACAAAAGATTGCATGTGGAGATGAATATACCAAACCTGGCTGTGTATGAGACCATATAGAACGAAAGCGATCAAAACGACAATCGTTTTGTTCGTCCATAGCTACATGTAAATGGGCTGCTGTCGACATTATTTACCTAAGAAAAGATTAAAACACAAGCGATTACAATATTGGAGAATGGATGACAGATATAATATTCATTACTTGTTGCACCAACTGAACATTGATTGATGTGACCGGATCAAAAAGTATCTCTCAGTGTTGAAAGGTAATTAAAATATGACATGTACAGAAAAAAGATAAGCATCATTTATGCAGCGGTTTGAGCGCTCTGACAGAAAAAAAAACTGGATCTTTTATGCGCATGCCGGATCTGAACGTAAAAGTCCATTCAAACCCCCCAACCACTGTGCAGCCGCCGCTCATCTAGGAGGCAGGTGATGGAAAAGATCACCATCTCCTCTACGAATCGCTTTCCTTCTTGTGTGGGAACACGCCTTCACAGCATGCCTTGAAAGAAGCTTGAGTATGATCTGAGTCTGTGAGGCGATTATGTTAATTAAAGCATGTTTTGATTGCAGTATATCCAAGGTATAAGACCAAACACCATCTAATTAAGCAAATTCGCCAAAGTTTGTTTTACGATTTACAATGTTATACCAAGTATTAACATTAAACTACCATATTCTCTGTTCAAACACCATGGGCCATTTTCAAAAAATCTCATCTTCCCAGTTCACTCTATACAATTGTATTTTATTTTATTGTATAGAAGTATTTGGTAGAATTCATTGTATCAATAATAGCTCCTGATTGTTTGGGAGTAAAAGTTGTGGAGTAGGACCATGCGGAAACGAACAGGCAGCACTACTGAGGAACCTCTCTGTTTATCTCGTGTTCTGGGTCTTACAACATTCCAAGGCCATGCCTTGGCAAGTACGTCGCAAACGTCCGCCTCCTTGGATTTGTTCTCCTTCACTGGTGGTACTTCGTCAACTTTTAAAGGCAATAATGATAGTGACTTGATATTCTATGCTGCTGGAAATGTTGTTGTAGCGTATTCGACTCATGACAATGAGCAAAAATCATTTTATGCGACTACCGGCAAACCAGTTGCATCAGTTGCTGTTACAGGAAACGGTCGTTATTTGGCGATTGGTGAACGTGGCCATCTACCATCGATTGTTATTTGGGATTTGATCAAACATCAACAAGTTATTACGCTTTCGGGACACAAACATGGGGTTGGTTGTCTGGCGTTTTCTCCGAATGGACGATATCTCGTAAGTGCAGGATTTAAACAAGACAAACAATTAATCTTTTGGGATTGGGATGGTGATCGCAAATTATCTGCACAAAAATTAAGCAACAAAGTACATTCTATTTCCTTTCATTCAAGTGGTGATTATTTTATTACAGCTGGGGATCGCCACTTGAAATGGTGGTACGTCACAGAAGTACTGGACGGTGAAGCGGTAGGTATAGAAGGAAAACCAGCTGGCATTTTGGAAGAAATGCGCACAAGTATTTTTATGGATATTTGTTGTGCTTCTGGTGATGCAAATGAGAAAGTTTATTGTATTAGTCAACAAGGTATCCTTTGTCTTTTTAACAAAGATCGTATTGTTGAAAAATGGGTTCAATTACCTTATCCAACTTCTTATTCATTGGAATTTTTTCCATCTTCATCCTCTGCAATTACTGGTGACAGTACAGTTGATGCTCAACCCGCAATGCTCTTTGTTGGTTGCGCTGCGGGCGTTATTCGTGTTTATCTCGCTAGTAATTTAGAATACTTGACCGAATTACCGATGCCTACCCCTCTAGATCCCGAGAAAGATCACCACGAAGAATGCTCTTATGGTGCAACATATGCATTGAGAAAAGTACCACCTACTTCAGTCAATCCTATGCCAAAATTGTGTGCAATTTATGCTGATAGAAGTATGATTATTTGGGACATCAGTGATGTATTTAATGCGATGCCATATCGATCCTTCACTGCTCATCGCTCATGTGTTTGGGACATACAGTTTTTACAAGATGTGAGCAAAACTGCGCCTATGGAGGGATCTTCATCTTCTTCAAATAAAGGGACGATGCCTCCTTCAACTTTTGTAACCTGCTCAGCTGACAATTCCGTGCGCTTCTGGAATCTAGATGCAAAAGCTCGTCGGACCAGTCGTTTTAAGTCTCCATATTCTCGAGATATGTTGCATGCAATTTCGTTTGAGTCTTCATCAACTGAAAAAGAGCGCGAAATAAATGATTCCAAATCTATAATTGCTTCAACTGCAACTGGTTTGTCATTAACCCATGGAAATACTGCTAATGAATTCGATTTTGTAAAAGCTGTCCCAGATACAGAAGTGCCAGATCGTTTTTCCAGTTCATCATCTCCTCGCGCTTTAGCAGTTCATCCCTTTGGACATCAAATTGCAATCGGTGATAAATCAGGAGCATTACACATTCATGACTTGAAGACGATGCAGAATATTTTTACAATTCAAGCTCACTCCGCTGAAATTCTCTCTTTATCCTATTCTCCACCAATGGTAACTTATGACAATGGGAAGACTTGGTTCTTACAATCGGACGGCCTGCCAATTGTTAATGAAGATGAATCTTTCGATGTAACTGCTCCTTCAAAACCATTGATCCTGTTAGCAACTTCTGGTCGTGATCGATTAATTCACATTTTCGATGCATCATCTCCTGATTGTGAGAATGATAAAAGTCGTCCATATTCTCCAATCGATACATTGGATCATCATTCTTCTTCTGTTACGATCGTTCGATTTACTAGTGATGGAAAGCGATTGATCAGCTGCTCAGGAGATAAAACCATGGTGTTTTGTTCAGTAAATGGGCAATTGGTGACGAAGTTAAAATCCGTATCGACTCCATTGGGGACAGTCAACGGGTTAGCGATTGATGCGTCGAATAAGTTTGCTATTACCTCTGGGCAAGATAAACGATTGACAATCTGGAATATTCATACAGGTAAACAAATGCGCACCTATAAGAATGTGGAAATCAGTGGTAGTGAACTATACAAATCAGAAGTGGATCCATCGGGCTCCTACATTGTTACATCTGGATTTGATAAAAACATCACCTTATTAGACTTTTTCTCTGGTGAAGTTTTATACCAAATAAAAGGTCATAGTGAAGTGGTCACTGGAATGAAATTTTCCGCTGATGGTCATTACTTAATGACAATTGGAGGTGAAGGTTGTGTTATGGTTTGGCAAGTTGCATCATTTTTGGTCAAAGCTATGAAAGATCGACTACTAGAACTTTATGCCACTGCACAACGAAGAAATACAAGAGCTGCAGTGCGACATGCAGCGGGTATGAGTGTTTCGTCCACCATGTCGTCCAGCTCTGGTCAATCTACTTATTCTGTCGCATCGACAAGTACTATGTCTACCACCACTGCCTCCAATACAGGCATAACTGTCCCCCAAGCTTCTCTAGCACAGTTAAAGCAAAAGATACAAAGACAAACTTCTGATTCTGCAGAAGGATCAATACAAAATGCTGGTGGAATGAGTTCATCGAGCAGTATAAATGGAGGAATAGCTCGGAAAAATCGGTGGCAACAAAATTTAGAAAAAGATCCAGCATACGAAATATTTGGCAAAAAGATACATGCAGGAGTTGGGGAAAGCACTGGGTTCGAAAGCGGCATGAATCGTCACAAATTAACCCTAGAACTGACGTCTGCAAACATTGAAATTACTCCAGAGAAAACGGTACGAGGAGTTATTAGCACAATTACAGAAGAAAGCTCAGCTTCATCTGTTTCGTCTGGTGCTGTAGTTTCAAGTTCAAGCGCAGCAGGAAATTTAGGAGGAATGAGTCGAGCTGCAATAGATGCGGAAAACGATGACGGAGTAAATCAACCAAGTCTTTCAGATGAAGATGATGAAGAACAGCTGTTTCGAGGAAATGAAGCAAATGATGATACATATGCATCAGATTTCGATGATGTTACTCCTAATCCCAGTGCAAGTATTCCCATTGAAAATGATGACGAGGATTTAGCAAAAGCCCACCGCAAGCTGGATACTTTAGAAAAATCTGCTTCCGATCTTGAGAGTTGGTTAGAAGAAGTGGTGAGTTCAAACTTTATTTATTTTAGCGTACTTTAATTTACTTTAACCTTTCATCTCATTGTAGCTGCGAAATGAGTCCAAATTAGATCCATCCACCAACGTGGAGGAATCAAATTCAATTGCTCCAGCCGATGAAATGCGCACGATCGAAGGGGCGGGTGGTGATATATTAGGAAAATCTCTATCTTCAGCTTTCTTTCGTGGAATTAAAAGCACTCCTCAGAAACAGAAGAAAGGTCCATCGGTAAGCGCTTCTGTTCTATATTTACTCCTTTCTCACCAACTAATTGTGTTTAAGGACATGGGCGATGATCTGCTCCCACCACCTCCGGTACTAGGAGAAGAGATTTCGGCTGAACAAGCCGACTCTATGCTCAATGAACGCAAATTGAGAGAAAGTGCAGCTACAATGGCTCAAATGAGAGAAAGAATGCGTGCAATGGGTATGAATGAGGATGTACCATCCACTGTGCCACAATCCCAAGCCTTACTTAATGCAACATCTACTGCCGCGTCTCTACCCGCCGTAGAATCATTCATGCCTCCACCACCACCCACGCGATCTGTTGAAAAGAAGAAAAGTTCTGTAGATACTTCTGCTATTAGCGGAGAATCAGCAAATATGAATATTCTCAATGATGAAAACGATCTTTTCAAGACCCCGACGGATAGTGAGGATGAGAATGAGCATCAGTCTGCACAAAAGAAAACTGCCGTCAAGAATTCTGCTGCAGTCAATATTCCTGCAACAACTATGCTCGAAATCGAAGATCTACGCAACAAAACGAAGAAATATAAAAATATTTTATCGTGAGTATTTTAGTTATTTCTTTAGATATGTATTCGTTAACCCGCCATTTTAATTGTAGTGAGCTAGAACGAGCAAAAGCTGAAGCTACCGCGTCGTATAAAGAGCTCCTCCAAATCCGAAGTGATCTATCTGCATCGACCTCGATGCCACTTTTGGATTCTGCCATCCTATCTAGTACTGACACAATGGGTGGGTCGACAAATATCGTTTTTGAATCTATGCGTGAAGCTGATTTATTGCTTGACCAATTTCGACGATCCCTGGCTACTATTCCTGCATCTATGTCTCAGGGTATGACTCATAATTCAACTGTAAGCATGACTTTGGGATCTGCATTGGAGCAGTCATCTGAAGTGTCGATGTTCTTGGAAAAATATTCAGACAAATTGGTTGAAATCGTAGGGGAAAAGCTTTTATCAAAGTTCAATAAATAAATGTAACCTGTGTATGTTTTATAATGTGACGTATTTGTGATAATGTTGGCATACTAATTAGATGAGTGGAAGTTGTAAATAAGAATTTTAAATTAAGCTTTCTGCTTTTTATTTTGGACTTGTCGCGCTATTAAAACCATTGTACCATACACAAATAAATCAATCCCACAAATGACATGAATGAAGCATCATCCTATGTATGTTATTGGAATCAAGAGTTAAGTATAAACTCTTTCACAAAGATGATGGCACACACCTATAATTAACACATAGAATAAAATAACTGGACTACAATCAATTCAGAACACATACAGGAATTAGTAACATCTATTAATCTATCAAGAATCCATCATTAACATTTTAATCTTTTGGAATTTCATCTTCTTTGAAATAGTCAGTCAATTGATTCTGTTTCACAAAAGCGATTTTCGTCGCAGTTACAGGATCTACCCATGGTCTCACTACGGCCCATACAGCGGAGAAGAGATAAGGTGCATCAACAATAAGAATGCGATGAATAGTTTCGGGATAATTCTGTGCAAGCGTTGAAAAGAGCGCTCTTGCTAATTCATAATCAGCATTCATCAAAGAGAAACCTTTTAGGTCAACCGTTAAAATACCACGTTGCTCAACTGGATCACCTTCCGAAAGAATACGTTCCATGACAAAGATGATATACCATCTAAAATCTTCTACACTTCGATCTCGTGCATTATGTTTTCTTGCCCAACCATAAGTACTTGGTCTTCCATCTTTATCTCTAAATAGATGGCATATACCGATCGCATTAACACGTTCAATATTTTCAGCTCTCAACGTCAGCAAATCATCAACTTGATTCTCCAAACGCCAATTATTGTAACGAATCAATTCTTTCAAAGTATTATCTTCATTATGCTTTTGACCACGATAGAATCGTAATAATGTACTAGATTCTTTTTCTTTCAGAGATCTGGAAATCTCACCTTCACCTACGGTTTCATACAAACGAGTCTTCAAACGATTGATCGCCGCACTTTCTTCCTCAGTTGCTGGGTGAAAACAACCAATGGAATTGGTTGATGTAGACGTCGACATTCCCCAAATTCTTGATATTAGTTAGATATTATTGATGACAAACTAACAAAAAGCATGTCGAACGAGGTGTGATAATGCTAATTACACAATAGTATTTATATATTGAATGCAACGCAGCAAGTATGGTCGCTCATACTAGCACAACTGCACCCTAACCCGTCAGATCTAGGAAGTTAAGCGTGCTCAGGCGAGGCCAGTAGTACGGTGGGTGACCACGTGCGAAGCCCTCGTGGCGATCGTTTTTG
>JACCEA012171089.1_pt1 | contig 11201 bp, 7 predicted proteins | sample 7449851 | NCBI WGS metagenome assembly JACCEA01 (sample SAMN15323453, study PRJNA562643) | freshwater metagenome | isolation source: river surface water | place: USA:Blue River Watershed | collected 2017-08-18 | reverse complement strand
TGATCAGTGAAGGCCGTCCGTTGACGACAGGCAGTGCGCTCATCGGGGGTTATGAAAAGGCTTTGCCGATTCAGATCCCAATGATGGACATTTTTGAAGTTGGCACGGGCGGTGGTTCTATCGCACGCGTTGAGCTGGGTAATTCATTACGCGTCGGGCCACGCTCTGCAGGCAGCATGCCTGGCCCCGTTTGCTACGGTCGCGATGGCACTGAACCCACGGTGACAGATGCCAACCTGATTCTGGGTCGCTTGGATGAACATAACTTCCTCGGTGGCGAAATGCCGTTGTACTTGGACCGTGCAAAACAAGCCATGGAAGAAAAAATCGCAAAGCCTTTGGGCTTGGATGCAACGAAGGCAGCAGATGGCATTTTGCGTATCGCTGTGACACAAATGTCGCATGCCGTCAAAGCCGTCACAACCGAACGAGGTCTAGCTGCCGGCAGTTTCACCATGGTGGTGTATGGCGGCGCAGGCCCACTGCACGCCTCTGCCATTGCGCGTGAAATTGGTATTCACAAAGTCTTGATTCCACATGCGCCTGGTTACTTTTCTGCTTATGGCATGTTATTCAGCGACTTGCGCTACGACTATGTCCGCTCTGTATTTCGCCGCTTGGACAGCTTGTCTTTTGATGAGATCGAAGCCTATTACAAAGAGATGGAAGACGAAGGCCGCGCAGCGATTGGCGCATCACAAATTCGTCCTGAAGAAATTGTGTTCGAGCGTGCCGCTGACATGCGCTACTTCGGACAAGAACATGCAGTGACAGTTGACTTGCCTCACAAATTTTTTGTCAGCAAAGACCGTGCGGCGATCAAAAATCATTTTGATGAAGTGCACAAAGTTCGCTATGGCACATCGGCACCGAAAGAAGCCGCAGACATCGTGAGCTTGCGTGTGACCGTCTTGGGACGCATGAAAAAACCGCCACGCAATGCCGTGGAATCCGGACAAGCCGCAACCGATGCGAAAGCCTTACGTGCTCACAAGCCTGTGTACTTCCGCAGTGCCGGTCAGTTTGTTGACACACCTGTGTATCGACGCGATTTACTTAAGAGCGGCAATGAATTCCACGGTCCCGCACTCGTGGAAGAGCACGCATCCACCACCGTTGTTCAACCAGGCGACAGCGTCAAAGTTGACCTATACGGCAATCTTCAAATTTCCATCGGGAGTGACCGCTCATGAGCACGACACAAGTACAACACGCTAATGCACAGGCTGTAGATCCAGTCATTGTGGAAATCATCCGAAACGGCTTGTTTGCCGTGACAGAAGAGATGAAAACCAATTTGATGCGTACCGCCTACAACCTCATCATTTATGAAGCGTTGGATTTCACGGTTGGTCTGTTCACCAAAGAGGGGGATACCGTTTCGATCGGACTGGGATTACCCATGTTCATTCGCGGCATGTCTGAAACAGTCAAGTCCAAGATTCGTCATTTTGGTTATGAAAACATCCATCCTGGCGATATTTTGGTGACGAACGATGCCTACACCACAGGCAGTCACTTGAACCACTTCACATTCACGATGCCCGTGTTTCATGAGGGTGAGCTGATTGGCTTTACCTGCTGCATGGCGCACTGGTTAGATGTGGGCGGCAGCTTGGGACAGATCACCACTGATATTTACTCCGAAGGCATCCAGATTCCTATCGTGAAGTATCAGTCTGCTGGCAAAGTCAACCAAGACTTGTTGGACATCATTGCGATGAACGTTCGTATGCCTGAACGTGCTTTGGGTGACTTGCGTGCACAGATCACAGCCATCACCACAGGTGAGCGTCGGTTCCTCGAACTGGTACAACGCTACGGCAATCATGATGTCCAAGCCTCCATCCTTCAGATCATGGACGCATCTGAAGCGCTCGCCCGCCAAAACACATTGTCTATTCCGGATGGCGTGTACGAAGCTGAATCCTTCATGGATGACGATGGTTTAGAAATTGGCAAACGCATTCCGATTCGCGTCAAAGTCACCGTCAAAGGTGATGAGATGGAAGTGGACTTGTCGGATGTGAGCAAGCAAGTCAAAGGTTTCTACAACTCTGGCTTTACGACAGGTATTGCATGTGCGCAAGTCGCCTACAAGTGTTTGACCACGCCAACAGATTACCCTGTGAACGATGGCAGCTTCCGTCCGCTGAAAGTCATCATGCCTATGGGTACGGTCATCAGTGCAGAGCGTCCCTACCCCATGCGTGTGTGGATGACATTCCCAATGACTGTGATCGACACCATTTTCAAAGCACTCGCACCAGCGATTCCTCATCGCGCCATCGCTGGCCACCATGCAGATTTGGTGTTCCCCAATATTCATGGCATTTCGCCTGAAGATGGTCGCTTGTTCATTGTGGGCATTGGCCCATTGGGCGGTGGCTGGGGTGCAAAGTCACGCGAAGACGGCGTCTCTGTGACGGTGTGTATCAACGATGGCGACACGCATAACAGCCCTACCGAACAACTGGAAGCTAAATACCCTGTACTCGTAGAAAGCTACAAAATTCGTGAAGATAGCGCGGGTGCTGGCGAGTTCCGTGGTGGCTTAGGTGCAGAGATGGTGGTGCAGGCGCTATCACCGTTCTCTGTGACCACACGAATTGACCGCATGCATTGCAAGCCTTGGGGTTTAGAAGGCGGCGGCGAAGCTGCGGGCAATGGCATTGCGATTCGTCACAAAGGTGAGTGGAGTTCAGATTTGCCCAACGCCAAGATCTTTAACGTGCGCTTAGAGCGTGGCGACGCCTACAAGATGCTTTCAGGTGGTGGTGGTGGCTTTGGCAGTCCATTTAAGCGTGACGCAGATGCAGTGGCACATGACGTACGCGAAGGCTATGTCAGCCGCGAAGCTGCTCAAAAACTCTACGGTGTGGTCTTGGATGACAACTTTGAAGTTAAACCATCTGAGACACAGCAATTACGAAGCAAAGCCCTTGCCTGAGTTATTTGAAATGACAGCATCCCAACAGCAAGCTGCTTACCTATCCGGTCTTTGGAATCGGTTATCAGGTCAGCACGTTGCCATGGGATGCTCATGCACGATGAGTGGCATGAGTGTCACGCTCGAAGATTTCGAGCTCGACATTGCGGACTATTTATGGGCAGAAAGTGAACGATTAGGCCAGACAGATGTCGTGGCTTTTTTGCTTACACCAGGCCCTATTGCCTCACAAAACCAAGCTATTCGAAACATCTTGAGCCGCTTGGAAGATGACGAGGAAGTGAGCGAATCTGTGACCGATTGGTTGCTGCCGCGTATGACGAAAACGATTGAGTCATATGCCAAGCTCCATGGCCCTGCACCTGAAGCCCCCTTATTTGGAGGCTCATCCGCATGGCGCAAAGGTTACAGAGATTAAGTAGGTGTGAGTTCAAAATTCAACAGGAGACAAACATGATTTCACTGACAAAGAAAATGCTGTCCATTGCATTGCTGACGGCAACAGCATTTGCATCTGCACAGACAAAATTTCCAGATGGCGCGATTAAATTAATCGTGCCATTTGCTGCGGGTGGTGGCGTAGACAATGCCGCTCGGTTGATTGCGAAGCAAATGCAATCAAATTTGAATATTTCAATCGTCGTGGAGAACAAACCAGGCGCCAGCGGAACAATTGGCGGCAAGTTTGTTCAAACATCCCCTCCCGACGGTCAGACTTTGCTTTTCTCAGCGTCGACACATGCTTTGACAAAGCAAGTCATTGCAAACCCACCCTACGACCCGCTCACTGATTTTTCATATGTGGCACGCGTGGGCGAAGCCCCATTGCTGATGGTGATTGCACCGACGTTGCCACAAACGAAACTGAAAGAAGTGATGGATTCGGCAAAGCAAAATCCAGACAAGTGGACAGCTGGCTTGCCAGCATTGGGCGCAGCTAGTCATTTGGCCACATTGATGTTTGCCAAAGAAGGTAATCTGAATCTGACCATGACCGCCTACAAAGGCACAGCCCCAGCACTGACCGATGTCGCCGGCGGACACTCGCAAATTTTGATTGACTCCATCATCTCTCTGCAGTCGATGGCTAAAGCAGGCAAGGTGAAACCCATCATCGTCACCTCTGCAAAACGTAGCTCAGTGATGCCCAATGTGCCCACCGCCGCTGAGAGTGGCTATCCAAAATTTGTCACTGAATCTTGGTATGGTATTTGGGCTCCAAAAGGAACACCTGACGACCGAGTGCAATTTCTGAATAAGGCAGCCAATGAGGCGGTTCGTCAACTGACCAAATCAGGCGCTTTCGAACAACTCGGCATTGAGCCCGTCGTGGAATCAGTCGATGAATTCAAGAAGTACACAGGCAAATACATCACCGAAAACGCAGAATTGTTAAAGGGTGCAGGCTTTAAACCTGAGTAAGCAACATTTACGCAACTCAGACGCAGGCATAAAAAGCCATCCATGCGGCTAGTGCCAGTCAGTTAAACCACTGACTGGCATTTTTTATGGGTCATTGAGACGCGATGTTTGATGCCCTTTGCGAAGTGTTCCAGCTTGCCACCTAGCGTAATCAAGCAGTCTGGCCACCATTAGCCCAAATAGGCCATTTAGTTACACCTCTAGGGCTACCCCGACCAAAAAAGAAAATACTTTCCATTAACATTCAGGCTCAATTTTTTGAGCACTAAATGGGTCTTAACTGGAACGAAATTAAATCTAGGGGATTGCTTTTCAGCAAAACCTGGGCTGATGCCAGCAACGAAGACAGCGAAGCCAAACCATTCTGGATTGCCTTCTTTGAAATATTCGGCATCACCTACAAAAGCGTTGCCACCTTTGAGCTGAACGTTAAAAAGCTGGGTGGCTCACAAGGCTTTGTCGACTTGTTTTGGCCGGGCGTGCTGTTGGTAGAGCACAAGTCACGCGGCAAAAACTTAGACGACGCGGTAGACCAAGCCGTGGGCTACCTGCACAACCTGCCCGAGCGCGACCTGCCCCAGCTGGTGGTGTGCGACTTTGCCCGCTTTCGCGTGCGCATCTTGGCCACGAGCGCGATATTCGCAGTTCATTCAGTCCAACTGCGATTGACTTCAAGCGACACCACGTTCGCAGACCGACACGGACTCTGGTTTAGTGCTCCGTCTTTCGTGTTTGCTACTTTATAAATTTTGAGGCATTGACGACAGGAAAGACAATGTGAACCTACTACAAGAAATTAAGAACGAATCCAACGGTGCGCTGTTTCGGCGTGCGGACCTGCACATCCACTCTTTTGGCGAGGATGGCTCATACGACGTGAAGGACGCGGCGATGACTCCTGAAAGCATCGTCGATACGGCGATCTCGGAGCGGCTCGACCTCATCGCGATCACTGATCACAACAACATCGCAAACATCCGCCGGGCGCTCAAGTATGCGGACGGCAAAGGCCTGCTTGTTGTTCCCGGTGTAGAGCTCTCAACGCCGCAGGGACATCTGCTGGTGTACTTCGAGACGGCTGAACAACTGCAGCGCTTTTTCGGTAAGCTGACTATTTCGGATGATAGGAAGGTCTGCCACAACACCATCCCTCAATGCCTCCGCTTCGCCGAAGAGTTCAACGGCTTCGGCATCTGCGCCCATATCGAGCTAGACAGTGGTCTAGAGAAGGCACACTCGAAATTTGACGCATTCAAACAGGAAGTCTTCAACTGCTCCAATCTGTTAGGCCTTGAGATCACCAATGTTACGAACAGCGCTTGGTTTTCTCACGATGACACTGATATCAATCGCCGCAACTGCATTGTGACCCGATGTGAGGCGCTCGGTCTTGAGGCCGGCGTCGATCTTGCTAAGGTGATGTCCTCGGACGCACACACCCTCAACGCCTTGGGCCGCAACGCCAGCGGCGACAGAAAGCTGACCCGGCTCAAGATGGAGGCTCTGACGTTCGCATCGTTACGGATTGCACTGAAAGATGCCGCAGCGCGAGTGCGTCTCGAGGACCTTGTCCCAGCGTCGGTTCCGAGGTTCGTAGGGATCAAGCTGGAGGGCGGATTCCTCAAAAACCAAGTCGTCCACTTCAGTCCTAATCTGACCTGCATCATTGGCGGGCGCGGTGCAGGAAAGTCAACGCTATTGGAGTCGCTTCGCGCGGCTTCAAACAATGCCGCTGAAGGCTCGATCATCGACTCGGAAGTGTGGCCGGACGCCATTTCGCTCGTCTACGAAGACGAAGTGGGGGAACGCCACACGCTGACTCGTAGCAAGCGCTGCGATGTGATGAACGTTGATCCGGAAGGACCGACGGCTGTTGCAATCGAAAGCTATGGACAAGGCGAAACTGCTGACACGATCCAGCACTGTGACACCGACCCGTCGATCCTGCTACGGTTCCTGGACGGTTTCATCGACTTTGGCGAACTGCGAAAGCAGGACGAAGCCTTACGCGATTCGATTCTTGCAAACCAGACAGTTATCGAAACGTTGCAGCAGAGCATCAACCAGATCGGACCAAAGGAGAAGGCAAAGGGAATCGCCGACACACAGGTCGCAGTACTGAAGAAGCAGAACGCGAGCCAGGTCGTCGAGCTGGAGGAAAAGCTGGCCAAGGAGCGGCGTTTCCGAGATGGTCTGAAGCGCAACCTTAGTGAGCTTCTCACGTCCTTCACCAACAGCCTGACTGGGGACGAGCTACGCAAGTTGACGGGCGACGTTGATGGCAATGGCCTCGCTGTCGGCAATGCGGAGTTTGAGGTCGTCAAGGGGCTCGTAGATAGTCTTGCGACAGAGATCGAGACACTATCCGGTCAGCTCAAACAGAAGGTCATCGCCGCGAACGACAAGATCGCGGCGCAGCTTCAGATCTGGATCGCGCGCGAGAAGGAAACGCAGGAAAAAATCGAGGAAATTCGGCGCGAACTGGAAAGGCAGAACATCAAGCTCGACATGGCGTTTATCCGCAAGGTCACAAAGGACGCTGCCGATTTGCAGGCGCAGCTAACCGAGCTGAAGAAGAGCCTGCCGAAACAGCTGGAAGCGTTCAAGGAACGCAAACGCCTGATTCAGGAAAGGGCTGGCCTGCGCGTTAAGATTTTCAACGCGCGCCTCGCATTTGCGACGACTATGAACAGTAATCTTTCTGCTGCCGTTGTGGACTATCGGGTTAAGATTCAGTTTTACGAAGGCTTGCTAGCGCCCGAGATGGAAGAGCTAATCAAGAGCACCATGGGCTGGCGTACCTCTCAAGTTCCACGCGCGGCGCTCATTGCAGCCACACTTTCACCAGCGCAACTCCTTGCTGACGTGAATGCGAAAGATGCGTCGGCACTCGAACAGCTAAACGATGCCGATGGCAACCGTGTGTTCTCCAAGGGCGATGCCACTGACATCATCGCCAAGCTTTCGGAATGGCAGGCCAAGTGTGTGTTGGAGCGCATCGCGTTCGAAGATAGGCCCGAGATCAAGGTGACGCAGGTTATCGAGAATTCGGATGGCACCCAAGGCTATCGAGTCCGAGATTTCGCAAAGCTCTCGCTCGGCCAACAGCAGGCCATCCTATTGACGGTGCTACTGTTCTCTAAAAGTCGCGTGCCGCTAATCATCGATCAACCAGAAGACAATCTCGACGGTGAGTTCATCTACAAGACTGTCGTGCGTTCGCTGCGCAGTATCAAGGAGCACCGACAGGTCATCATCGTCACGCACAACCCCAACATCGCCATTCTGGGAGATGCCGAACTGATCATCCCACTGCGCGGTGCAAGCGAAGTGTCCGTGATCAGGGACCGTGGGTCGATCGACACCACCGAGACCAAAGACATCGTCTGCACGATTCTTGAAGGCAGCCAGAAGGCCTTCAAACGCCGACAGGAGATCTACGGCTACTGACGGTAGCTCCACACCCGTTGTTACCGGCCGGAGATAGAGTACGTTATCAGCTTCAAATAGGGGCGAATGACAGTGATGCAGGTCTGAGCGCGTAGCTCGCGAACTAGGGAGAGTTATCATTTTTTTCACTGTAATTGATGGCCGCGGCCGTGTGCCCAACGGATCAAAGAACCAAGCATTTCTGTTCGTCGACAACTGGGACGATTGGAGCAAGTACCGGACGCAGTTCTCGCTGCATGTAGCCGACGAGACCGGAGAAACTCATCACATCGGCTCGGTCAAAATTGGCCAAAAGGGCCTGCAGCCCTCAAACAGGACCTCGAAAGGTCATCGAGCACCGGCGTTAGACGAGACGTTCGACGCCCTGGATGAAAGCTACTTTTCGCTCGGCCAGAGTGAGAGCTACTACGAGTCGCTAAACGAGCTTAGCGAAACGCTTCGAGCGCGCGTTCTCAAGGGCGTGCGCGACTGTGCTGCCGACCTGAACATCTTCGAGACCTACCGCGCTGAAGAGGTGATGCGAGAGTCACTCCTTCGCGACGTTGTCGAATCGACCGTCACGGGGCGGTTGAATCGCCTGTCCCGTGGCGATGCAAAGCTCACGAAGTTTGCGTTCGCGTACAGCTTCCCGGCTCGGGGGCGAAAGCCCTCGGTATCGATGACCTTCGATGTCATTCCGGAGTCTCAACCTCCGACGAATGTGCATGTCCTGATTGGTCGAAACGGCGTGGGCAAAACGCGGTGCATGCGGTTGTTGGCCCTTGCCCTGCTTGGGCGCGAGCCTGACGACGGAGAATCGGCCGGCACGATCGATATGCAGGCCGAAGATACGGGTGGCGCGGTTGCCTTCTCTGGCTTGGTTCTCGTCTCGTTCAGCGCTTTCGACGAGTTCGAGCTCGAGCCCTCAGAGGCGGACGCCATGCGTTGCCACCAGGTCGGTCTCAGGCATCCGGAATCATCGAAACGCGGCTCAACAGCGAAGAGCTTTGACGATCTGGGGATTGATTTCGCAAACAGCCTTACACGGTGCCAGTCGGGCGTACTGGCGGAACGCTGGCACACGGCCGTCCGGACCCTGGAAGAAGACGATCTCTTTGCGGAGGCAGATGTCACGTCGCTGCTTTACGAAGAGAGCGACGTGAGTCTCAAGACGCGCGCGCGGCGCCTCTTCAAGAAGTTGAGTTCGGGGCATGCGATCGTTTTGCTGACCGTGACTCGCCTCGTCGAACTGGTCGATGAACGAACGCTGGTACTGCTAGACGAACCGGAAGGGCATCTTCATCCACCGCTTCTCGCTTCCTTTGTACGCTGCCTGTCCGACCTGCTAGTGCGACGTAACGGAGTCGCCATCGTGGCGACTCACTCGCCGGTGGTCCTTCAGGAGGTACCTCAATCCTGCGCATGGAAGCTGCGGCGAAGCGGGCGTACCGCGATCGTTGAACGTCCGACTGTGAAGACTTTCGGGGAGAACATCGGCGTCCTGACACGCGATGTCTTTGGTCTGCAAGTCACGCAATCAGGATTTCACAAGCTCCTGCGAGATGCCGTCGCTGAAGGCTCGTCCTATCGAAGTGTCTTGAGCAAGTTCGACGGAGAGCTGGGCGACGAAGCGAAGGCTATCGTTCAGGCGCTCATCGCAGAACGCGAAGAGGATGACGATGCGTAGTCTGCCAAAGCCTGACGTATCCGGCGCGGAGGTGCTGCAGCTCTGTGCTGCCAGCATCAGAGATCCCGATCTGAAGGAACGACTACTGCAGGCCGAAGCCGTCGTTGAAGCCGCCGAAAAGTTGTACAAGGAACACGGTGAGATCGCCGAACTGCATGACATCAAAGGAACGAAGACCGTTGGCGGCCTCGTTAGCCGCAAGGAGATGGAGCGAGTCTACAACGGCACCTTCGTGAAGAGCAGCAGGACGCGCAGCACATACACAAAGCTCAAGAAGGCTTGCATCAACGACATCTGTCCGCTATGCGGTCAGGGAACGGTTCACCAGCTAGACCACTATCTACCTATCACAAGCTTCCCAGACTATGGCGTAACAGCCATCAATTTGATCCCGGCCTGCAGCGACTGCAACAAGTACAAGCTCATCCATGTCCCTGCGAACGCAGGCGATCAGACCATCCATCCCTACTTCGATGAGGTCGATGACGAGCAATGGCTGTTCGGCGAAGTCGTGGAAAGCACACCGGCCGCCGTGAGGTTCGCGGTGAAACCGCCCGACCACTGGGATGCAGTTCTGGTCGAGCGTCTTAAGACCCATTTTCGCATCTACAGGCTCGGCACGCTGTATGCGACGCATGCTGCGGTTGAGATCAGCAACATGAGACACGCCCTGAAGAAGATAGCCGCCACACCTGGCTTTGCCGAGCGGATCAGGCAGCACTTGCGCGAACGGGCAGAGAGCTGCTCCGAGGTTTACGAAAATTCTTGGCAGCGGGCAACATTCGACGCATTGGCCAATTCCGATTGGTTTTGTTCCGGTGGCTTCAAGGCCGTCTAGGTTTCCCTGTTCGTCAACAAAGCATCAAGTCAGATGGATCTGAGTGCGCCATGCCTTTGCGCGAAGCAGGTTCGCGGAGTTGCCAACGTGCCCGTAAGCAGATCGCTTGAGTTCTGCAGACGGCGTTCGAGTTACGGCATTCGGCGAATGCTGCCATTCGACGGTTCGAACCCGAGCGACCGCAAGCAGCCTAAAGCTGACTTTCATAAATTTGCACACACCGACTCAGCCAGCTTCGTTGCCTCGCTGTGCGCGTGTCAGACGAAACCGAGCTGGCGTAACAGGTAGAGACTAACTCGCTCACCCTCATCTCCAGAATGACCATCACCGAATAAGGTCTGTCAGCCCATCTCACGCGCCGTGCGAAAGCCCCCCACCCCCTTCACATAAGCCAACAACTCCCCAAAAAACGGATGCCTGCAAAGCGTGGACGAATCGCCCACCAGCAGCAGCTTGCGCCGTGCGCGGGTCATGCCCACGTTCATGCGGCGGATGTCAGACAGAAAGCCAATCTCGCCTTGGGGGTTGCTGCGCGTCAAGGTGATGGCAATGATGTCGCGCTCTTGGCCCTGAAACGAATCGACGGTGCCCACGCTAAGCCTGCGTTGCAGCAGCAAACCATTCAGCACTTCGCTGTCTTCGATGGCGTCTTTTAAATAGTTGATTTGGGCGCGGTACGGCGCAATGACGCCGATGCTCAGCGGGGTGTGTTGGTGTTCGTCGTGTTCGGCTGCGTCGTAGGGCGCCAGCAGCTGCGCCAAGCGCTCAAGCAGCAAGTGGGCTTCTTCGGGGTTGGCGGTTGAACGGCTTTCGGGAATGGCCACTTCTTGATAACCGCAGCCCGCCGTGTCGATGAATTCCACCGGCAGGTCGGG
>JACCEA010896685.1_pt1 | contig 11201 bp, 7 predicted proteins | sample 7449851 | NCBI WGS metagenome assembly JACCEA01 (sample SAMN15323453, study PRJNA562643) | freshwater metagenome | isolation source: river surface water | place: USA:Blue River Watershed | collected 2017-08-18 | reverse complement strand
CAATGTCAAACGTTCTGATATTTCTCCACCAACAAATGATGAGTTAGAAGATATTGAAGATGAAGAAGGATATTACAACAATAGTACACTCTACCATAGTTCCGTTATGGGAGGGAATCCTGATACTGATCTTGAAATGGGTGGTATAATCCATGCACCACTGACATCCAAACCACAAGGTAATAATGCCAGTAAAAAGATCTTCTCTATTAATAATCCAGGTAATAAAGGGAGTCCTACTGGCAGTGGGAATAATAGTCATACGGGTAGCGATAAGGATATGAATAAACGTTTAAGATCATCTCCGAATACTACTACTGCAAGTAATACTACTACTACCGCTACAGTTACGGCTGTAACAAGTAAGCAAAGTTTAACATCCTCCCAACCAACGGATAATAGTGAAAAGACGACGGAACGTTCTACAACTACCACTACTGCCGCTGCAAAGAAGACTGCGAGTAAATGTCGTACATGTGGTATGAGAAAAGATAATGATTGTGATATTACACAAGTCGATATACGCATAGAAGGTCCATATGGTAGTCTCAGTTATGATCTTATGGATGCCAACACTTACCCAGTGTTACTACTAATTGGAGGTGGTATTGGGATTGTGCCTAAATTTGGATTATTGAGAAATGTGATAACGAAGTATAGATATGGCAGATCACCTACATTGAAGAAGGTAAGTCACTCTACTGCGATTGTGTGATTGATTGACTGACTCTCTGGTCTGTTATTAGGTTGTTATTGTATGGTGTTTTAAAGATGATGAATTAGCAAAAGCATTATTTTTAGAATTTTTTGAAAAATTATTTTGTCGTAATTTTGGACGTACGGATTATGGACAAACGTACTTAAAATTAAATGATGAATCGAAAAATGGACCAAAATTTGAGTTTTATTTCCATCATACCAAGCCATTAATCTATGAAGGTGAAGGGGATCATACGGACTATGCGTATGTAAGTCGATTGAATAACTCTGAGCTATGGTTCAATGGGCGGCCTAATTGGAATGGTTATTATACCAGTGCTGCTGCTTCCGTTGAAGTGGATGGATTTGGTTTACCACAAGGACGTGTTGGTGTTGATGTATGTGGACCGATGTCATTAATACAAGAGGTAAGATCAAGAAATAATTATTTTACACGTTCTACAGGTATTTCTTTTGATTTACATGAAGAATGTTTGAAATTGTAAACCACACCGCATTCTCTTTTGTTTTATTGTATCTTTTCCTTCCTATTCTACTGCTAACTAATGAGTAGAGATAGAGTGATAATGTGATGTGTATTATTGTATAAATTGTAAAATATTGGTATTAGTCAGTCATAATTGTGTAAGAATGAGTCTTTGATATATGTGAATAAATCACTCCATGCCTATAGAAATTGGATGAAATGGTATTTGTTGCATATGCCATTCGCTCATAGATGTAGAAAGAATTGGAACCAACGAAAATTATAAGGTGATCAGCCGATTTTGTTAATATGGAGTTAATCACTAGAACGTCTTCGTGACACTCGGTGGCTGTTATTTGTTGATGCGATTTAGTTTTATCTGTCATGTTGTTATTAGCTCTGTCATCATATTGCATTGAAGTAGAAGTATGTTTGTTTTCTTTCAGTGTTTGATTATATCCGATTAAATAACTCAGAGTGTGATAATAATCCGTAATATTCCTTTATCTCTTCTCTTGTGTGAAATGAATGATAGTTGTAAATAGTCAATGTAAAGTTGCGAGCTTCTCCTTTCCGTTATGAATTATCCTTTCCGTGTTTCGTCCCAACTAATATACAACGCGTTTTTTTCTGAATGTATGTATGCGGTATACGCTATTTGTTTTTATGTCATTGTTTGTATGATTGTTATCTATTTAATTGTGCTTATAGTGTGTAGATTTGAGATGGAAAAGTTCAATTACGAGCTTATCGTTTTAATTTATTCACGTTTTAAGTCTACACTGTATGCAATTTATGACAATTCCACCACACAATATTTGAGTGTTTAGGATTTAGAGGGTCTAAACAGTGGCAAAGTTGGCTGTTCACCAAAAAACCGTCGCCACTATAAATCAGCGAGGTGGTGGCTCTTGCGTTGTGGTGTTGGGTTGTGAAAAAGTCAATAAAACACTTCGAAACTGACAAAAGTAGTGGTGATCAAGCAACTGCTCTTTGTGTTTTCTATTTTCCTAGCTCTGATTTTGGCTGACTGTTTCGTTTGAGAATACAATCCAATCATCGTATCAGCCGTTCAACTGTCAAATCGCTCCCCATTCATTTATTGTTCCAAGAGGTGAGTTTTATGCGCGAAAAAATAATCAATCCCTTCTATTCTTCTTGTCCATTGAAATAAACTGTCTGGGAACTTTTTGTTTGTTCTGAACTTACTAACATAATTTTTTTCAATCTTTCTTAACTTTCTCTACTTTGATCATAGACCCTATTTCTCATACATCTCCATCATGACCAGTGCTGTTGGATCATTCCGTTATTCATTTGTAAAGTTTCTTTGTTGCCCAACACCATTGTTGCCAGCATGTACTCCTGTCATTGGTGGTAAAGCATTGTTGGAGTTGGTGTTGGTTGCTGCAGGTACTGCTATTATTGTGGCAGTTGTGTACACCACTGCCGAATCAGAAGAAGTTGGTAGTCATGCTGATAAGGCTGGTACTGTAATGATTCTCTTAGCCCTTCGTCGCCTTAGTTTCCTTTCATTCCTGGGTATAAGCTTTGAACGATCAATCTTTTGGCACAAAGTTGTTGGAGCATTCTATCTATTTGCTATGTTGATACATGGCCTCACTATTGGAGAGAAAAATGCTACAGGTTTAGTTCTTGGTGTACTCTCTGGTGCTACCGCATTAGCTTATTTATTTGCTTATTTTCAAATTAGTTTCAATTTCTTTTATTACTTTCATATTGCTGTGTATTGTGTCATTGCTCCTATCGTGGTAATTCATGGTGGCAAGTTCTTTGGTTTAGTCGCTATTGTATGGGCAGCAGATTGGATCATGCGTTATCTAGTACAAGGCAAACGTTGTGATGGTGAGATCTCCCTATACTCATCCAGTGATAATAACAGTATTGTCAAAATCAATATTGCTAAGAATCCATACAAGGAAAGTTGTACTCACTGTGCTCTCAAACCTGGCATGTATTGCTTTGTCATGATCCCCAAGATCAATTACTATGAATACCATCCATTCTCTATTGCATCTGGTCCAAATGATGACAATCTCACTTTCTATATTAAAGCAGAAGGTGATTGGACTGAGAAGCTACGCGATGCTGCCAAAGAGGGAACTGGAGGTGAGACTGGTGGTATCACTGAGATGCCAATCTACTTAGAAGGTCCATATGGTAACTTATCCATTGATGTCTTCAATCCTTCTTCATACCCTGTTGCACTCTTTATCAGTGGTGGTGTTGGTATCACTCCATTACTTGGAATGTTGCGTCAATCGATCCATTCAGCTGTAAATGGTAACAACGATTATGCCTCTAACATGCATCGTATTATCTTTGTATGGGTATGTCGTGATAAAGCCTTTGCCGATAAGCTTTATGCTGATGTCTTTCAACCAATTGTTGATGAGTTCCTCGTCAAACAAGAAGAGAATGTCTTCGGATTAAAGACAGGTGGCAAATTGACATACGAGTTCCATTTACATGTTACAGATCGTAAAGAGGGTGCGAATCCACAATCTACCAAAGAACGTCAATCTGTTGGTGATGCTGCTAATCCTAATGGTGTGAAGAGTGTTGAAATGGTTGTGAAGGAATCCGGTAAAGGCACGGATGAAGAGATGGTACTTGGTGCGACTCCAACGGCTACTTCTGGTACTTCCTCTGCTGGTGGTGCTCCACAAGGTCATTGGAAGAAAGGACGTCCAAACTTTGAACAACTCTTTGCATCTGCTGCTAAGGTTGTAGAAGCGAAACGTGCTGCTGATAATGAGAATTGTTGTGCACGTAGTCGTGTGTCTGTCTCAGTATGTGGACCTTCTCCTTTAGTCCATCATATTCGCTCTCAAACTGTTTCATCGACTTGGTCAACAGGTGTTACCTTTGATCTTCATGAAGAGCTTTTCTTCTTTTAAATCATATGTTTAGTTGCATTAGGCAATAAGTGCTCTCAGTATTGCTGTTGTCTTCTATATTTTGTGTCTTTTTTTGAATAATTTGTTTGTGTTCACTGGGGAAACGGCCTTTGGAACTATTGTTTGTTTCTACTATCGACTTGTTTGTTTTGCTGCAGATACCCATTGCACCCTTTTTTCTGGTTGTCTATATTGATGCTAACTTGTCGATACAGTTATTATTAGTGTATGAGATAAATTCTATATGTAGTTTTGCTTGAACGTGTATTGAATGAGTGTGTGGATAGTATTCGACCCATCGATCTCATCATAGCAGATTCGTTTGTCCAGTGCTTGTGTCTTGTAAAGGTGCTGATGCTACCAGTGTATTTACGAGGTAAACTAAGTACAATGGTTTGTCTTTGTTTTCTTGTACTTAGCATTGTGTATGTCCAAGTCTGATGGCTCATGTAAGCAGTCTGTTTGTATGATTGATTGTTTGGTTGAGATTGCTGAACTGAAAGATTGTCATATTGCACGTTTAAGGCAAAGTAACCGTAGCTTAAGGTTTAAATCAATAATGATGATAACACTATATTTGAAAGTCTCATAGATAGAAATGAAGGATGAGCTGATATTATACAAGAGCGAATTTTTAATATATTGTATGCGTGTGTGTGTAATAGTGATAGAAATATAGTTACGAGTGAGTATTGTGTTGATAAATCTCCCATGGAAAGAAAACTGTGAATGTTTCCTTGTGTATGTATTGAGATATAGTGTAATATTATATGTAGTTGTAAGTTACAGTCTTTTTGAAAAGCATATTGTGACAGGAATTTTGAATTAACATTAACATGTCTTGTGTTCAAGTAATTTTCCCTGGCAAAAAACTCCTTGTATTGCATCTATCTTATTATTTCTACTACCATATATAATATATAGAATTGCTTTTAGTAGGAGATTGCTTTAAAATCATGGTTACGAACTACAAGCGATGCTTCAATTACGGAGTATGAAGTTGCACAACCCTTCGAATAATATGGGATACCTAGTAATAAGTCTAACCAAGGCAACAGCAGCAGAGAGAGGCCGCACGCCCAGCAGCAGCAGAGCAGGCAGCAGGCGATATGATGGCTGTGGCAAACTGCGCCCTGTCGCCGCAAGAAGGTAAAACAGAAGATACCATTATTATTGTTCTATTGCAAAGTTGAAAAAAAATGCATCTCAGTCACAACTGTGACCCTCTCTACGCTGGTCAAGTTTACTTGCAGTCCTACGTTATTCTTCTTGTTACAACTATTCTTGCTGAATTATTTCAAGCAATTTGTATCAATGTGATCATTCCAATAGCGATGTCGTGGTGGATGTTTGCTACCGAAAAATGCTCAAACAAAAGTATTGAAGCAGTAAAAACCTCGGATACTTTGGTTGCTGAGCTGCCCACTATAACTGATGGCAGCGAGTATGCTCCAACACCCTCTGATGATGCCAAATTTGATTTGGAAATTCAATCATCAAACGCTGAACAAAATGATTCATCGTCAGTATCTTCTGAAGCTAAACCCGTTTCTGATACAATAAACATGGAATATCCTTATATCAGAAGTGATAGAGAATTTACATTTTATGATGCTAAAAGCTATTTGGAAATATTTCCATTTAATTTAAATGACATTCATCCACTATGGATCAATAAATTTAATCTATATTTTAATTATAAAAAGCATAAAGTATTAAAAATGATTAATGTAAAGGATTCACAGGAGACTCGTTCATTGAACAAATTGGAAGAAATTTTGAATAAGTCAATTATTCAAACTGACCATCCTATTGGCATAGTTTCAACATGTTCCACTGATAATTGTTTGACGTGCCGTTATCGTAAATGGTATATACCATATACATATCAAGCTTATCAAGACTATTTCAAGAGTGTCACTTTACATGAAGTTGCTTGTACTAATCAAGCAATCGAGTTGTTTCACAAATCGATATTTGAAGATGCCTGGTTACTGTGGGAAGCATATCATGCCCCGCGTTGGGACAAAGTAAATGGTGCCTTTAAACCATATGATTCGAAGGATATTGACGATAGTGTGACTTTTTGGGATGGAACTGATAGCTCAACGCTCAATGAAACACAAGTGAATGATCAGGGATGCTCAGAATCCATCGCCAATCATGTTTACTCCATTGCTAATAATATGATAAATCTCATGCAAGGAGTATTAAGCCATCTATATGCTATTCTCATACATCATATTGCTGTACCTACTGATGATGCTTCCGCTACATCTGATGATATGCGTTGGTTATTATATCAAACAACATTTGGGAGATTGTCTTCACCATTTGCTTTCTCCATCGCCTCAACATCATTATTCTGCAGAGGTAATATATATTCCCCATTGTTCAAATGGTATGAAGGCTCGCGCGAACCAATCATCCCACCAAAACCTACCACTTCTAATGCTATACGTATATTTGACATATTACAGATTATGTATTTATTAGCATCGATTATATCTAATATACGGGTAGTAACAAATATGAATGAATTAACATTATGGAATAAATATCAAATATTTAATGGTATTTTAGTAAATAGTGTATATTTACAAAGTATATTTGTTATAACATCTAATACTATTCGTTATAGATATGAATATACAATCTTTGAAAAGGTTTGTATGTGTATTGTATATCTTGGCTTGGGTGGGTTTATAACTCATACATTACCAGCATTTTGTATTTATATTTGGGTTGGGGTTGCATTCATGCTAGTGACTATCATACCTTATATTCTCTTCATTTATGTATTAGGGATTTGTTGGAAGGTTGGAAATGAATTGTTTGGTCAAACTGTAACATTAGATGATTTTGTAAAGATTTGTAATATTGCTGATCGTATATATTTTAGATTCCAATTAATATTATGGTATCAAACCTATTATAACTATATGTATTTATATTATATACACACTGAAAATACAACATTAACTTCTGAAATGTATTGGAATATTATTGTTGATGAGTATGATTATCGCTCTCATACTCTTTGTCTTGTCGATCACTTCAAAGATACAAGTATAACAATTCTAACGTTTTTTAATTGGCTCTAAATAGATTGTTGTTTCTTAAATTTGATTATTGCTTGGGTGACATATTTAAATTAATTATTGATTTGATGAAGCTTATTGTGTTGGGTAATCTGAACTTCTTGGTACATGCATGATTACAGTTTATCGCAAACCATATATTTGTTCTAGTTTGAATTAATAGAATATATGAAGCTTTTATCAATATTATCTTTAAAAACTATCATGATAAGGCACAAAATACACAAAGTGTTGTATTTATTTGGTAATAGATACCACATAAATTACTTGTTTCTGAATTTTGAAACCTTCGTCCGTTTAAACGTGAGTCCATCAAGAGCGAAGAAGGGCACCACGACAGGCGAGAAGATTCCCAAGCATCATCAAAATTATCATGGCACAGTCTTGATAAAAGAGTGGGTATGATGGGGGATTGAATGTTTATTGGTATTGTATAGATCATGATATCAATTTCGTCTCTTTATAAAATTTTCAGCAACTATATATTTTGTTGGTTGTTGACGTCGTGTTTGGGAGCAGCAGAAGCACAACAAAACTTAGCTTCAATTGCCATTTTGAACGACAAGGAAATTGGAATTGATATATCTCAAATTTCAAATGGTGGAACTATTGAAATCGAAGCAAGCGAAGGTTGGCTTTATTTTGAATTTCATTTATCCCAGATCGAATGTTCAGCAGTGCCAGAGGCAAGTTCCAGTACCACTCCGCCGCTGCTGGAAGAGAATGAAAACCACAACAACAAATTAGGAGATGTCTATCACATTAGAGGTATTCGTATAGGGGATTGCCACAGTGATCCAAAGTTCTTTGATGTGTTCTCGTATTCTTCTGATGGGTTCCAGGTTAATTCTGGTGAAGCCTATCGCTTTATTCCATCGCCACAGAATATTTCTATCAATGTTACCGAGTCTGCTACTCTTGATGATGGAGAATTGATGACAGGATATGAGATGACTCTTTTAGGGTATCTCTATTTGTATAATTCTACCGCTAATTGCATCCTAGATCGACAGCTGCCACATACAACGATGGATGATAAAATTCCTTTCCGCAATTTTGGGAACAAAAATTCCCTCTATCACAATACCTTCCTTTCAATATAACGAGTGCCAATGGAACCAACCACTCGAATGACTATCTCATGATAAATAGTGGTGAAGAGTGGGTGATCAATAGTTGTTTGCCTCAACATGCTCGTAATAGTCATTTTATGAATTATAATCCTGGCGCAATCGCATTGAAATACTTCCATGGTGATTTTAATAATTGGATGACTTATCTATCCTTACAGATGTCATCTGACGTTGTCTTTCACGAAGAGTAAGTATTGTTTTTCCCTTTCTTTGAACATTAATATTTACTTTGAAGTATTGCATGCTCTCTTTCATTTTTAGATTTTACAAGCAATCAAAGAGTGAACCGATGTTCCATCATCGCCAAGAACTGCTTCACTACTACCTGTGAGAATTAGACTCACTACGAATCACTCTTGTATTAGCTACAGCGAAGAAGGTTCTTACAGTGTTTATAATCAACCATCATCCTTTGCATACATATGTGATTCAACTGGTAAGAATACTGTTGAGCTTTATTTTAATGGAAGTTGTAACTGTTGTACTGTGTGCTTTTTTCTCAGTAAATCCTCACCTTGCATACTATAATGCATCCCAATGCGCTTCTCGACCCTCTGCCATTGATAATATTGCTTATAATCAACTCTATCAAGACGAACCTTATTGGCCAACGATTTTTTGTGTCTCTGGGAAGGATTATCAAAGTGGGGATTCTGATCCTATGCTCACTACGCCAACTGCTGCACCAACACAGCGTAGTACACCGTTGCTGGCCTTGTCATTCTCTTTTTTAGTGACTCACGCTTTATCTTCGAATGAGTCCCTTTATACGAATGATAAGGAGTTGCGGAGGCAGTTTTCGTTGCTAGTTTGTCAATATTTGTTACGTATTGATGAGGGAAAATGGCCGAGCGGACCAGGTGACAATCACAATCTCAGTGCTGATTCCACCGGCTGTGTATGTGATAAAGTACACTGCCTGAAGTTAGTGGAAATCTCCCCGTCCTCTATCAATACTACCGATACTAGTACTGTGACGAACCGACACTTACGCACTGTGAATGGATTAGATGTCACAAACTCTTCCCTATCCAATGTTGAGTATGCTTTATCCGTGACTGTGAATGTTACTGTGAATGCGATTGATTTCATTGATAGCAATAGTAGTGAAGGTAAGGATATGAACACACTCTCTCCTATTGAGACAGCAATGAATGCAATCACTTTCCGTTTATTACGTTTGATTGAATCTGATTGTTTTGAATGTGTTGTTACTTTACTCAATCTATGGTATTATCATCAAAATCAATTTGTAACATTAGAAACAGGATTTCTCTCTCCTTCTATTCATTTCATTGGTATTATCCCTGTATATGATAATACAAGGACATTAATCTATCCCACACTCTCGCCTACTCTCTCACCGATCCAGATGAGTGAACATGAGAATGGAGGATTACATGGGATTGCGTTAATGTCTTTAATTATCTGTGCAGTTGGTGTATTGATTATTCCTGTCATTGCTTTTGTATTATATCGCAAAACTATTTGTTGTATAGGTAGAAATCTTGTGACGGTGGCTCCTCCACTGGTTGTCACTGTCACACCCGATCCTAATCCATGAGTTGATTCTTGCTCAATGTAGTATGATCATCTCTCTCGTATGTTTTGTGTCTGATGTGTACTTTCCTAGATTCTTTTGTTTTATCTGATATTCATGTAATTTATCATGCATTCACTTGTCATTATCCGTTATTTAGTACTTTCATATTTGTATGATCCAACCAAATTACAACATTCTCGTTGTTTGTCTCTTTCCTGTTTTTTCTTATCTGTAATCAGATTTTTTGCACCATTCACTTGGTTTGAACCTTCTTGTTACTGAATGAAATTTCACATGTTCTTCATCTCAAGATACCAACTGTCAATGTGAGTCTTTAGTTTTTCTTGTATCAACGGTTAGATTGATGTAGTTTCCTAAATGATCACAGGATGAATGTTTCTGTTATAAAATTTACTGTAAACCTTCTAATTGGGATGATGATTTCTTTGTAGTGACGTCATTCTCCAAGTTACACAATGCAATTCTATACACTTGCAGTCAAAATAAACACATAATCTATAATTATACACTATTTTTACTATGAATAGAGCAAATATTTCCCGCACGTGATACTTAAACCATCAACTTTCTAACAGTGGAATGAGTACCATTATGATGTCCATGACCATGATGTCCATTACTACTACCAACCACACCAATAGCAGAAGACGGTAATTGTGTCACATTAACCAAACGATTTCGTATTACCTTCTAAATGACTTAAAAAAGAATCCGCTAAACTAGGCCATGATATCGTCCAATTATGTCCGTGTCCTAAGTATAATAGCTCCATTTTACTTGCTGATTTTGAAATCACCCCAAAATGTATATTTTGGGTGCCCACTTTGACGGGTCACCCGGTGATAATGGTGGGAGTACTACTACAATATTGTTGATCAACTCCGTTTCAACAACAGCTTCATCCTCGATCACCCCCGAGTCTTCTTCGCATAATTTTATTGGTTTCTGTACAGTATTCGCCATTATTTTAATTAGACATCATGGAGCCTACTAAGGTTTGGGTGAAGGTTAGGAATTCGACCAATGATTCCTTCAGGGTTGCAATCAACAAGCCAAATGCCAATATTGATCATTTGAAAAAAGCCATCAAGGCAGAGAAAAACGCGGAAGTTCAGTTTATTTACTTAGAAGATGGACAGGTGGAAAATAGGAAATGTAGACCTGGGGATCGCATTTTATCACATAACCGAGTCGGCAAATCTATCGAGCATCCTTACTACTTCACTATAGAACCACCACCAGCTTCAGGTACGTAAGGATTGACATTGCTGGGCTGCGAAACCATGAACTAACTTT
>JACCEA011430104.1_pt1 | contig 11203 bp, 11 predicted proteins | sample 7449851 | NCBI WGS metagenome assembly JACCEA01 (sample SAMN15323453, study PRJNA562643) | freshwater metagenome | isolation source: river surface water | place: USA:Blue River Watershed | collected 2017-08-18 | reverse complement strand
GTGCCAGGAATCGCCAGGCTCGCGCCCTTCGGACCCCACGTCCAGTTCGTCTCCGTGAACGTGCCGCCACCCGAACGGGTCGTGTTGTCCGCGATGATGGCGTCGGCATAGTAGGGCGGCATCCATCCCACTCCGCCGACGACGCCGGGGGTCGGGTGCGTCGTGCGCAGCAGGCTCTGAAGCACCCACTGACTGCGCGTCTGATAGATCGGCGGCCCCGACACGACGCCCTCAGGGATGCTGTCGCCGAACCACACAGCGCGCGCCTGTGCGTAGTAGCGCGACCTCAGTGCAGGGAACCAGCCGTACTCGAACGCGGCCGGGTTCCAGATCTGCGAGACGTAGCCGGTCACGGTCACCGCTTCCGGTTGCGCTTGCGGAACAGGCGCATGATGGCCCCGAACTCGCTGAACGGGTAGGAGTCCAGCTCGAGCTGCGCGCTGGTGCTGTCACTGCTGTACGTGAGCGCGAAGATTCGGAACACGGTCTGCCCGTCGCCACTGCTCGCATTCAGCGCGTCTGTGTACGACTCGACCCCGCGCACACGAATCAACTCGCCCGGCTGGATCTCGTGCGGGTCGACCATGCGGCCCGCCTGCAAGTCTTGAATCCTGCGCGCCACCGTCAGTGTGCCGGCGTTCCTCGGCGCCGCACGCTCCTCCAAGAACTTGTCGGCCACCCGCTGCGCGCTCGCCGTAGAGCCGACCTCGTCTCCGACGTCGATGATCTTCTGGCGCGTCCTGCCGAGAGGGCCGAGGTGCAAGTCGTCCACCCCGGCATCTGCAGCCGTGCGCAGCGTGGAGCGCACCCGGCCCCGCTTGTCCCGCCAGCGGACGACGGCCACGTTGTAGACATCCATGATCGTTGACGGGAAGTCGCCCCCGTCGTCCATCGTCGCCACGTAGCGGACCGTTGTCGGCTTCGCGGCCCATCGGAAGCGGTCTTCGTCGTCCACGTACCAGCGGAGCGCAGGCTCGGCGGCCATGACGTCGTCGAGCACCTGGCGGGCGGTGGTGCCGTCCGGGTAGGCGAGGCTGTCGAACTGGTGCGTACCGGCGGTGGACACCTCGGCAGCGGCGCCGTCGAACTCCGGCAGGCAGCGCCCCAGAAGGTCCTTCACGACCTCGTGCGCGAGGATGTAGTCGTTCCCGTACGACGCGCCCGCAGTGATGTTGGACCCGTCCTGGTCCATGAGCCGCGCCCGGAGAGTCCAGTCGTAGACGCCGAACCACTTGGAGTCATTGGCCGGCTTCCCGCTGCCAGACTGACGGTCCATGATTAGGTCGGCGACGTTGCGACCGTTCGTGAAGTCCGTCGTTACCACCAGCGATGCCGAGCCGCCCGAAGGGTCGAGATTGGCCGACCAGGACGACGACCCGTCCGTGACCGCCGAGGGGTCGGCGCTGGTCCACAGCCGCAGCCGGTAGTCGCTGTCAGCGGGGCCGCCCGAGTCCCACGAGAACGACACGCGCCCGAGGTACTGACCGCACTCACGGAGCCGCTCGTTACGGACCGTGATCGAGTCGCCCGACCCGAGCGTTGAGCCCTCCGGCATGTTGAGCACGACGGACTCGGGACTGCCGTTGCTGTCATCGCTGGGGAGCGTTGACTGCGACCACTGCGCCCCGCGGTTGTTGCGGTTCACCTGCCGCCAGCCGTCCGAGATGGAGCGGTCCACGTAGATGAGCGGCAGTTCGATGTCGTCGGCGTGCTGGCTCGGTCCGAATGCGGCCACGTCCCAGCGCTGCCCATCGGCCCCTGCGGACCGCCCGAGTTCCGCGACATTGCCGGATGCGACGGTCGCAGCCGTGCGGGTGTCGTAGACCTTCACCTCGTCGAAGTAGGCGAAGCGGTCGATCCGGTCGAGCTTCTCGGCCAGGTTGACTCGCACGTAGGCGAGGCCGCCGATCATCTCCTTGCGGAACTCCAGTCCGGAGACCTCCCGTGTCCGGCGCTCACCAGCGAGCGACACGGCGAACGGCGCGGCGCTCACGTCGCCAGCGGCCTGACGTAGCCGTAACGGGGCAGGTAGTAGATGGTCACCGGAGTGTTCAGCGTCCGGTCATAGGACGCGCCGTCCGTGTGCCGGATCATCACGAAGCGGTTCGTGACCCGCGGTGCCAGCATGGGGATGCCGCCCGCAGCCTGGTTGTCCCTGGTGACCTCGATGTCGGCGCCACTGTAGACCGCCGAGGCGTCGTCGACCGTGTAAACGGAGTCCGTCTCACCGTCCACCACGAGCGCTCCCGTGGTGGAGTGTGTGACTGTGGCGATCATGAGTGTCGCGTCCGCAGGCACCAGATGTACCACGTCGAAGTCCAGGTTGCTCGTCCCGGAGTCGCGGGCCGCCTCGACCGTCAGCGTGGCCTTCGGGTAAACGCTCGGGTTGGCGCTGTCCATCGTCATGAGGCCCAGGTCGACCAGAAGCCTGGTCGCGGTCGTCGTGGGCAGTGTCACGTCTTCGCCGGTCGATGAGTTCGGCGCGACCAGTCGTGCCCGCAAGGTTCCAGCGGCGCTCCTGCGGATGCCTGCGAACACGCGGTAGGTGCCCGCCATTTCGGCCTTGTTCACTGCTGACGTTGCGGCCGTGATCGACACGCGCGGCTGCATGGTGTCAGTCCCGAATGCGCAGCGCAGGTAGTTGTTGGTACCGCTGCCCGACATGGCGCCGTCCGGGCCGCCGCCAGGGTTCGTGGTGTTGGTGCCAGCCGTTCCCGACTCGGCCTGGAACGAGTGCAGCATGTTCTCCGGGGTGCCGGACTGCCGGACACCCAGAATCAACTGGTCAGTAGTGGGAACGCCAGGGTGGTAGGAAGTCACCAGCACCATCGGGGCAGGCACGTCCCCCTTGATGCCGGACACGTCGAAGTAGCAGCCGTTCGACCCGGCTGCCGGGTCGTTTCTCACCGTGCCGACGACGACCGACTCACGAATGCCAACAGCGTGCGAGTCGGCCAGCAACTCGATGCCGAACTGGCGGAATGCTCGCGGTGACGGGAACTCGACCAGCGACGACACGTCCGAGCGGTACGTCTTGAAGAACACGCTGTGAGTCATGCCGGCGGGGCGGTACTCCAGCCAGTTCGTCTCACGGTCCAGCTCGCGGGCGAGCAGTTGGAACCGCTCGGCCCACTTGTCCTGGCTCGGGCAGATCAGGTCGATATCCAAGGCCAGCGTGCGACCGTCGTAGACCGACGACGAGACGTTTACCCCGTCGCGCATCAGGTTGGACGACATCGCACGACGCAGGCGCGGAAGGTTCGGGTTGAAGACGCGAACGTGACAGTAGGTGTCGTCGTTCAAGTCGAACCGAACCGTGGGAGCGGCAGTAGGGCCGTCCACGAACCGGAGGCGGTCCGCCATCACGTCCACCCGTTCGCAAAGGTCAACTGTGCCCGACGAGCCTGACCGCCATCCATGAACACCATCACGGCACCCTCAAGTGCCGCCCGCAGTTCAGCAGCAGAGACCCCGCCGGCACCAGCACCAGCGCCCATCGTCGAGCGTGGAGACAGCGGCGCGCGCCCACGAGGCGTGCGGGTGCGGCTGGACGGGAAGTCGCTGCCGCCGATGTTGTCGGGGACGTTCGGGCCGGCGAAGTCACCGCGGCGGGTCACCACGATGTCGACGTTGGCGCGCGTGTACGGCGGGATCTTCTTCAAGTTGTCGGCAATCGACCCAGCCTGCGCGGCAGCCGCGTGCATCTTGTCAGCCGCCGCCCTGGCCCACCCGAAGCCCGGGACATGAGCCATCACGTCCAGCATGTCCGCCCACGACTCCATGATGGTCGCCACGCCGCCAGCGAGCTTCGAGAAGAACGGCTGCATGACGGTGTTCCAGACCGAGATGAACATGTTGCCCATGACGCCCGCCGCCTTGCCGAGGAAGCGGATGTTCTTCGCCACCATCGGCAGATAGTCCTGACCGAAGCGCTTGAGGATCGGCCCGGCAACCGTCCACATGTTCTCGAACGAAGTCTTCACCGCGCGGATGAACGGCTCCGCGTCGTGGAACGCGTCCTTCACGGCGTCCATGACCTCGCGCATCCTCGGCAGCGTGTCTCCCGCGATGCCCTCGGCGGAGGGGCGCAGGCGGTCGATCCAGCCCTTCACGGCACCGAACGCCGGGCCCAGCTTGTCCTGGAGCCACGTCCACGCCTTCTCCGCGCCCGGGATCAGGTCGTCGTTCATCCAGTTCATGAACTTGACCGCGACGGGGAGGAGCTTCTGCCCGATCTCGGTCTTCACGTTCTCGAACTGCGCCTTGAGGATGCGCTGCTGGTTGGCCAGCCCCTCACTGGTCCGGGCGAAGTCGCCCTGCGCCTTCCCGGTCTGAGCCAGGATCTCCTGCGACGCGGCCAGTGCCTTCTGCTGCGGAGTCAGCGCGTTCTTGACCGTGTCGATCAGGCCCATCTTGAGCGCACGGTTCCGCAGGGTCGCGTCATCCAGCAGGACGCCGTACTTGCGGATCGGCTCGGACTCGCCACGCATCGCGGCACCGATGGCCTCGATAGCCTGCTCGGGACTGGTGTTGTTGAACGAGGCGAGGTCGCCAGACAACTCGGTGAACCGCTTGGAGAAGTCCGTGAGTCCGCGCCCTGTCAGGCCGGCGGACGAGCCGAAGATGCCGAACGTCGAAGCCGCGTCGAGCGCCTGGCGCTTCGACTGGCCGAAAGCGCGTGCGGCGCCATCGGACCACTTGTCCAGCGCCTTCGCGTTGCGACCGAAGATCTGCTCCGTCTTGGAGACCGTCTCGTTCAGGTCCGACGCTGCCCCGATGGCATCGACGCCCAGCTTGACCGCCATGCCTGCGGCGGCAGCGGCAGCCAGAGCGCCGACCTTCGCAAACCGGGCGAGCTTGGAGGTCAGCCCACCGAAGCGCCCACCCGCGGAGTTGGCGGCGGCCCCCATGCGCGCCAACTTCTGCTCGCCGGAGGTGCGTGCGATGACATCGAAGGTGACGGAGGTCGACGCCATCTACGCCCCCTCTGCCGGATTGTCGATCTTGTAGGCGAGCGCGTCGAACTCATCCATCGTGAGCCGCTCCACGTCACGGGGATGCAGGCCGAACTGAAGGAGGAACGGGTACCAGTACCAGTCCCGTCGTTCGGCCTGACTCAGGCTTTTGGGGCCTCGTCGTCCTCGTCGTCGGTGTCGTCCTCGTCGTCGGTCTCGAAGTCCACGTCATCCATGCAGATCTGGACCGAGTCCCACTCGATGCCGGGAGTCTCGCGGCGCAGCATCACGTACAGCAGCGCGCGGATGGCGAGCATGTCGCCCATCGGCACCGACGACACCCATAGGCCGTAGGGCATCCCGCAGCGACGCTGGATCTCTTCCACCTCGGCCGACAGCAGCCGACCCGGCGCGTACGGCCAGCGCTTCGGCTCAGCGCCCTCTGGCGCATAGACGAACCACGTGGCTGGCTCCTGCTTGCTCATCCGACCCCCCGGACAATCTGCTGTGCTGTCTTGGACATGGCGCGCTCGACGCCCTTGCGGAACCTCGGCGCGTCCTTCTCAAGCGGCTCGGTGAAGAACCCCGGCCGAACGCTCTGGCTCACCCACACATCACGGTTGCCGAACACCGGGTGGCGCAGTGAGCCTGCGTCGATGGAACGGAGCGCGCGCACCGTGCGGCCCGTGCCTTGGATGCGGACCCCGGCACTCCTGCCTGCCAGGCGGGTGCGTACGCCGTAGGACTGGCGCGCCACACGTTCGGCAAGCCCGCCGCGACGAGGCAGGTAGTCGTCGGTCTGGCGCTTCACGTCCTCGACGGCAGGCTTGCCCTCCTTGCGGATCTCGGCAAGCAACTCCTTCCGGAGCTCCTTCGGCGCCGCCTTGAGTTGCCGCCCGAGTTGCGCCAGTTCCCTGGCTGCCTGCTCGGGAGTGCTCACAGGCTGGTGTCGGTGCTGATGTAGTTGCAGCCAGCGACCGGGTTCGTCAGGTCGTTCTGCCCGACGAAGGTGTACGAACCAGACACCACGCCCGGACCGTTCAGCTTCGGCGTGCCCTCGTTGAGGAAGATCTGCGACGCGAACGGCTCGAACTTCGGGTAGATGAGCGGGGCGCCGCCGAGGCTGGTGCTCGTGTCCTCAAAGGTGAGCCGCAGCGACGTCGAGGTGTCGGCGGCGAACCTGTCGGCAAACGTCGTCTTGTCGTAGTAGTCGGCCTCGATGCTGCCGGAGACGACGGCGAACTCGTTCTGGATCGGCTCCGCCTTGAGTCCCGAGTTTCCGGCGTAGAAGCGCTCGGCGTCCTGCGGGCGCTCGATGCGGTACGAGAAGCCCCGAACCCCCTGCACCGACGCCTCCGAGCCATAGGTGCCGAGCTTGACCGTCAGATCCTTCCAGTTGAACGGACGCAGGCCGGTGATCGGGTAGGACGCGGCCACCAGCGACTGCGCCTCCGTCACGTCGCGGAAGTCGAACTCGACGCTGATCTGCGCGATGTCGTTCATCGTGCAGGAGACCTCCATCGCGGTCACCTTGCAGCCCAGGAACGAGTAGGGCCGCACCGTGCCGGCGGTCAGCTCGGGAACGCCGGACTGGATGGTCAGCGACTTCCCGTAGGCGTCGGCCAGCGTGTGCGCCTGGAGGTAGCCGGTCGAGGTGTTCTGCACCGTGGGAGTCGGCGTCGAGCCGAACACGTGCTTGAGCAGCAGGCCCAGCTTCGCGGACCGCGCCTCCACGACCAGCGTGCCGGAGCCCGACTTGCCGACCACGACCCGCGCGGCACCAGCCTGCACGAGACGGCCAGCCGCGACACCGCCGCCCTGGATGACGTTCTTGACCAAGCCGAACGAGAGCTCAGCCTTCGGCTCGTACGGGCGAGCGCCCGCCGAGACGTAGGTGCCGTAGGTCGACTCCTCGGCAACGGTCACCTGACCGTACAGACCAGCCTTCGACATCAGGACTCCTCAGCCTTCTTGGACTTGCTCACGGGCGCCCACTGGTCGGTGGGCCAGTCGTAGTCGTCGTCGGCGTCGATGACCTGTCCCGCGGCGACCAGGCGGCCACCGATCGGCTCGACGATCAGGTCTTCGCCGGAGATGTTCTTCCGCTTCGTGGTGGACACGGGCGCTCCTCAGATCCGGGCTGTGTAGTGGAGGGTGAACGGGATCAGCACCTCGGTGCCGACCTCGGTGGTCATCACGTCGGGCTGCGCGGTGGCCAGGCTCGTCCACAAGACGTTCGGGACGCCGAAGTCGAGGTTCGTGCGGTAGATGCCCGAGACCACCTCCACGAGAGCCCACGCACGCTCGTGCGCTTCCCTGCGGGCCTCGTTGCCGGAGTCACCCTGTGCCGTGTAGACGAAGCACTGGATGTCACCGGACTCGTCACGGGCCAAGCCGGGAGCGACCGTCGCCCACTCCTGCTCGGAGTCCCCGGAGTCGGAGTCCTCGTAGTTGCGGGCACCCAGGATGAGCTGGTCACAGAACGGCAACTCTTCGGGGATGCCGTAGAAGATCTCCGTGTCGGCCAGCGCGTCCGGGGCCGTGCCGTCAGGGGCGAAGGCCGTCACGCAGGCGTCGTACAGGGCGCCTAGGAGCGACGGGTAGACCGCATCGGCCATCAGGCGATGCTCGACATCTCGTAGGGGCGCAGCAGCATGTCAACGCGCGCCTTGGACTCCATGACCGAGTCGGTGGCATCGGCGCGCTGACGTCCCCGCTTGGTGTGCCACAGGTACTTGACCTGCTCGCGGACCGCGAGGAACAGGTCGCCCGGCAGCCCGTCGGCGGTGGTCGCGTGGCCCGCGACGTAGACGACCACGTACGGGCCGTCGGTCAGCGCCTCGTCAAGGTAGACCAGGCCGGCCTTCTCGTTGAGACGAGTGGGGGTGTACGTGGTGCCGGAGTCCCCCGTCACCGACGTGACCGACTGGAGCGGAACCTCAGGGAGTACCAGGCTGGTGCCGCAGCCGTCGACGGTCGAGGTGAACGTCGCTTGCCTCAGGGGGCCGGCTCGGTTGGAGATCTCCTCTTCGGCTGCCGCGAGGAAGCGCTCGAGTTCGTCGTCCTGCGCATCGCCAGTCACCTTGAGGTGGGGCTTCACGTCCCCGACGTCGAGCAGCGTCATCGCAGAGCGTCAGCCCTTGCGCTCGACTTCGAGTCGGCCGAGCGAACCGCCTTGTTCTCGGACTCCTGCACGGCCTTGGTGCCGCCCCGTCGCTCAGAGAACGTGGCGTTGTGGTGCTCGGTGGAAGCGGCTGGCGCGTCGAACGAGTCGGCCCCGTCAGCGGCAGCCTTGCGCTCGGCGAACGTGGCTCCCATCGCATTGGGCTTGGTCATGCGTTTCTCCGTTCTAGCGACGGAGGTAAACCGCCGCCTTCTCGATTCGCTCGGGGTCATCCCCAAGCAGTCCTATGGCTGTATTGCAACGCCCGCACAGCAGGCCCCGCACCTTGTTGCTTTCGTGACAGTGATCAACGTGAAAGCGACCGCCTGGACCGTTCGGCTGTCCCTTGCAGATCGCACAGGCGCCCCCCTGAGATGCAAGCAGGGCGTCGAAGTCGGCAAGCGTGATCCCGTATTTGCGGATCATTTCGAGTTCGCCGCGTCGCTTCCGGTACTCCGGATCAAGACGCCGCGTCGCTTGATACTCGCGGTCATAGGCCCGCCGTTTACTCGGGTTGTCGGCTCGCCATTTCGCAACCCGAGATGCTCCCGCGCTTCTGCGGTATGCAGTCCCGCAATCCACACATCGCGTTGGCGGCCTGCCCGTATGACCGGGCGGGTCGAAGGTCGTTCCGCAGTCCCGGCATGTGACTTGCGCGCGCACCTTCACACGTCGCCGTCCCCGTTTGCATTCGCCACATCGAAGGGCCGGGCGCGTCCTGCTGGGCGGAAGCGCCCGGCCACAATCGATGCAGTTCTTACCAGAGGCAGTGTCGTCGCTCACGGTGCCTAGTTTAGCGCACCGTAACGCGTTACACCGCGGTGATCGTACAAAACGCCTGCGGGTCCAGCACGCCGAAGGCGGCGCGCATCTCCGCGAGGACGGCCAGCAGGTTGCGGATGAAGAAGTCCGCGTGCTGGTCGGAGACCATCACGTTGACGCCCTCGCGCTCCCAGAGGACTGCCTGGCGGAAGTCGCCCACCAGGGCGGTGTTCGCGGTCGCGGCCTCGGAGACCACCACGCGCAGCCCCCACAGCTGGTTCAGCTGGTCGATCGACGCGGCCGGGTCGGACACGAGGTACTTGCCGGCGGTGTCCTTGGCGAGCAGGAAGCCGGTCGAGTACCAGTCGTCAGGGTGGATCACCATCGCGTTGGGCCGACGGCGCCCGGTCACCCGGACCGCCTTGATCGCGTCGACCACGGCGTCGATGTCGGTGCCCGCAGACCCGACGGTGAGCGGCGAGGAGTTGAGGATGCCGGTGAAGTTCTCACCGGCGCCCGAGCCGGAGACCATCTGGTCCTCGAGTTCCTCGTTCAGCCCGTAGGCGAGGAAGTTGTCCACCAGGGTCCGGATCTGGCTCGCGTCGGACGCGGCGCGCTTGGTGATCGGAATCCAGTGGGCAATCGTCTTGACCGTGGTCGAGACGACATCCAGCGCCATGCCCGACTCGGGCTTGTAGCCACCGTTGGGGTCGAGCACCAGGGCGCCAGCGCCGGCGGGGGCGGTCGGGGCGGCGGCAGACGAAGCCTCGGCCACGGGGGCGGCACTGTTCGTCTTGCCGGTCACCCGGACGTACTCGACGGTGTCGCTCGTGGTCGAACCGACGGTGACCAGGTCGCGCACGGTCAGCTCGCGCTCGCCGACGAGGTCGACGGTCTGGCCGAAGCGGTCGTTGATCACGTAGGCACCCGCCGACGTAGACGACGCTCCCGTGATGAGCGTCTTCATGTCAGCAGTGAAGGCGCCCGACTGGATGCCCTTGACGGCAGCCGGGATGACCCCGTCGCGGCCGGCGTAGCGGTTCTTGAAGTCCTCGTAGGCCGGGGACGACACGAACAGCTCGCCGAACGTCTTGCCCTGCGTGTCGCCGGGCAGACCGGAGTCCGTGACCGACGAGCGGACCTTCTGCTTCTTGGTGTCGTCGGGGACGCCGCCGAGGTCGGCCAGGAACTTCTTGGCATCGTCGAGGGCGCCCTTGGCCTCGGCCTCGGCGGTGACCTGCGCCTTGAGGCCCGCGATGTCCTCGGTGCGCTTCTTGATGTTCTGCATGTCCTCCGTGGACATCTGACCGCCAGTCTTGTCGAGCTGGTCGGCGAAGTCCTGGAGACCCTTGACGGCAGCGGTGAGCTGCTCCTGCACGGTGGCAGTCATGTCGGCCCCTTTCTTGGGCGAGACGAAGCGCCCGACGCTCTGGTCGGGTGCTTGAGTGGGTTTGGCCTAGATGTCGGCCAGGAAGGCGCCGACGATGTCGGCGGCCTTCACCACCGGCTCGCTTGCCGGAGCCTTGCCAGCCTCAGGGGCGGGGGGCTCGGGGGCAGCGGTGGGAGAGTAGATGGTTCGGGCAACGACCTCGGCGGGCGAGCCCGCGAGAGTCACGACTCCGTCGGTGATGGAGTAGGCGTCCTTGAACAGGGTGTAGGCGTCCGGCGATGACAGCTCGTAGACGACCCAGTCCTCGGCCCAGTCGCGGACCCAGGTGTAAACGTCCTCGGCGCCGAACGCCTCCCGGACGGCGGCTTCCAGTGCGTCGCGCATCTCGTTGGCGGACAGCCCGTTCGCCTTCGTCGAGACGTGCATCTTGGACTTCGGCGCGTCAGCCTCGGACTCGCAGGCAGCCCCGTTGTCGACCGCATAGTCATGGATGGCTTGCAGCCGCTCGGCGTCCTTCGACGAGTTGCGGGCTCCGGCCTTCTCGGCGTACGCCTTAGCCGACAGCACCACCGACTCGCGGTTGCTCGGAATCGGGACGAACGCACCGTTGAGCAACTCGGCCTTCACGACATGGGGAACGCCGTCCTTCTCCTCCCGAACCGCACCCATGAACGCGACCGAGGTGGTGCGGATGTGTCCCTCACGGACCAGGGTGCGGACCTCCTGCGCGCGCGGGATGGACGAGTAGGTGCCCTTGACGCGCAGCTTTCCGCTCTCGTCGTAGAACGGCTTCCCGCTGCCGACGGTCGTGGCGGTGGACATGCCGTGGTCGATGTCGAAGGTGATGTGGTCCGGCAAGGGGTCGAACGCCTTCGAGTCGATGACCTCGCCGTCACGGTCCAGCGTGGGCGCCGAGAGGGTCACGTCGAACTC
>JACCEA012239067.1_pt1 | contig 11204 bp, 10 predicted proteins | sample 7449851 | NCBI WGS metagenome assembly JACCEA01 (sample SAMN15323453, study PRJNA562643) | freshwater metagenome | isolation source: river surface water | place: USA:Blue River Watershed | collected 2017-08-18 | reverse complement strand
GCGACCGCCGCGGCCAGCAGGAGAAGGGGGCGAATGAGACGGGACAACGGGAGCACGCTGATGCGCTCGGGAAGCCGCGGCGAGGTTTCAATCCGGCTGGGACGAAGCGGGGCTTGGGCGGGAGGAAGGGGGATGGGCGGGACGGACGGGCGCGGCGGGGGCGAGTTTCTCCCGGAAAATCCCGGCGTGGTGCAGGACGCGCACGAATGGCGGCGGCGCGGCCGGCGTCGTAGTCGGGCAAACCCGGTCCGTGTGTTCCGGATCCGCGCGAACACGTATGCCGGGGCTATTCGATGCGGAAAACCAAGGCGGTTAGGTAGGGGGTGGTGTCCGGACAGGTGATCATGAGCGCGTCGGCCTCTTGTTTCCAGGTGAGGGCCGGGCCGTCGTGGCCGAGGAGGTCCACTTTGACGACGGGCTTGGCGAGACGGGAGGAGGCGTAGCCGAGCGAGGCGATGCGCAGCTCGGCGCCGGAGGCGGGCACGGTCATGCAGATGGCGTAGAGGGCGCCGTCCTTGCCGACGGTGAAGCGGAAGTCTTTCGGTCCGAAAGCGAACTCTGCGTGTTGGCGCCCGAGTTTGCCGCCGGGGAGCATCTTGAGTTTTCCGTTCACGATCTCGCCCTCGCCGGGGATGGTCCAGGCCTTGCTGCCGTAGATGGCGTCGCCGTTGCGGCGCATCCACTCGCCGACCTCGCGGAGCATGGCGACGCAGTCCTCGTCCAGGGAGCCGTCTGGGCGCGGCGAGATGCAGACGGCGGCGGCGCCGTCGCGGGCGACGGCCTCCACGACGTAGCGGATCATCATGCCGGAGTCGTAGCGGAAGCCGGGAGAGTAGAACCAGTCGCCGACCGGGGCCTCGGCGATCCAAGGCTGGTCGGTCTTGATCGCGGCGGGAACGCCGAATTCCTCGGTGGTGACTGTGCCGTTGGTGGCGTGGCGAAATTTGACGATGGAGAACGTATCCACCTTTCCGCGACGTTTTAGCGAACGGTTGTAGAAGTCGGCGATGACGCGCTGCATGGCGTCGGCCTTGAGACCGGTGCCGGTGTCGCGTCCGCTGAAGGGCTGCTGGCCGGTGCCGTCGGTGTAGATGAAGTCGGGGTCGTATTTCTCCACGACATCCATCATGCGCAAGGCCCACCAGGTGGCATACCATCTGGCGTAGTCGGCGTGGCGTCCGAAGACGCCGGCGGGGGGCGGGCTCCAGGGCGAGAGGGCGGCCTTCGACACGCCGGCGTATTCGCGGAGGTCGACGCCGTAGAGCATGCGCGGGTCGAGCCCCTCCCACCATTTGCCCGCCCCGTCGGCGAGGGTGAGATGGCCGTCGTAGGGCACGCCGGCGAGGGGGCCGTCGCGGTCGGCCATGAAGGCGGTCTGCCACCACCACCAGCTGTATTCGTGGTGGAAGGTGACGCCGAAGCGCATGCCCTGGGCGCGGGCGGCGCGGGCCCACTCGCCGACGAGATCGCGCTTGGCGCCGAGGCGGGTGGAGTTCCACGGCTGGTAGCGGGAGTCCCACATGTCGTATTGGTCGTGGTGGACGCCTTGGATGAAGAGGAAACGCGCGCCGGCCTCGTGGTAGAGCTTGGCGAGCGCGGCGGGGTCGAGCTTGGACGGGTTCCAATCGCGCAGGACCTCCTTGTAGCCGACCTCGGAGGGGTGGCCGTAGCGGGCGAGATGGTTTTTGCGCGCGATGTGCGCGGGTTTGTAGATGTGGCGGGCATACCAGTCGCCGCTCTCGCCGGCGGCCTGGGGGCCGAAGTGGACCCAGATGCCGAACTTGGCGTCGCGCAGCCAGGCGGGCGTGCCGGGGTAGTTTTTCTCGATGGATTCCCAGGTGGGCTCGAAGGGGCCGGGTGCGACGGGCAGGTCGAGCTTCACCTCGGGGGTGGAGTCGGAGGGCGTGAGCGGCACACTGCCTTCGGGCAGGGGCGCGGGAATCGCGGGGATGGGCGGCAGGTCGGGCAGGGTGGAGGCGTGCGTCGCGGGGAGGGCGGAGAAGGCGGCGAGCAAGCAAGCGAGCGGCAGGGAGCGGGGGCGGGGGGACATCGCCGGTATCTTAGCCGACGGCCCGGTGCATTACCATGGACGGAGCGGGAAAATTCTGTGCAAAAAAAGCCCGCATGGCGGATGTGCTCAAATTCCGGACGAGTTATCGCGTGTGGGCTTCTCCGCCGACGCCGGAGGTGCTTTCTTCGGGCTTTGCCGTGCTGCAACGCTGGGAGCACGACGATCTGAGCGCTCCGTTCTGGCGCTGGTATATGAACGACCGGCCGGGCGCGTTCATCTGTGTAGATAAAGCCGAGACCGAGCTCCTGCCCGGGCGCGTCTACCTGATTCCGCCGCGGACGGCTTTCGCTACCTGGATGCGGAAAGGGGCGGGCGACGTGGGGCACCTGCATGTGCATTTCGTGCTCGGTCTCGACCGCGCGGCGGAGGGCGGGCCGGTGTTCGATTTCGCGGCGGAGGCGGAGGACAGGCGTCTGGCGCGAGCGGCGCGGGCGGAGATGAGCGCGGGGCGCGGCGAGAGCGAGTTCGCCCTGGGTTTTCGGGTGCAGGCGCTGGTCAACCGGACGCTGGCGCGGGTGCCGTCCGCGTATTGGGCGGGGCGTTCCGCGGACGACCGGATGTCGCGGGTGTTGCGCCGCCTGAAGTCGGGTCTGACCGGAGGCGTGGACAAGGCCCTGTTGGCACGGGAGGCGGGGCTGGGGCGAAACGCGTTCGGCCGGTTTTTCCGCGAGGCGACGGGCGATACGCCGCACCGTTATCTGACGCGGCTGCGGGTGGAGCGGGCGTGCGAGCAGTTACGCGATGAGGGCGCCACGGTGGACGAGATCGCGGCGGCGACGGGTTTTTGCGACCGCTTCCATTTCACGCGGGTTTTTAAGCGGCACATGGGCGTGGGGCCGGCGGAATACAGGCGGCATCGGGACGTCTTGCCGTAACGACGATCCAGAAATGAAAAATTGACTGATTGGTAGTTTTAGGCATCGTCATGGGCAGATCCAGCCCATGCCTCGCCAAGCCGACACCCGATCCCGTCTCGTGGAGACCGCTGCCAATCTTATCTGGCGGCGGAGTTACCACGGCACTAGCGTGGATCTGATTTGCGAAGCCTGCGGCATCAAAAAGGGCAGTTTTTACCATCACTTCGATTCCAAGGAGGCGCTGACCGAGGCGGGTTTGGACCGATACCGGGAGTTTTTCATCGCGCACTACGATCAGGTTTTCTCGGCTTCTCGAGACCCGCTGGATCGCTTCCGCGCCTACGCCGAAAGCCTGGTCGTTTTTCAGGAGCAAATCCTTGAGAAAGAAGGGACTGTGCTCGGTTGCCCGTTGTATGCGCTGGGCAATGAGATCGGAACCCAGGAGCCGCTCTTGCGCGAGCGGATCGAGGGCTGCCTGAAACTAACCGCCCGCTATTTCGCCTCCAGCATCCGCGACGGCATCGCCCAAGGCGTGATCGCCCCCTGCGATGCAGACACCCGCGCGGAGGAGGTTCTCATGCTCGTGGAGGGCGCGCTCGGCCTCGCCCGCATCCGCAACGACGTCGCTCCGCTCAGAAACTTGGGTGCGGCCGTGCGCCGCCTGCTGAGGTAGTTTTTTAGGCAAAAAACTACCAATCGGTCGGTAGTTTACTGCCCCGTCTTTTTACCTCGGTCATCCCGCCCGCGTCCCGGTTTTTCAGATCCTGGTCGACCCACTTCCCCCCCCAAACCAATCAAATGAAAACATCCCCTACGCATCGTTCCGCCGGCTGTGCCGGCTATCTCAACAAGGCCCTGTATATCGGCGTCCTGCTCGCCTTTTTCGGACTCTCCAGCGGTGGCGTGATCATGGCGTTTCCGGCCAGCCTCGGCATCGACCCGCAAAACGCGCAGGCGACCGCCCTCACGCTCTCGCTCGCCACGCTTGTCGTGGGCGCGGTGTTTCTGGCGATCGGCACGGCGCAGAAACTCTCCGGCAAAACCGAGGCCGCCTGCGCTCCTTGGGTTCGGCAGTAGGCACCCGAGGGACGAAACCATCATGAGCGCATCATCGGTAAAGCGGACGGCCCTGGTCACCGGCGTCTCGTCCGGCATCGGACGGGAAATCGCGCGGATGTTGGTGGAACGCGGCGCGCGCGTGTTCGGCACGGTGCGCGATCCGCGATCCGCCGATCCGCTTCCCGGCGTGGAGCTCGTTCGCATGGAGGTCACGGACGACGCGAGCGTGAGCGAGGCCGTGCAAGGCGTCGTGCGAAAAGCCGGCCCGGTCCACCAGCTGGTCAACAACGCCGGCTACTTCATCGTCGGCGCGCTCGAGGAGACGAGCATCGAGGAGGCGCGCCGGCAGTTTGAGACCAACTTGTTCGGCGCGATGCGCGTGACGAACGCGGTTTTGCCGCGGATGCGCGAAGAGGGTCATGGGCGCATCGTGAACATCAGCTCCGTGGTGGGATTTCTCCCTGCCCCGTATTGGGGCGCCTATGCCGCGAGCAAACACGCCTTGGAGGGCTACTCCGAGACGCTGGACCATGAGGTGAGGGGCTTCGGCGTGCGCTCGATCCTGGTCGAGCCGGCCTACACGCGGACCAAGCTCGGCGGGAACGCCCGGTTCGCCGAGCGCGAGATCGCGGCCTACGCGGCGGAGCGGCGACGCGTGACCGAGATGGCGCAGAAAAACCTGGAGCGCGGGGACGAGCCTCGGATCGTGGCGGAGGCGGTCTGGACCGCGCTGACCGCGAGGTCGCCCAAGCTGCGTTATCCGGTCGGCCAAGGCGTGCTTCTGAGCCTGCTGCGGCGTTTCGCCCCGGCGGCGATCTTCGACCGCAGCCTTCGGAAACAATTTCAACTCGCTTGATCGCCCACGCCCCGCCGTCGCCCGCGGGCCCGTGCGCGCCGCGGCCCCGGGCGGGTCGTCGCCGAAAAAATAAACACACACCATGAAGGCACTTGTTTTTCACCGCTACGGCGGGCCCGACGCGATCGCGTTTGCCGAACTCCCCCGGCCGACGCCGGGCCCGGACGAGCTGCTCGTCCAGGTGCGCGCGGTCGGGCTGAACCCGATCGACAACATGATCCCGCGGGGCACGTTCAAAAGCGTTCTTCGCTTTCCGCTGCCGGCCACGCTGGGCAGCGACGTGGCGGGGGTCGTGGTGGAGGCGGGGCGCGGTGTGACACGCTTCAAGCCGGGCGACGCGGTCTTCGCCAGCGTCTTCGACCAGGGCCGGGGAACGCTCGCAGAGTTCGCGGTCGTGCCCGAGAGCGCGGCCGCCCTCAAGCCGGTGCGGGTGGATTTTGCGCAGGCGGCGTCGATTCCCATGGTCGGCCTGACCGCGTGGCAGGCGCTCAAGGAGCGCGCGCGTGTCGGGCCCGGGATGAAGGTGTTTATCCCGGCGGGCTCCGGCGGCATCGGCACCTTCGCGATCCAACTCGCGAAGCACCTCGGCGCGAAAGTCGGCACGACCACCAGCACGGGCAACCTGGAGCTGGTGCGGAGCCTCGGGGCCGACGAGGTGGTCGACTACAAGACGCAGGATTTCGAAAAAGCGCTCCGCGACTACGACGTCGTGCTGGGCACCGTGCGGGGCGACTCCATCGAGAAGTCCCTTCGGATTCTGAAACGCGGGAGCCGGATCGTCTCGCTGATCGGCCCGCCCGACGCCGCGTTTGGGCGAGCGCGAGGGATGAACGGGCTTTTGGTCTTCGCGCTTCGGTTGCTGAGCGGCGGGATCATCCGCCGGGCGAGGAAACGAGGCGCGGAGTATTCGTTCCTGTTCGTGCGTCCGGACGGCGGCCAGCTGGCGGAGATCGGCGAACTGCTCCAGTCGGCGCGCATCCGGCCGGTGATCGACCAGGTGTTTCCCTTCGACCAGGCGAAGGAGGCGCTGGCCTATCTCGAAAAAGGCCGGGCTAAGGGAAAAGTGGTCGTGCGGATCGAGCGCCCGAGGCCGGGCGCGGCGGGTCATTTTTAGAGTATTTGAAATAGAGCTGTAGCCGTTTCGTCGCCGCTCCGCCTCGGCCCTGAATTCGGCGGGCGCTACGCTCCTCCGGCCGGCCGGAGTCCCGCCACCTGAGCCCGCAACACGTCGCACAGCCCGAGGAGGAGCGGCGTGGGCGGATGCCCGGACCATTCGCGCAGCGCGGCGACAGCGACCGCGACCTCGGCATGCACGGCCTCGGCGATCACGGGAAAGATGGCGAGTTCGCGCATCTGCCGCAGACGCAGCGCGAGCTGAGGGGGCCGCTCGCCGACGATCTCGGCGCGCAGCGCCTCCGCCTCGGCCGCGGGGAGCCGCTCCAGCAGGGCCAGCAGCGGCAGGGTGAGTTTGCCGCTCGCGAGATCGGTGCCGAGGGTCTTGCCGACGCGCGTCTCCTCGCCGAAGAAATCCAGGAGGTCGTCGTAGATCTGATAGGCGATGCCAAGATGCCGGCCGAAGCGGCTCGCCGCTTCCACGTAACCGGGCTCCGAGCCGGCGAGACGCGCGCCGAGAAAACAGGAAACGCGGAAGAGCTCGGCGGTCTTCAAGTCCACGATCCGCTCATAATCGGCCCTCGTGATGCTGGTCGAGCGCCGGCGCAGCGTTTGCACGATTTCGCCGGCGCAGACCCGCCGCGCGGACTCGGTGATGGCGACGGAGACTTCCGTCGTGGGGAATTGCGACGCGAGGTGCAGGCCGTGCGCAAACAAGGCGTCGCCGAGCAGCACCGCGGGCGTCGGACCGAATTCGCGCGAGGCCGTGCGGCGGCCGCGGCGGACCTCCGCCTCGTCCATGATATCGTCGTGGACGAGGGTGGCGAGATGGACGAACTCGACGACGGCGGCGACGCGCACGAGATCGGGCGCGATTTCCGCCGGCCCGCGCCAGCCGCTGAGAAACACGAGCGCCGGCCGGATGCGCTTCCCGGAGAGATTGATGCAGTAGTCCGCCATCGCGCGGATCTCGGGCTCGAACGCCCCGAGTTGCCCGTGCAGAAACCGGTCGAGCTCCGCCATGTGCGGCGCAAGCACGGCAAAGACTTTGGCGAAGGCTTGTGACTTGTTGTCCGCGGTGGCGGCCAGGCTGGCGACGCTGGTCATGTGAAACGGAGGCTGGGTGCGCTTTCGGGAATGACGACCCGATAGTCGCCGGAAGTCGCGGCATGAGCGTGATCGCGCACCTTGCCAACCGGCTCGCGTGCGCCGCCACATCGGAGCCTTCGCGGCGCGGAGGCCGGCGGGCGCGGCCGTGATCGTGCATCTTCCTTGCGTAGATTTCCGCGGCCCAACTGGATCGCCGGCCGAGGTCCCGAGCCGGCTTCAGTCCATGCGCGCATTTCCTTTTTTTCTCCCTTCGCGACCGCTGCTTGCGTGCGGCGTGATTCTGCTGGCCGGCGGGTGCCGGAAATCGATCCATTCGGATGCGACCACGCCTCCCGCCGCCGTGGCTTGTCTCGGCCATCTGATCCCGGGCGAAGGGGTTGTCGAGCTCGGGGCTCCTTACTCTTTGGGCGGCGGGCCCTGCGTCGTCGCCGAATTGCGGGTCCGTCGTGGCGACCGGGTGCAGGCGGGACAGATCCTCGCCGTGCTGCACCCCTTCCGGGCGGCGTCGGCCGACGCCGCCGCCGCGGACGCGCAAGTGAAGGTCGCGGAAGCCGCGCTCGCCCAGGTGCGCGCCGGCGCCAAGCCCGACGACATCGCGGCCCTCCGCGCGAGCGTAGCCCAGCGCGAGGCCGAGCTGGAAAACCAGCGTCCGGCCTACGCCCGGGCGCAATCCCTGTTCGAGCGGAAGCTCATATCCCCGTCCGAACTGGAGGCAGCGCAGCGGAGCTTTATCATCGCGGAACAGGCGCTGGAGGAAGCCCGTCACCGGGCGGCCTCGATCGCGGAGGTTCGCGCGGTCGATGTGGCCCACGCGGAGGGCCAGGTCGCGCTCGCCCGCGCCCAGCTGGCCGGCGCCGAGGCGAAGGTTGAGCAATCGCTGCTGCGCGCTCCGATCGCCGGGATCGTCCTCGACACCCTGCTCCGGCCGGGCGAGCTGGCCGGCACGCCGGTGCTGTCCCTCGGCGACACCGAGGCGATGGGGGTCGAAGCCTATGTCTACGATACCGACATCCGGCGGACGCGGCCCGGTGCCGTGGCGACGATCACGAGCTATGCCTTCGAGGGCGCGCTGACCGGCACGGTCACCGATGTCGCGCCTGTTCTTCGCTCCTCTCCCGCCTCGCCGATCCGCCCCGAGGCCGCGTCGGATCGGCGAGTGGTGAAAGCCCGCATCGCACTCGCGCCCGCCGAGGCGAAGCGCGTCGCGCATCTCAGCAATCAGGAAGTGGAGATCCAGATCGCCCCATGAGAGCCGCCGCCGCCCGGCTCTGGTGGCGCTGGTTTCCACTGGGCAGTTCCTTTGCGTGGCTCCAGCTGCGCAGCGATCCCCTCCGGTTTTCCGCCGCCGTCGCGGGCATCGCTTTCGCGGCGGTCATGGTGACCTTTCAACTCGGCCTCTACCAGGCGTTGACCGAAGGCTCCGTCATCGTGCATCGTAGCCTGCGCGGCGATCTCATGATGATCAGCCGGCAATACGAATTCATCGCGATCAACGAGAGTTTCACGGAACGCCGCCTCCAGCAGGCCCGGGCGCTTCCCGAGGTGGCTTCGGTCTCCGTCCTCAACGTCGCCACCGGCAAATGGCGCAACCCCGTGGACGGCCGCTTCCAGACGATGGTCGTCTTCGGCATCCGGCCGGACGAGGCGGTCTTCGCTTTGCCGGAACTCGAAGCCCAGGCCCCTACGTTGTTGCGCGAGGGCGCCGCGTTCTTTGATCGCACATCGCGCCCCTCCTATGGCCGCGTGACGGAGCTGTTTGAGGAGCGCGGTCCTTTCACGACCGAGCTCAACCGCGAGCGTATCCGCGTCGCCGGGCTCTTCACCCTGGGCACCACGCTGGCGGTGGACGCCAATCTCGTCGTGGGCGAGCAAACTTTCCACACGCTCTTTCCGCAGATACCGCCGGGCTTCATCCATGTCGGTCTGATCCGTCTCCAGGCCGGGGCGGACCCCGTGGCGGTGCGCGACCGCCTGCAGGCTTTTCTGCCCCCCGATGTGCGCGTGCTGCTTCCGGATGAGTTCGCGCAGATCGAGAAAGACTACTGGACCGGCAAGACGCCGATCGGATTTGTCGTCAACGCCGGGTTGATCGTCGGCCTCATCGTCGGCGCCGTGATCGTGTATCAAATCCTCTACACCGACGTGACCGAGCACCTCCCGGAATACGCCACGCTCAAGGCGATGGGCTACGACGACCGCTTCTTTGCCCGGCTGGTCGCCGGCCAGTCCTTGATCCTCACGGTCATGGGCTACGTGCCGGGCGTGCTCGCCTCGTTCGGCGTGTTTCACCTGATGAGAAAGATGAGCAGCCTGAATCCCCAGGCGACGCCCGGCACCCTCGCGATCGTGTTCGTCCTCATCGCCGGAATGTGCGGGGTCGCCGGCGCCTTCGCCACGCGCAAGCTCCGCCAGGCGCGGCCCGCGGAAATTTTCTAACCCAAGCATACCCGCCGATGCACCCCTCCACCGAGCCGATCATCGCCGTGCGCGGGCTGCGCCATACCTATGGCGAGGGCGCCTTCGTGCGCGAGGTCCTGCACGGCATCGACGTCGATCTGCGCGCCGGCGAAATCGCGATCATCATGGGCCACAGCGGCTCCGGAAAGACGACCTTCCTCACCTTGGTGAGCGCGCTGCGCGCCGTGCAAACCGGCAGCGTGCGGGTGGCCGGCCAGGAGCTGCACGGCGCCACCGACGCGGCGCTCACCACCGCGCGGCGCGAGATCGGGTTCATTTTCCAAAAGCACAACCTGATCGGCGCGCTCACGGCCCGGCAAAACGTGCAGATGGCCGTGCTCATCGACCGCCCGGCGGATTCCGCCGCCGCGGCGGACGCCTTGCTCGCCCAGGTGGGGTTGCGCGGCCACGAGCACAAGCGTCCGCGCGAACTTTCCGGCGGCCAGCAGCAGCGGGTGGCGATCGCGCGCGCCCTCGCGCGGCGGCCGCGCGTGATCATGGCGGACGAGCCCACGGCCTCGCTCGACGCCCAGACGGGACGGGAAATCATCGACTTCATCCAGTCGTTGGCGCGCACCGAGGGATGCGCCGTGATGATCGTCACGCACGATTCCCGAATTCTCGACGTGGCCGACCGCATCCTCACGCTCGACGACGGCCGGATGATCGAGACCGACGCGATTTTCGAGCGGCTGGCGGACGAACTGGCCGGGCTTTTCGCCGGCCTGCCGCAGGTGTTCGCCTATTTTCCCGAGGACGGCCCTCCGCGTCTCGCGGAATACCAGCCGCTACGTCGGCAGTTCGCCGCGGCCACCGAGGCGCTCAACAAGCGCGCCTCCGATCATGTTCGCCTGCGGCTCAAGCCGGAGGCGGCGCATCGCGCCGACGCGTTGCAGCAGATGCTCGCCGCGGTCCGTTCGCTGGAGGCGCTGCTTTGCGAATTCGCGGGGCACCTGCGGTCCGCGCCGCCGGATTTGCAACGCGGCACCGGCCACTCCCTGCAACTGGCGCTCGAGACCGTGCTGCTCACCGCCGCCGACGCGCTGCGGACGCGCGACCCCGAGGACATCGACCTTCTCGCCCGCATCGCGTCGGATCGCAGCGAGGCGATGAAGCGCCTGCGGGACGCGCCGTCCCTCCGCCCCGGCACGACGAGCGCGAGCGACGCCGCGTGGCACGACGCGCTCTTCGCGCTCACCAACGATTTCGCGCGCCTGATCCACCTGCACGGCCAGATCGCCCATTTCCTGACCGAAATGCGGCGGCGGTAGGGGAGCGGTTGGAGCGCAGGTCGGCCAAGGCGGCCGGAGTGATTTCGAGTTTCACTTCTCCCTGCGCACGAGGGTGGTGAAGGCTTTCTTGGATGTAACGGGAATCGCTTCACTTGCTTCGAGCTGGGCGCAGCCGATGGCGGCTTGGGCGCGGAGCCAGTCGTTTTCGCTTTCTCGGCGAAGCGAATCGCAGGCGTTGCCTACGGCGCGAGTGGATTGCCACAAAAAAGGCGACGTGTCGGAGGACACGTCGCCGTGGACGGCGGAGCAGGATCGCGTGCGTCTCAGGCCGTGTGCGTCTTTAGGGCGGCGACGTTCCACTCGGGCTGGCCGCATTCGCGGGCGACCTCGTTGAAGGCTTCGACCTCGGCCTTGGTGAAGAGGAGGCCGCCGGCGGCGGCGGTGGCCTT
>JACCEA010162430.1_pt1 | contig 11205 bp, 12 predicted proteins | sample 7449851 | NCBI WGS metagenome assembly JACCEA01 (sample SAMN15323453, study PRJNA562643) | freshwater metagenome | isolation source: river surface water | place: USA:Blue River Watershed | collected 2017-08-18 | reverse complement strand
GTGCGCGCGCCGTAGGGAAAGCGAAACAAGGCATCGCCCTGCCGACCGGCGGCATTCAGCAAGGCTTCCGTGGATGCCGCCTCCTGCTGCACCTTGGGCGGCTCGAACTTCGACATCAGCCCGTGGCTGAAGCTGTGGTTGGCCAGTTGGTGCCCGGCCGCCAGCACGCGCTGGGCCACCTTCAGGCCTGGCCCGGGCTTGACCTGGCCCTGGGCATCGACCTTGCCCAGGTTCTGCCCGAGTTGGAAGAACACCGCCGGCGCTTGGTAGCGCTGCAGGATTTCCAATACTTGGTCGGTGTGGCGGCCGTGCGGCCCGTCGTCAAAACTCAGCAGCAAGGTCTTCGGCGGCAGTTGCTGCCCAAAGAGCTCGCGCTCGGGCGCCTGCCCGCGCAGGGCCGGGGCGCTGGGCGCCGGCATCGGCGCCAGCACCTCGGGCGCCAGCAATGCTGCGGGGTCGCGCAGCAGTTGGTCGCGGGGGTACAGCGTCCGCAGCTTGGCCACGTAGTCGTCCCAGCGCTCGCGCTGCCGCACGATGCCGCGAACGTCCAAACGACCCCAGACGGCCCCCAGCTCGTCCGCGTAGGTTCGCTCCACCTCGGCCAGCGCGGTCAGGTCGTCTTGGATGCGCTTGGCCCGGCGGATCCCGGTCAGTTGCTGCGAGCCGCGTTGACCCTCCGCCAGCTGCTGCAGCAGCTCCTTGAAGGCCAGGCGGTCGGCGTCGAACCAGGTCGGCTCGGACTCGATGCGGGAGAGCAAGGCATCCAGCGTCGCTTCCGCGCCGGGCCGCAAGGCGGCCTCGGCCAATTGCTGTTGAACGCCGCGCTGCTGGTGGAACCACTGCAAGCCGATCGCTTGCGCTTTTGCCCGCTGGGCCACATCGCCGTCGGGCACGTCGGCCATCAGCACGATGACCTTGCGGTGCAGGGCCAACAAGGCCTCGGCTTGCTGCAACACCACGGCGTCAGGCGCGGCAGCAGGGGCGTCGACCTGGGGTTCGGCGCGCTGGCAGGCGGTCAAGGCCAAAAGCAGGGTCAACAGCAGCGCGGCCGCCACGCCCTTTGCCCGCCCTGCGTGTTGTTGATGTCGCATGCGCGGCATTGTGGGTGCCGCCGCCACCCGTGAAGGTTCAAGCGCGCTGCGACAGGCCCGTGCGGCACATCACCACGTCTTGCCCCCGCTGAATGGCGTAGCGCAAGGCCTCGGCCGGACAACTCCAGAGGTAGCCCCCGCCCACGTGGTCGTCCCGGAACACCTCGACCCGCTTGCCGCCCTCGTGCTGGCGCATGACCACCACGGCCGCTTGAAACACCGAACCCACGCCACGTTCAATCGCGCCGGCGTAAATGCGGTAGTCGCCGGTGTCCACTTCTTGGAATTTCATGCCTGCACGCTTTTCATGACTCGGTGCAGGCATGGTGCCGACGCAGGGCCCCGGTCGCCATCCGACAAACAGGCCCCCCTGAAAGGGGGAAATGGGGGGGTGCAGCCCCACAAAGCACAACGCCGACCCCAAAGGGTCGGCGTTGACTCAGAACGCAAGTTCTGGCGGAGAGGGGGGGATTCGAACCCCCGGTACGGGGATACCGTACGCCTGATTTCGAGTCAGGTACATTCAACCACTCTGCCACCTCTCCTGAAAGCGGCGAAGCCCAGCAGTATATCAGGCCTTCAGCACCGTCAAGCCGCCCAAGTAGGGTTGCAGGGCAACCGGCACCGCAATGCTGCCATCGGCCTGCTGGTGGTTCTCCAGCACAGCCACCAGGGTTCGCCCCACCGCCAAGCCCGAGCCGTTCAGCGTGTGCACCAGCTCGTTCTTGCCCTGCGCGTTCTTGAAGCGCGTTTGCATGCGCCGCGCCTGGAAGGCCTCGCAGTTGGAGCAAGAGCTGATCTCGCGGTAGGTGTTTTGCGCGGGCAGCCAGACCTCCAGGTCGTAGGTCTTGGCGGCGCCAAACCCCATGTCGCCGGTGCACAGGGCGACCACGCGGTACGGCAGTTCGAGCTTTTGTAAGATGGCTTCGGCGTGTCCCACCATGGCCTCGAGGGCCTCGTTGCTGTGCTCAGGGTGCACGATTTGCACCATCTCGACCTTGTCGAACTGGTGCTGGCGAATCATGCCGCGCGTGTCACGCCCTGCCGAGCCGGCTTCTGAGCGGAAGCAAGGGCTGTGCGCCGTCAGCTTGATCGGCAATTGCGCCGCGTCCAGCACCTGCTCGCGCACGCTGTTGGTCAGCGAGATCTCGCTGGTCGAAATCAAGTACTGCTCGCTGGCCTCGGTGTCGCCCCCGCGCAGCACCCAGAACATGTCTTCTTTGAACTTCGGCAGCTGGCCGGTGCCTTCCAGCACCTCTCGGTTGACGATGTAAGGCGAGTAGCACTCGGTGTAGCCGTGTTCCTGAGTTTGCACGTCCAGCATGAACTGCGCCAGAGCCCGGTGCAGGCGGGCCACGGGGCCGCGAAGGAAGCTGAAGCGCGAGCCGCTGAGCTTGGCGCCAGTCTCGAAGTCCAGGCCCAGGGGCTCGCCCAGGTCCACGTGGTCTCGGGGCGTGAAGTCAAAGGCCCGTGGGGTGCCCCAGCGGCGCGCTTCCACGTTGCCCGACTCGTCGACCCCCACGGGCACGTCGGCCTGCGGCAGGTTGGGCAGCTGCATGAGCAGGTCGTGCAACTCCAGCTGCAGCGCGTCCAGGCGCTCAGCGCTGGCCTTGAGGGCGTCGCCGATACCGCCCACCTCCGCCATCAAGGCCGAGGCGTCTTCGCCCTTGCCTTTGGCCATGCCGATGGCTTTGGACAAGCTGTTGCGGCGGGCTTGCAGGTCCTCGGTCGCGGTCTGCAATTGCTTGCGCTCGCTCTCCAAGGCAAGGAAGCGGTCCACGTCCAAGTAGGGCTGGGGGTTCTTGCGCGCCTGCAGGCGCTGGAGGACGCCGTCGAGGTCGCGGCGCAGCAGGGTGATGTCAAGCATGGGGGTACGGTCGAAATAGGGAGGAAGGGCGCGCGAAGGTCACGTGGGCGGAGAGGGTCACGATCGAGACGGACTCAGCTCGGCCATGGACTTGTCCCCCAGGCCCATGGGCAGGGGGAAGCGGGTGTGCTCGACCACGCCTTCCATCTTGCGAACGCTGGTGGCGCCCAACTCGCGCAAGCGGGCGATCACGGCATCCACCAGCACCTCGGGCGCGGACGCGCCAGCCGTCAGCCCCACACGGGGACGGCCTTCGAACCAAGCGGGCTCTAAGAATTCGGCCCCGTCGATCATGTAGGCCGGCGTGCCCAGGCGCTCTGCCAGTTCGCGCAGGCGGTTGCTGTTGCTGCTGGTGGGGCTGCCCACCACGATGACGATGTCCACCTTCGGCGCCAGCACCGTCACGGCATCTTGCCGGTTCTGGGTGGCGTAGCAAATGTCTTGCTGCTTGGGCTCGCGCACGTGCGGGAAGCGACGGCGAACGGCCGCCAGGATGTCGGCGGCGTCGTCCACGCTCAGCGTGGTTTGCGTCACCACGGCCAGCTTCTCGTGCTGGCGCAGTTGCACACGGTCCACGTCGGCGACGTCCTCCACAAGCTGGATGCCTTCGCTGAGTTGGCCCATGGTGCCTTCCACCTCGGGGTGGCCCTTGTGGCCGATCATGATGAACTCAAAGCCCTCGCGGGCCAGCTTGGCCACTTCCACGTGCACCTTGGTGACCAAAGGGCAGGTGGCGTCAAAGATTTGAAAGCCGCGCTCCTCGGCCTCGAGGCGCACCGCCTGGCTCACGCCATGGGCGCTGAACACCAAGGTCGCACCCGCTGGCACGTCGCACAGCTCCTCGATGAAGATCGCGCCCTTGGCCTTCAGGTCGTTCACCACATAGGTGTTGTGCACGATCTCGTGACGGACGTAGATGGGCGCACCGAACTTGACCAGGGCGCGTTCGACGATTTCGATGGCGCGGTCCACGCCCGCGCAGAAACCGCGCGGTTCGGCCAGCACCACTTCTTGGGTCAGCGGGCTCATGCCATCACTCCAATCACTTGCACCTCGAAGCGCAAGGGCACGCCGGCCAGGGGGTGGTTGAAATCGAACACCACCCAGCCATCGCCCACCTCGGCCACCCGGCCCGCGAAATGGGCCTCGCCCGTGGGCGTGGGAAAGGTGATCACGTCGCCCACGGCGTACTGCTCGTCGGGGTCGCCGTGCTCGTCCAGCATGCGCCGGCTCACGCGCTGGAGCAGTTCGGGGTTGTGCGCGCCGAAGGTCGCGTCGGCCGGCAGGTCAAACGACTCGCGCGCCCCTTCGGGCAGGCCGATCAAGCAGGCTTCCAAAGCAGGCGACAGCTCGCCCACGCCCAAGGTCAACGTGGCCGGCTGCTGGTCGAAGGTGTCCACCAGCGCGTCGCCATCGGGGCCGCTCAGGCGGTAGTGCAGGGTCAGGAAGTCGCCAGCGGCGATGCGTCGGTCGGTCATGGTCGGCGCGGGCGGACCCACGGTGCGCAAGGGCAAAGGGGCCGGATTCTAGAATTTCCCCATGTCCTTGGCCGATCTCCCCCCGAGCAGCCGCCCCCGCGAGAAGCTGCTGGAGCGCGGCCCAGGCGCCCTGAGCGACGCCGAGCTGCTGGCCCTGCTGTTGCGCACCGGCGTGCAGGGCACCAGCGTGCTGCAACTGGCCGACGGCCTGCTTCAGCAGTTCGGCGGCCTGTCGGGCCTGCTGCAGCAAGACGCCGCCGCCCTCCAGTCCGTCAAAGGACTGGGCCCCGCCAAGCGAGCCGAACTGGCGGCCGTGTTGGAGCTGGCGCGGCGGGTGCTGGCCCAACCCATGGCCGAGCGCCCGCTGCTGAACGACCCGCAAGCGGTGCACCACCTGCTGCAGCTGCGATTGGGTCACAAGGCCCACGAGGTGTTCGCCGTCTTGTTCCTGGACGCCCAGTTGCGACTGATCGCCCTGGAAGAGATGTTCCGCGGCAGCCTGACGCACACCGCCGTGCACCCGCGCGAAGTCGTGCAACGTGCCCTGGCCCTGCATGCGCACGCCGTGGTGTTGGCGCACAACCACCCCAGCGGCGTGGCCGAGCCCAGCCTGGACGACCGGCACCTGACCGAACGACTGGCCGCCGCGCTGCATTTGGTGGACGTTCGGGTGCTGGACCACGTCGTCGTCACGCGGCACGGTTGCCGCTCGCTGGCCGAGATGGGGTGGATCTGATGCGCGAGCCCACGCTCAAAGGTCTGGAGAGCCTGGCCACCGTGCAACGGGTGCTGCGCGACCGGCGGGCCGCTGCCGAAGCCGCCGCCGCCGCGGAACTCGAGCGCCTGGCGCGCTTGCAGCGCGAGCGTCAGCTCTTTGCCCACACGGTGGGTGCCGTGACGCCCTTGCCCGACGCAGGGCTGGCCCAAGTGACGCGCCCACGCCCCGCCCCCGAGCCCCGCAGCCGCGAACGCGACGAACAAGCCGTGTTGGCACAGGCGCTGAGCGACGATTTCGATGTCGATTCCTTGCTGGAGACCGACGAAGACCTGTCGTTTCGACGCCCCGCCCTGCCCCCTCAGGTGCTCACCAAGCTGCGCCGGGGCCAATGGAGCATCCAGGCCGAACTGGACCTGCACGGCTTGCGCAGCGACGAGGCGCGAGAGGCGCTTTCCGGCTTCCTGCAAAGCTGCCAACTGCGCGGCAAGCGCTGCGTGCGCGTGGTGCATGGCAAGGGCCACGGTTCGCCCGGCAAAGAAGGCGTGCTGCGCGTGAAGGTGCGCCGATGGCTGGTGCAGCGCGATGAGGTGTTGGCCTTCGTCCAAGCCACGCCCGTGCAAGGCGGCGCAGGCGCTCTGGTGGTGTTGCTGCAGGGCTGAAGCGCCCTCCCTCGCTCAGCCGCTCACGCTCCGGCGCGGTTGCGCATCCAGTCGGCGGTGCCGGCAAAGGCCTCGGCCAGCCGCTGTCGCAAGGGCTCGTTCACGCGTTCGTGCACCATCGCCTCGCCCATGCAGGCCAACCACTCGTCCCGCTCTCGGATGCCGATCGGAAACGGCAGGTGGCGCGCCCGCAACCTGGGGTGGCCGAAGCGCTCGATGTAGTGATCGGGCCCGCCCAGCCAGCCGCACAAGAACCAGAACAGCTTGTCGCGCGAGCCATCCAGGTCGGTGGGATGCAGGCTGCGCAGGTGCGCAAAACGCGGCTCCAAGTCCATCAGGTCGTAGAAGGCATCGACCAGGGCACGAACCGCCGCTTCGCCGCCCAGGGCCTCGAAGGCGTTGGGCTCGGTGGTCTCTGCGGGCTCAGCCACTGGCGATGGATTGCGCCAGTTGCTTCAGCCCCTGGGCGGCATTGCTGCCCGGGCTCAGCTCGAGAAGCAGTTGCCGCTTCAAAACCGCCTGCCGCACCGCCTGATCGTTGGGAATCTCGCCCCACAGATCCAACTTGAAGCTGCCTTGCGCAGGCGCGAACCGCGACAAGACGGCTCCCAACTGACTGCACACCATCTTGCCTTCGCCCGGACGGTTGGCTTGGTTGAGAACCAAACCCACCGTTTTGCGCTGCTGCGTGGTGGCCAGCACCTTGATGGTGGCGTAGGCGTCGGTCAGCGACGTCGGCTCGGGCGTGGCCACGACCAACACGTCTTTGGCCAAGCTCACCGCGAACAGCACCACGTCGGAGATGCCCGCTCCGGTGTCGATGAGCACCCAGTCGAAGCGGGGCTTCACCTGCTCGATGATCGACAGCAGCTTCTCGCGCACCTCCGGGGTCAAACGGGAGTACTCCACCATGCCCGACCCGGCCAGCAGGACCGAAAACCCGCCTGGCGCCGGCAAGATCGCCTGCTCCAGGGTGCACTTCTCGGTGAACACATCGTGCAGGGTGAGCTTGGGGTGCAAGTTCAGCACCACGTCCAAATTGGCCAAGCCCAAGTCGGCATCCAACACCAGCACTCGGTGGCCGCGCGCGGCCAAAGCCGCCGCCAAGTTGGCCGTGACGAAGGTCTTGCCCACGCCGCCTTTGCCGCTGGTCACAGCGAGGGTCCGCGCGGTCATGCGCCCTCCTGGGGAATGATGGCAAAGAGCATCGATTTCTCGTCGGCGGTCACCACCGATTCGGTTTGGGGCTCAAAACAGGCCCGGTTGCGCCCCTCGGCCTTGGCGCGGTACAGCTGGCGATCGGCGCGCTCCACCCACAGCAGTGGGCTGGAACGCACCCACTGGGGCGCGAACGCCCCGCCCAAACTGACAGTGACTTTGAGCCGCTCGGTCATGGAAATGGCCACCGAGGCCGCCTCCACCTCGGTACGGATGCGCTCGGCCACCGTCGGTCCAAAGCTGGGCGGGCAATTCGGCAAGACCACGCCAAACTCTTCACCACCGATTCGGGCCACGGTGTCCATCGGGCGCACGGCGCCAGCAATGGCGGTGGCCACGGCCTTGATGACCTCGTCTCCGCTGGCGTGCCCGTGGGTGTCGTTCACCTTTTTGAAGTGGTCGATGTCCAGCACCAGCAGCAAGGCCGGCTCGCCGGCCCGGGCCACACGGTCGATCTCGCGCTCCAGCACCATCTCGAAGCTGCGGCGGTTGGCCAAGCCGGTCAGCGCGTCGCGATTGGACAGGTCGGCCAGCGCATCGATCACCCCTTGCAGCCAAGCCACGCTGTAGGGCTCGGCATCGGGCAACAAGGCCCCTGCCTGTTCCAGCAACTGCAAGGCCGGCTCCAACTGGAGCTGGCGCAGTTCAGGCAACGATCGGGAGGCTTCGGCCATCAAGAGGGGCGCGCTGGGAAGAGTTCGATTCAGTCTAGCAGTGGGGCCTACAGGCATAGACCCCCGTGTCGATACTAGGGCGAGGGGCCGCAACGCGCTCCCACAATCAGCTTGCCCTTTTGTTCCTTTGCTTGGATTGCCCCCGCCCATGGCCGCCTCCGTCGATCAGGAATTCACTTTCGCCAAGAGCGACTTCGAGCGGGTGCGCAAGTTGATCTACGGCCACGCGGGCATCAGCCTGCACGAGGGCAAGCAGGCGATGGTGTACAGCCGCCTGTCGCGCCGTTTGCGCGACACCGGTCACAGCAGCTTCCAGCAGTACCTGGACGACCTGGAGCGCGGCTCCGGGCCGCAAGCCGACAAAGAGTGGCAAGAGTTCGTCAACTGCCTGACGACGAACCTCACCTCGTTCTTCCGCGAGGAGCACCACTTCCACGCCTTGGCCGACGAGCTCAAGGGCTGGGGCAGCAAGCCGCTGCGCATTTGGTGCTGCGCAGCCTCCACGGGCGAAGAGCCGTACTCCCTGGCCATCACCTGCCACGAAGCCTTGGGCAGCCTGAACAACGTGCAGTTGGTGTGCTCAGACATCGACACCAACGTGCTGGCCACCGCACGCCGCGCCGTGTACGACGCCGAGGCTCGCGGCTTGTCTCCGCAGCGTTTGCGCAACTATTTCATGCGCGGCACCGGGGCCAACGCGGGCCGCATCCGCTTCAAGCCCGATTTGGCGCGCAACATCGACTTTCGCGTCGTGAACCTCATGCACACCCAGTGGCAGCTGGGCGAGCCCTTTCACATGGTGTTCTGTCGCAACGTGATGATCTACTTCGACGCACCCACGCAGCGCAAGGTGCTGGAGCGCATCCACAAGGTGATGGCGCCGCATTCGCTCTTGTTCGTGGGGCACTCGGAGAATTTCACCGAGTCCAAGGACTTGTTCCGCTTGCGGGGCAAGACGATTTACGAAAAGGTCTGAAGGCCCGAGCATGAGCAGCCTCCCCTCCTCGAGTGCAGCCAGCACCATGCTGGGTGGTGGCGCGGCGGCCACCGCGTGGGTCGCTCGGCTCAAGGCACAGCCCCGCAAGAACGGCGAAGCCTCGTTCTTCTACTACGACTCCCATTTCAAGGCCGCGGCCGTCAAGGTGCTGCCGGGCGAGTACTTCGTCGACACCGAGGACGTGCTGATCCAAACCACCCTGGGCTCCTGCATCGCAGCTTGCCTCTGGGACCGCGTGGCCATGGTGGGCGGTCTGAACCACTTCATGCTGCCCGAAGGCAATGGCGAATCGGGCCGGTACGGCTTGTTCGCCATGGAACTTTTGATCAACGAAATGCTCAAGCGCGGCGCCAACAAGGGCCGCATGGAAGCCAAGGTGTTTGGCGGCGGCGCCGTCATCAGCGGCATGAGCAGCATCAACGTGGGCGAACGCAACACCAACTTCGTGCTCGACTTTCTGAAGACCGAGCGCATTCCAGTGGTCAGCAAAGACGTGCTGGACGTGTACCCGCGCAAGGTGTGCTTCCTGCCCAAGAGCGGCAAGGCCATGGTGAAGCGCTTGGCCGCGGCCAACGACGCCCTGCTGGCCCAAGACCGCACCGCCGTTCAGAAGGTGGCGCCGGTGGCGTCCAACGGCGGCTCGATCGACTTGTTCTGAGAGATTCTCTGTATGGCGAAGACGCGCGTGGTGGTGGTGGACGACTCGGCGCTGGTGCGCTCCATCCTCACCGAGATCATCAACAAGCAGCCGGACATGGAATGCGTCGGCGCCGCCAGCGACCCGCTGGTGGCCCGCGAGATGATCCGCAACTTGAACCCCGACGTCATCACGCTGGACGTTGAAATGCCGCGCATGGACGGCATCGACTTTTTGTCGCGTCTGATGCGCATGCGCCCCATGCCGGTGGTGATGGTCAGCACGCTGACGGAGCGCGGCGCGGAGGTGACGCTCAAAGCATTGGAGTTGGGCGCCATCGACTTCGTGGCCAAGCCCAAGATCGGGGTCGCCGACGGCATTCGCCAACTGGCCAGCGACATCACCGACAAGATCCGCATCGCCGCTCGCGCGCACGTGCGCCGCGCCGCCTCGGCGACCGCACCTGGCGCTCCCGCCGCCGTTGCGCCAGCGCCGGTGGCCAACGTGGGGCGTTTGTCCACCGAGAAAATCATCTTCATCGGCGCCAGCACCGGCGGCACCGAGGCCACCAAGGACGTGCTGATCAACCTGCCGGCCGACTGCCCAGCGGTGTGCATCACCCAGCACATGCCCCCGGGCTTCACCACGAGTTATGCGCAACGCCTGGACAGCCTGTGCAAGATCCGCGTCTCGGAAGCGCGCGACGGGGAGCGCATCTTGCCCGGGCACGGCTACTTGGCGCCCGGCGGCAAGCAGTTCAGCGTGGAGCGTTCTGGCGCGAACTACATCGCCCGAGTGATCGACGGCGAGCCGGTGAACCGGCACAAGCCCTCGGTGGAAGTGCTGTTCTTGTCGGCCGCGCGCGTGGTCGGCCCCAATGCCCTGGGCATCATGCTGACTGGCATGGGCGCCGATGGCGCCACGGCCATGAAGGTCATGCGCGACGCCGGCAGCTACAACTTCGTGCAAGACGAGGCGTCTTGCGTGGTGTTCGGCATGCCGCGCGAAGCCATCAACGCCGGTGCCGCCCACGAGGTGCTGCCCCTGAAAGACATCGCCCCCAAACTGCTGGAGCGCTTGCGCGCCACGGGCGGCTCGATGACCCGCGTCTGACGACACTCGGCCGGCCGCGAGCGCCTTCAGCGCGAGGCTGGTGGCAGGAACAGCGCCTGGAGGTCGTTCAAAAAGTCGAAACCGCGGCGCGTCGGCTGCAAGCGGGCCGGGTCATCCACCATCAAACCCTGGGCCACGCCTTGCTCGCGAGCCCGTGCCAAGGCCGAGAGCGGCAGTCCGGTGCGCTCGGTGAACAGCGTCAGCGGCACCCCTTCGGCCAAGCGCAGCGCATTCATGGCGAACTCGAACGGCAGGTCGGGCCGCGGTACCTCGTGCTCGTTGCTAACCGCGGTGCCGCGCAGCGCTTCGTCCTGGTAGCGCCGGGGCTCGCGCCATCGAACCTGGCGCCACACGCGGTGCGGAAAGCTCAGCTTGCTGTGCGCTCCCGCACCAATGCCCAAGTAGTCGCCGAACTCCCAGTAGTTCGTGTTGTGCACGCACCGGTGTCCGGCCTGCGCGTAGGCCGAGACCTCGTAACGCTGCCAGCCGCGGCGCTGTGTCCTTTCGGCCAAGAGGTCGAGCATGTCGCTGGCCAGGTCGGCGTCGGGCACCGGTGGCGGCTCGACGGCGAATCGCGTGTTCGGCTCTAAGGTCAGGTGGTATAGCGACAAGTGCGGCGGTTGCAAGGCTTCCACCGCGTCCAACTCCGCCGACAACTCGTCCAAAGTCTGCTCAGGCAGGGCGTACATCAGGTCGACGTTGAAGGTGTCGAACGCAACTCGCGCCTCCTCCACCGCTGCGCGGGCTTGCTCG
>JACCEA011224370.1_pt1 | contig 11208 bp, 12 predicted proteins | sample 7449851 | NCBI WGS metagenome assembly JACCEA01 (sample SAMN15323453, study PRJNA562643) | freshwater metagenome | isolation source: river surface water | place: USA:Blue River Watershed | collected 2017-08-18 | reverse complement strand
TTTTGTTGTGCGGAAGGCAGGTAGATTTGCCCACGCTGATTCGCCCCTGTAGCCCAATGGCAGAGGCAGACGACTTAAAATCGTCCAAGTGTGGGTTCGACCCCCACCGGGGGCACCATCAGTTAACTGATAAAAAAGTGAATCAAAAGGCAGAAGAAGGAGAGCAATGAATAGTTCTAATCCAGTATTAAATCGTGCGTATAACCGCCGTGGTTATGCCGCCATGAATGCTGATGCAAAGATGAATGCTGATGCAAAACTGGAAGAAACTTATAACTCACCTGCTGCATCATCACTCCGTACTGGACGAATGACTATGGATGATGTTGTAGCCAGAACTGGAATTCTTCTTGGTACCGCAGTCGTCGTTGGTGGCGCAGCATGGTACCTAAATCTTCCCGGCTCATTTCTATTGATTGGCCTAGTTGGCGGATTAATAACTGGCTTGATTGGCGCATTTAGCCGTCAAGTTAGACCAGCTCTCTACTTGGTCTATGCAGTCTGCCAAGGTTTGGTTCTTGGAATTCTTAGCAAGACTTATGAGCTTTTCTATCCAGGAATAGTCCAGCAAGCAATCGTTGCAACAGTTGCAGCTTTTGTTGGAATGCTATTTATGTATAAGAGTGGAAGATTGCGCGCGACGCCAAAGTTCACAAAGGTTCTACTCGGCGCCGCACTTGGTTATTTAGTTCTCGGCCTGGGCAGCTTAATCAGCTTGCTATTTGGTGGCGGCAGCCTCTACTCATTGAGTCTCTTCGGCCCAATGTTGGCATTTGCTGGTGTTGCTATTGCAAGCTTCTTCTTGATTCTTGATTTTGATCAAGCCGAACAAGGTGTACGTATGGGCGTTCCTCAAGAGGAATCTTGGCGCGCTGGCTTTGGTCTATTGATGACCGTGGTCTGGCTATATCTTGAAGTCTTGAGATTGCTAGCTATTTTGCGCGGAAATAACGATTAATCTTCGCGTAACTGTAGTTTTGAAGAATCCCCGAGGCTGGAATTGGTCTCGGGGATTCTTATTGCGATAACTATTGCGAGTGAGAAAATAATTGTGCTGATCAGAATTGCTTCGCGATATGAGAATAAATCTGCAATCAATCCAAGTAGTAATGGACCAACAATCATTCCGGCATCACCGGCCATCTGCCAAGCAGCATAAACCTTGCCACTTTTACCTTTAATTACATCACCTACGATTGCTCCAGCTGAAGCAGCAAACCCCGCACCAAAGCCAAGAACTGTCATTCCAATTAAGTAAACCAATACGCTCTTAGCAAGAATTAGAATTATTAACGCAAATAAAGTTATGGAAAATCCCGCGATTATTACGGGGCGGCGGCCATTTCGATCCGAGTATTTGCCAGCACGAATCATCACCGTTCCTTGAGCAATTAGCGCAAGAGTAAAGCTCAAGCCCACAACTGCTGCTGTTGCGCCAAGATCAGAGACAACAAAGAGCGGCAAGATTGATGAGCGCATACCAAAGAAGATCCAACTGCCGAGAAATGCTAGAAATAGTGAATAGAGATAAGGACGTATCTTTATGGCCTCTCGAAAAGTAAGTGCAGGTCCTTCAACTTTACTTACTGAATTACCTAACCGCTTTTCATGAAGGAAAATTAAAGAAACCGTGCCAGCAACAATTAGTAATGCGCTATAAATAAAGAATGGTGCTCTCGGAGAGATCGCAAGTAATGCGCCACCAAATGCTGGACCAGCGACACCACCTGCAATAAATCCGCCGTTATAAAGTGATTGCGATCTGCCGCGTTGACTATCACTAACCACTCGAAGTAGTAGCGCGCCCGCAGATACCGAGAACATGGAAGATCCAAGACCGCCGGCAGATCTAAAAAACAATAATTGCGAATAACTTTGAGCTAATCCGGCAAGCAAAGTAAAGCCAGAGACCATGATTAGCCCAAAGCCAAGAACTAACCGTTCACCAAAGTGATCTACTAATTTTCCAGCGATCAATCCGGAGGTAAATCGCATCACTGCAAAGCTTGAAATAATGAGTCCGACTAAAGTATTTGAAACCCCAAAAGATTTAGCAAAGATTGGGATGGCTGGAATTATCAATCCAAATCCGACTGCAACGAGAAATGAAATCGATGTCAGTACCGATACTTCTCTCGGTAAATCTTTGAAGGGAGAGTTAAATCTCATCCCAGGGTTTCGCCAGCTGCATCCTGGCGGGCGCTTGCGTGTTCATGACTTGATTGCAAAGGCTTTTCTTTGAGGAATAACGCAAAGAAGAATCCAATCAAGACAACTGGAAATGCCACCCAGAAAACAGTTTGAAATGAACTCATAAAAGCTTCTAATACCGTGCTCTGTACTGGCGCAGGTAATGTTGCAATCGCTTCAGTGTTATTTTGCAGAGTGCCAATTAGAGTTGGATCAATTTGTGAGAGTTGATCAGGATTGCTTTGCGCTAATTCTGCAAATCCACTTTCAAGGTTTGAGGCAATCCGTTGACTCAAGATTGTGCCGAAGATCGCTGTTCCAAAGGCGCCGCCAAGTGAGCGGAAGAAAGTATTAGAAGATGTTGCGATTCCCAGATCTTTGTAATCAACAGCATTCTGTAGCGCAATGACAATGGTCTGCATGGAAGCACCAAGGCCGGCGCCTACGATTATGGAATAAATTGATAACTGCCAATATGGAGTATCAGTCTGGAGACGAGTCATTAAGAGAATTCCAATGCTCATTGTAATTGTGCCAACAATTGGAAAGATGCGATATTTACCTGTCTTTGTAATAACTCTTCCGCTGGTGATTGTTAAAGAGAGAATTCCAAGCATCAACGGAATCAACTTCAAACCGGCTTCAGTTGCTGTAGCTCCTTGAATAATCTGGAGGTAAAGCGGAAGCATGATGATTGCTCCAAACATTCCAGCACCAATTATGAAACCAATTATTGAGGTCAATGCAAAAGTATGGTTCTTAAATAGATTTAACGGAAGGATTGGTTCAACTGCTCTTCGCTCCCAAAGAATATAAAGAAGTACAAATGCAAAACCAAGTACAAGAGTTGTAACCGTTAGACCATCTCGCCAGCCATTTTCAGGTCCGAGCACAGACAGGGCAATCAAAATGGCAACAACTGCTGCAACTACTAGCGCTGCTCCTAAATAATCAATCTTATGTTCGCGTCGTTGTTTTGGAATATGTAAAACAAGCGCTGTAACAATTAGAGCCAAGACTCCAAATGGAAGATTTATGTAGAAGATCCAACGCCAGCCAGTTACGCCAAAAATTTCTGCTCGGTCAGAAAAGAATCCGCCAATTAATGGGCCAGCAACTGAGGAGAGTCCCCAAACGGCGCCAAACATTCCTTGATATTTTCCGCGTTCGCGCGGCGCGACGATATCGCCAACAATTACAAAGGTAAGAGCCATCAATCCGCCAGCGCCAAGACCTTGGATTGCACGGAAAGCGATTAGTTGCTCCATCGAAGCTGCTGCGCCCGACAGGAAAGAGCCAATTAAGAAAACAATTATTGAAAATTGATAAACAGGGCGTCGTCCATAAAGATCAGAGATTTTTCCATACAGCGGTGTTGATGCAGTTGATGTAAGAAGATAAGCAGTAACAACCCAGGAATAATGATTTAAACCGTTGAAATCTTCGACAATCATTTTCAATGCCGTTGAGACAATAGTTTGATCCAGCGCGGCGAGTAATAGCCCGGTCATCAAGCTGCTCATGATGATAAGGATTTCGCGATGGGTAAGTGGCTTTGAATGATCTACTTTGGCGCGCTTTGACATGGTTTCCTTAACGTTTGCATTATCAATTTTGTTGAGAGAGGCAAGGCTACTACTGTGGCGTCAATGAAAAGCGTAGTTGCAGAGAATTTGGTTAAGACTTACGACAAAGGCAAGGTAAAAGCACTAGATGGCTTAAGCCTGGATGTGAGTGAAGGCACAGTGTTGGGAGTATTAGGTCCAAATGGTGCAGGAAAGACCACAACTGTTCGAGTTCTTTCAACACTTCTCACCCCTGACTCCGGGAGTGCATTTGTTGCAGGTATTGATGTAATTAAGCATCCAGAAAAAGTGCGCGAAGTGATTGGTTTGTCAGGTCAGTATGCAGCTGTTGATGAAACTTTAACTGGCTGGGATAACTTGTTGATGTTTGGTCGGCTCTATCATCTATCGCAAACGAAGGCGAAAGCTAGAGCAACTGAATTGCTAGAACAATTTGCATTAACTGATGCAGCAAAGAGACCAATTAGAACTTATTCCGGCGGCATGCGCCGCAGATTAGATTTGGCAGCCTCATTAATCGTCAATCCAAAGATTCTCTTCCTGGATGAACCAACCACAGGGCTTGATCCACGTGGTCGCCAAGAGATGTGGGGAGTAATCAAAGGACTTGTTAAAGGCGGAACCACCTTGCTTCTTACTACTCAATATCTTGAAGAAGCTGATCAATTAGCCGATGAAATCGTAGTTGTAGATCATGGAAAAGTTATTGCCCGTGGAACTTCTGATGAATTAAAACGTCAGGTTGGCGGCGAGAGACTTGAAATCGTTGTAACTGATAATGAAATTTCAAAAGTCAAAGATTTGGTAGCAAAAGTTGCTTCTGGAAAAGTTAACGTAGATGAGGATTTAGGAGTTATCTCGGCGCCGGTAAGTTCAGGATCTAGAGCGTTGATTGAAGTTGCCCGTGGTCTTGATGAGATTTCTATTCACCCACTCGATATTGGTCTAAAGCGACCATCTCTTGATGATGTATTTATTTCTCTTACTGGCCATGTTGCAGAAGAGGCTGCGCCAATTGAACCAAAGCGAGGTCGAAAGTAATGTCACATGTAATCGCAGATGCATTAGTCATCACAAAGCGCCAATGGTTACAACTATTTCGAGTTCCTGAATTCTTGATTTTCTCAACTATTCAACCAGTGATGTTCGTACTGCTATTTCGCTATGTTTTCGGCGGATCTATTTCAACTGGAATACCAGGAGTCGATTACGTCCAGCTTCTTATGCCAGGCATTTTTGTCCAGACCGTCGCATTTACTTTGGCAGGTACCGCAGTTGGTCTTGCAGAAGATATGCAGAAAGGTTTGATTGATCGGTTTCGCTCACTTCCAATCTCCAGAGCTGCCGTAGTCTTTGGTCGCGCAGTTGGTGATGGATTATTAAATATCGTTGTGCTTTTCGTTATGGGTGTTGCTGGATATCTTGTTGGCTGGCGACCATCATCTGGATTTTTTAGCGTTGCTCTCGGTTTTCTATTCTTATTACTTTTCGGTTTCTCAATGGCGTGGGTTGGAATTTTGATTGGTCTGTCGGTTAGAGAAGCACGAGTTGCTAACTCAGTTGTATTTATTGCTGTCTTCCCACTTACTTTCCTATCAAATGCCTTTGCGCCAACCACTGGTATGCCAAAACCTCTTCAATATTTTGCAGAATGGAATCCGGTATCAACGATGGTGGCAGCTTGCCGAGAATTATTTGGTCTGGAAAATATTTTTGGCGCTACTGCTAACTCTTGGCCGAGCCAGAATCCGTTACAGATGTCGCTTATCTATATCGTTTTGATAATTGCAGTATTTCTTCCGCTTAGTGTTCGCAAATATGTGCGAGCATCGTCTAAAAAGTAATTAAGCGAAGAAATCAGCTGCTAAGACTTTAACTGTAATCGCTTTACCATTTGGCGCAGTGTAAGAACGCACATCTCCTACATTTGCGCCCATTACTGCAGCACCAAGTGGAGATTGTTCGCTATACACATCTAAATCACCGGTAGATATTTCGCGGGAGCCAAGGAGAAACTCCATCTGATTTCCCATGATTTCTACTTTAACTTTCATTCCTGGACTTACTCGACCCGCTTCGCCGGTCGGCGTACCAATTTCTGCATTCTCTAGCAGCGCTTTCAGTTGTCGAATTCGCGCTTCTAATTTTCCTTGTTCTTCTCGGGCAGCGTGGTATCCACCATTCTCTTTCAAATCACCTTCAGCTCTGGCAGCCTCAATCTTCTTCACAACTTCGCTGCGACCAGTAGTTTCTAATTCAGTTAACTCTGCTGATAACCGATCAGCAGCTTCTTGGGTGAGCCAGGTCTTAGTCATAAGGAGTGAAGATTACTTAATCAATCCGATTGGCGCGGGCGACATTCCACTATGCCGGCATTGACCGCGGGCAACCTCGTGGGAATCTGCGCCGTAACTTTCTGATCTTTCACCCCGGCTGGAACCAGCAGATCGATTTCGCCAACTACATTTTTTTCAATGTCCCTAGCAAGTAAGGTGCAGATAAATTCTATATCTGGGTTCTTTCTAGTTAGTGCAAATGTCATTGAGATAGAACGATCATCAATCGCTTCAAAACTAATTAGTGAAGTTTTCGATTCTGGATTGGAATGAATCCACGCAGTCCAAAGCAACCAGGGGATGGCAATTATCGCCATAAGTGCAGCCACATACTTCCACCGGCCAGGTCTTACCCCATAACGTTCCCGCAAGAATTCATTCTGGAGATTCTTATCTGGCATGGGATGATTCTCGCATGAGAGAACAGAATTTGGGTCAGGGAGTTGCAGGATCATTGACAATGATTCTGCTGACTGTGGCATGTGTAATCCTTTTCCGTAGTTTCTATAAGCGATACAAGCGCATGGAGGAACGTCGGATTCAAGATGAGCAGAAGTAAAAATTTAACAAATCTTCTTTTTAGCACGATTGCAGTCTTGATATTAATGGCAATATTTATTGCACTTGGATTCTGGCAGTTAGATAGAGCTGAACAAGTTAAAGAACTGCAAAAACCTTATATTGAAAAGCCGATTGTTGACTTAGCTAAAGTTGCAAAGCCAAATGTAAACCTCGCCGGAGAATCTGTTAATCGAATTGTTCGCTTTTCCGGAACATATGTAACGCAGTTCTTTGCGCCAAACCAAGTTGATAACAAGAATGTTGAATCTACTTGGAGTCTTGGTTTGATGGAGATTGATGGTGGCGGTTATCTATTGGTTGTGCGAAGCAGTAAGCCTTCAGAGCTGCCACGCGGCGATATAGCGGTAACTGGACGTTTGATTCACCGTCAATTTGATGATGTGGCAATCAATGCGCAAAGCGCAAATGGTGAGTTAAGAAGAATTGATCCATCCCTAGTAGTTTCTCAATACGGCGGCGACTATTACGACGGCTATGTTGTCGCTAATTCTGAGGAAGTTGATGGCCGAAATATTTCCGCAGAACGTGTAACAATCGATCCAGTTCAATCAACGGTCCCTGGTTACTATTGGCAACACATTGCTTATGTCATTATTTGGTGGCTCATGGCCCTAGTAGTACTTTTTCTTCCAATATATTCAAGGTTGCGAGAGAGGAATACATGAAGGGCGTAGTACTTAGATTTCGAGTCATGGCGCTACTTGCCGGCGTAATGTCGCTACTTCTCTGGTTTGTTGAATTGCCGGTGGTTTATCTTTTAGATGATCCAAATCTAGCGGAAAAAGTTAAGTGGATCCCCTTTGTACACGGTTATGTTTATGCTTTCTATGTACTTACCGCTATTCACTTCACCGCAAAGGCTAGATTTACAGTGCGCCAAATGATTCTTTTTATTTTGGCTGGAACTCTTCCAATTCTTTCGTTTATTGCTGAACGTAGAGTGGCTCGCACCTATAAAGAGCTGTAACAGAAAAAGAGCGCTGTCGTGAAGAAGTTAATCAAATCCTTGATTTATCCGATTTATGAAAAGCGTTTATTGGCAAGTCTAGATTTAAACAACACACCACATCATGTTGGCGTAATTCTTGATGGAAATCGCAGATGGTCAAAGGAGAATCCATCACCAAGTGGTGACACTTCTTCAAGGAGAGGCCATCGAGCTGGCGGTGAAAAAATTCTTGAGTTATTGGATTGGTGTGAAGCTACGAAGATCAAAGTCGTAACTTTGTGGCTCTTATCAAGCGATAACTTCAAAAGAGATACTGCCGAACTTGAGTCTCTATATCAGATCATTACTGAGACAGTTGAGAAGTTACGCTCAACGGGACGTTGGCGAATCAAGCCGATGGGCTCTTTCGAATTATTGCCACCTGATCTGCGCGAATCACTGAAGGATGTGGAGCAATCTACGGCAGGTAACCTAGATGGAATTATTGTGAATGTGGCAATTGGCTACGGTGGCCGGTTAGAAATTGTTGATGCCGTCAAGAGATTCATTGCAGATTCAGCAAAAGATGGCAAAAGTGCAACTGAGATTGGCGAGGCAATTTCGGCAGAGAAGATTGACCAATTTCTCTATACGGCAGGGCTACCAGATCCTGAATTAGTAATTCGAACTTCGGGCGAACAGAGATTGGGTGGATTTTTACTTTGGCAGAGCCATCAATCGGAATTTTATTTCTGTGAGGCCTATTGGCCAGACTTTAGAAAAGTAGATTTCTTAAGAGCGCTTCGTTCATATGCAGTTCGCGAGCGCCGTCTCGGTCGCTAAAAAACCTCAACCATTACTTGAGCGTGTCGCTAGTTTCAATTAACGACTGGATTTACCGTTTACTCCTTAACCGATTACAACTAAATACCAGCTCGAAACGTGAATAAGGAGCGCAATTGGCCCGACGCGGTGCAGGTGAATTGAAGACCTACGTACTAGACACAAGCGTCCTCTTGGCCGACCCAACGGCGATCTTCCGATTTGAAGAACACGAAGTAATCATTCCAATCGCTGTAATTGGTGAATTAGAGACCAAACGGGATCATCCAGAACTTGGTTATTTTGCCCGCGCAGCCCTACGCGCTCTTGATGATTTAAGAGTGGAACATGGACGACTTGATCAACCATTAAAGATTAATGCGGCAGGTGGCAAATTATCAGTCGAACTAAACCATACGGACACAACATCGCTTCCACATGGTTTTCTGCGCGATGGCACAAATGATTCAAGAATCTTGGCAATAGCTCGTAATTTAGCTGGCGATGGTAAAAGCGTTGTATTAGTTACAAAAGATCTACCACTTCGAGTAAAGGCATCTTCTGTTGGAATTGATGCAGAAGAATATCGCGCAGAACTTGTGCCAAATAGTGGCTGGACCGGAATGGTCGAAGAAAGTGTTGGCGGTAGTTTAATTGATGCACTTTATTCCGGTGAAAAAGTAAATGAATCTTTTGCTAAAGACTTACCTTGTCATACCGGAGTTGTTCTACATTCTGAAAAAGGAAGTGCTTTAGCGCGAGTGACTGCTGATAAATCGTTGACATTGGTTCGTGGAGATCGCAGCGCATTTGGAATTCATGGTCGCTCTGCAGAACAACGAATCGCATTAGATTTACTTCTTGATGAAGAAATTGGCATCGTTTCACTTGGCGGCAGAGCGGGCACTGGAAAATCTGCTTTAGCTTTATGTGCCGGACTAGAAGCAGTTATGGAGCGTCGCCTCCATAAGAAAGTTGTGGTCTTCCGTCCGCTATATCCAGTTGGTGGCCAAGAACTTGGTTACCTTCCAGGAACGGAAGGGGAGAAGATGGCTCCATGGGCGCAGGCAGTTTTTGACACCCTTGGCGCGCTAGTTTCAAATCAAGTAATCGAAGAGATTATGGATCGCGGCTTGATTGAAGTTCTACCATTGACCCATATTCGCGGTCGATCACTTCATGACGCCTTTGTAATTGTCGATGAGGCCCAATCCCTTGAGCGAGGCGTCCTACTTACCGTTCTTTCCAGAATTGGTCAGGGTTCAAGGGTCGTCCTAACCCACGATGTCGCCCAGCGAGATAACTTGCGGGTTGGTCGCCATGATGGCGTGGTTGCCGTCATTGAATCACTTAAAGGTCATCCGCTCTTTGCTCACGTCACCTTGACTCGTTCCGAGCGCTCGCAGATCGCAGCTCTTGTAACAGAGATGCTGGAAGACCCCGTACAACTCTTCGCTTGACCCATTTAGCTTCAAAAGTAATAAATCGGGCATTTACCGTGCTGAACTGGGCTTTTCCTATCCACAATTACTGAGAGATTTCTCTTTTTCGCGCCACACGCAGGTTTAGATTTGCGAGTGCCCATTCACTTTGTCACCCTAATGCACAACCCCAAAGCTAAAAGCGCTTGATCTGCCCTAAAAATCAAGCGCGATTCAATGTTGTAACTCGAAGGAGGCAGGACTATGAAGAAGGTCGCGTTGGTCGCAACCCTCATAACCTCATTGATCCTCTCCCTTTGGACCTCTGCCAGCATCGCAAACGCCAAGGCCGCCCAAGTAACGATTGAGCTGGAAGATGCCAGCCTGCGGGTGGTACCGCCCGCCGAGGCAGAACCGACCTGGCCAACTTTGCTTGAGATGAATGAATCCACCGCCTTTGGCGCCTTTGAGATGGCTTTTGTTTCAATCATGGTCGATCGCATTGAGAAAGCACGTAAACCAAAAGGGGCGCGCCAGGTTGGCGCTGCGATTGCAAAAGAGAAGTACGGCTGGGGCAGATATCAATTCTCTTGTTTGGATTCACTCTGGACTAAAGAGAGTCATTGGAATTATCGAGCAAGAAATCCACGAACCGGTGCTCACGGTATCCCGCAAGCGCTACCTGCAACTCGAATGGACATTATTAGCACCGACTGGCGAACTAATCCAATCACTCAAATTGAGTGGGGATTACGTTATATCGATATCAGATATGAAACACCATGTCGCGCGCTTTCAAAATTTAAGCGTTCGCGTTATTACTAAGTTTTAAACTTCTGGTTTTAAACCAATTGTTAATGGCTTTGCGGTCTCTGCAAAGAAATCATTTCCTTTGTCATCAACCACAATAAAGGCTGGAAAATCTTCAATTTCAATTTTCCAAACTGCTTCCATTCCCAATTCTTCATAATCAAGAACTTCAACTTTCTTAATGCAATCTTGGGCAAGTCTTGCCGCCGGTCCGCCGACTGAACCCAAATAGAAACCGCCATGTTTCTTGCATGAATCGGTAACTTGTTTTGAGCGATTTCCTTTTGCCAACATAACTAAAGATCCACCAAGTGCTTGGAATTGCTCAACGTATGAATCCATTCGTCCAGCGGTGGTAGGACCAAATGATCCAGATGCATATCCGGCTGGAGTTTTTGCTGGTCCTGCATAATAAACGGGATATTTCTTAAAGTACTCTGGCATTGGTTTGCCGGAATCAATTACTTCTTTTATCTTTGCATGAGCCAAATCTCGCGCAACAACTAGCGTTCCGGTTAATGCCAGCCGAGTCT
>JACCEA010809025.1_pt1 | contig 11209 bp, 8 predicted proteins | sample 7449851 | NCBI WGS metagenome assembly JACCEA01 (sample SAMN15323453, study PRJNA562643) | freshwater metagenome | isolation source: river surface water | place: USA:Blue River Watershed | collected 2017-08-18 | reverse complement strand
TAATCCACTTTATCAAGTAAAATTTCGCAATTTCCTGAAAGGTAAATAAGTTGCCTTGTTGCTGTCACATTGGTTTGCTTTTAGTTGGTGTAAAGGTTTTGCTTTGGTGTATTGGATTAGTGAATGTTGTGTGGAATATTCTCCACTAACGAGACGGTATCAATGTTTCGGGGACGAAGCAAAGACAATTTTACCAGAAGCAAGACTCCCCAATCAAGCTGCGAATCAACCTTCCAAGACTTGCACAGTCGATGTCCGTTCTATTGAAATGCTGTTTTCTCTATATCGGCGGTTACCACTACCCCATTACCAATTTTGTGTGTGCGTCCTATATTCCGCCTGTCAGTCTAAGATATCTGCAATTATCGTTGAGCGGGGTGAAGAGGAAGACCATGATGTATATATCCTTGCCTATTGAATAGGAGCTTCTCTGAATGGAAGATAATTTCTACAGACGTCTGGTTTGTAATCGTCTTTAGCTAATTGTATCCAACATATTGGACAGAAGAATTTTCGATTGCCTGCAGATGACGAAAGAAGGTTGGTAGATTTCCCTATTCTATTACGTAGAGCGTTTTCAAACGATTTATCAACAGCATTATTCAGAAAACCTATTTTGTTCTTCTGACATCTAACGGCTAAATCATACTTCTTTATGTCCATACATTTTCAACATTGTGGTCATCTTCAGTGTACATAAAAATGTGCTCTTATTACATGTAACATCCCTTAAGAATTCTAATTTATATTAATAGTAACTCTGAATTGTTCGTGCGTCTGCAGTCCAGACTTTTCTTGGAGTCCCTTTATAGAGGCAGTCCCTAGTATCCTTATCTGTATCATCTCGAATTTGTTCTTCATCTCTTGATTTGCCATTAAGCCAATCGTTCATAATGTTTGAAACGGCCTGTCTTCTATTCCTGCCTTATAATAATAGAAGTATAATATACTTCTAATTACATTATCTTTTTTTAGGACTCAAAGTCAAGTTACGTATTACATGTTATAGCATATTTTGGTGTGCATACGCCTTGCGAACAGTTTAATTCTTTCCCTCAAAAAATTACTATAAATACTACATCATATTTCAATACAACAAGTTTGAACAAGTGTGATGGACACCAGTGAGGATCGCGGCGATGATGTGGTGGTACATCAATTCGTTCAACAAGTTTGTTTAATAGATGAAGCAGGCGACGCTAACAAATTGGTGGCCGAAGGATTGGATTTGCTTGCCATGATAGCGAATAATAACAGTGTTACAAACTATGAATTGCATAGTATTGAAAATTTGGAACAAGAAAATGCGGAAGAGCCCGAGTGTTCCAGAAGAAAAATTTCAGAATCTCTTTATCATCCCGGCCGGGCATCATCCTTTTCTTATCCAGATGAAACGAAGCGGATAACTGATGATGAACCACCTTGTCCTAGATCACCAAAAGAGTTCCTTCAAGATTTAAAGCCACGTGACAAACGCACTTGTTTAGCAACGCATATCGCCCATTGCAATTACATCAAAAATGAAGAATTTCTAAAACAACTACTTAATTCAGAATTAAACCAATGTTGTCAACAATTGCAGATTCAACAATTACGGCAAAGTATAATCGATGGCAATGGAAACCTAAATAAAGCATCGAAAAGGAAACATGGTCAAGGGCTCAATCTCCGAACCTGTGATGGTATGGTCTCAGAAATACCACCATGTTATCTGCACGAACCTCACATATTAAGGTTATCCGTGTATGAAAAGTTTGTGCGACAATATCTATACTATTATAATACGCACGATACAGATGGAATGGTTGATAATGCTTTGTTGCCATGTTGTTCAAATAATGTGGTACGACAAAATTATTTATGGGGAATACGTCCAGTGCTAAACCCTATCAATGGAATGATAGAAGATCGAGTCGTAGTAGTCGATGATAAAACTTATATTGGTGTTGATTCATTTAAAATGATGTTTAATATGATTTTTGACAAACTACCTGATGCTGTGATGGTATATGAACAATCACGAATACGGTATGATTCAATCAACAAGGAAACTCAAGTATTTACGCCCGTATCGGTATTTTTTACTTGCTTCATACCACAAGATGAGTTAATTCTACAACAGGCACAAATTCGGGAAGTTTCTGAGCGCTCTTTGACTTTGCCTGTGGATGAGAAGATTGATTATAATGAGCAAGCTACTCCTCCACGGAGAAAGCAACGAGTTGAATTGGAAGCGACGGGGTGGAATGTACTCAAATTTAACGAAGAAAATAAATTGATATGTCGTGTCGATCATGTATTTATTTACAGTCGTATTGAAGGAATAGCAAATGTTGATCAAGCTATATCCGGTGAAGCGGTTTGGCGTGTTCTCTGGAGACAATCGTGATACACATGTACAGGTTTTTGCCTTTTGTGAGAGAAGTTAATAATCCACTTTATCAAGTAAAATTTCGCAATTTCCTGAAAGGTAAATAAGTTGCCTTGTTGTTGTCACATTGGTTTACTTTTAGTTGGTTTAAAGGTTTTGCTTTGGTGTATTGGATTAATGAATGTTGTGTGGAATATGCTGTAGAAATGAAATTGTTGTGCCGCTGACTAATTTATATACCATCGATGGTATCAGGCTTGCCATGTAGTTTTCAATGGTTAAGATTTGAATTACCAGTTCGTCCTCTCTCCTTTCTTTATTTTCTGGTTATACTATTGCTCTGTGGTTGTGCTATCCCATTCTTGCCTTTTAAATTATGGTATGGATACGATATTGTTTTTTCTGTCGTAACTGGCAGTATCACTTTGTGTTCTTAGTGTAATGTGGTGCGTAATTATATACCTTGAATTTGAATCTTGTACATTGTAGATAAATTTTGGGTGCAAATAATATATGTTGTTGAAACTAAACCCAAGCAACCCTTAAACCAACAACCTACATATCTCTCAGAGGACTCGGCAGTTAGGCACCGGGATACTGGGCTGCTGCGGCGCTTCTCTGCTGCTGCCCTGTGCTGGCTGCGCCTGCTGCTGCCTGCTGTCCCTACCGTCGGGTAGCGCCAAGATAACGGAATGGTGATGCTGGTGGTAAATTATTGTATTCCATATATATTGTGCAAGCTTTGTATTTGTTTTAATCAGAATTGTATGTATCTATTTCTGGCAGTTTGGAATTGGGACGCTCTCTGCTCGCTTGAAGGGTCTTCGGACTGTGATCGTTTTAACTTTATTTGATTGGTCTTCTTCTATTTTAAGAAATTAAGAAACTAAATTTCTTGTGGATAGATGTCGACCATCATCAGTGAAGATGAAAATTGGAGCTCTTCTGCGACCGATCAGGACAAGCTAACTGTCGACGAGTTGGTTGACCCTGCCTGCTTAGATCTTGAGTTTGGGATTGAAAAAAAAATTAGTTTGCAACAAGGGTTGGATTTTCTCGCGACCATTGCGTGTCGCATCGCTACAACAACAAGTCACACTGAACAAATTGTTGGAGAACCAGCAACTGATTATGTGGAAGAAACTTATTCCGACGAGTACGATGACAAAACGGAAGGCTATCAAAAGTTCAATGGTGGAAAACCAATGGATCACAATGTATTTCTACCTCCACCTGGACATGAATGGATCATCGACCCACTGCCTGGGACAGTAAAAGAATTTCTTGATGATAGTGTTGTTGATCCACGAGAAAAGCGGGTCCATTTAGCTCTTCATACTGCATATTGTGATGAAATGAAACATGAAGGAATGCAAAGACATCGGCGTGAAATGGAAATATCACGTCGATTTCAAAATTTACAAATACAACGAGAAATACAAAAACAAAATGAAAGAATTGAAAGCAATTTAAAACGAAAAAGAAAAACCAGCGATAATAAAGAAAAAACTAAGGATGGTGGTTTAATGATAAAAGAAGTTCCACTTTATGTCATCTATGAACCACAAATCTTACGTCTTTCGATTTATGAAAAATTTGTACGACAATTTCTTTTTTACTACAATGCACATGATACTGCTGGTGTAGTCGATCAGACTCTTATACCATATTGTTCAAAAGATATTGTACGGCAAAATTGCTTGTGGGCACCACGTCATGTTGTCAACCCTCTCACTGGGAGAATGGAAGAGCGAGTGGTTGTTGTGGAAGATAAATCATATTTTGGTCATCAATCCTTTAAAATAGCATTTAATTTGATTTTTCAAAAATTACCTGATGGTGTAATGATATATCATAATTCAAAAATACAATATGATGTCAATACGGGAATAACTCGTGTGTATACTCCATTTACTGCCTATTGCACAGTTTTTATTGCAGAGGATGATATCATGTTCCAACAAAAAGGAACTGCTCGAGTAGAAAGAGGAGAGGCTTTGAAATTACCGGTTGATGAGGATATTGGAGATAGCAAGAAATGTAAGCTAGAATCACGTCGTATGATTCAATTGGAAGCAACAGGATGGAATGTTGTTCATTTTAATAGTGAACATCAAATAATATTTCGTAGAGATAATTTCTTTTATAAAATTATAGGTGGAGTAACAGAATCTGATCCTCCTATATCTGCAGAAACTGTTTGGCATGCAATATGGAAATAAGTTTTTATTTTTTGTTCGGTAAATAGTGTGTCCACGTATCTCACTAGTACTAGTCTGTACTTCGTCATCTTTTGCCTTTGTACTATTCTTGTCTTGTCCATGTGTTTTTCTTCTATTTGTTTGTGGCTCTTAAACTATCATATATTAGAGATGTATTTAGTATTGTCATTTTCGTTTAACTAATCGATTAAAAACACAAAATATGATTGTAGTAATATTGTTGGTTTTAGGAATCTTGATATGTCACCAGTAATTTGTAAAAGATGTCCTGGTGCTTGATTCCTTCTATCAAAAATTAATTTTGGTTACTTGCTCAAGATTTCGTCGACATGGATCAATATCCATGGCTAGACAACTGTATTCGAATGATTGTGTATCTTCAATTAACTTTTAAGGAAAATTATAGGCTCGAATGATAAAGAACGACATTATGACGAGCATCACAGCAACTGGTGGAAGAAAAACAGCAAGAAAAACTAATTCCATGACAGAAGAGCAATCGCAATTGAATACTCCGAACTCTGCCAATTTGACTCGAACTTCATCTACCAATAATGATGATGAACATTATTCCCATCAAATGGCTGATCAGCATTTTTCTACCGTTGAGAAATATAATTTTAGTTCACAAAATGGTTTGGATTTTCTAGCAACGATTGCTTGTAGCATTAAAATTACAGACACTGAAACCCAAAAAGATTCTGGTGAAGATCTTGTGAGTGTACAAGAGAGTGATAGCGTTGAAGAATTTTTTTCCGAGGATGAGATGGAAGAACCGCATACGGCGTTAACTGGTGTGGAGAGTAGTTTTGTGCCACATGATATGCATGGTTGGATCACAGAACCACCTCCCGGTACATGCAAAGAATTTCTCGACATGAATATCGTTGATCCAGTAGATAAACGTATATGCTTAGCATTTCATACAGCATACTGTGAAAAAATTAAAGAAGACGAATTAAAAAGACGTTGGCGTGAAATAGAAATAACCCGTTGTTTTCAACAATTACAAACACAACAATTATTACAATTACAACAGAATCGTGAGAATAAAATGAAGATAAAACGGAAAATAGACAAAGTTGTTGAAGATGAACAAGATGAAGAGAAGATTGATCATGTATTAACTTGGATGAAAGAAATTTCAACGTTTTATCTTCATGAACCACATGTTTTACGTCGGTCAATTTATGAAAAATATGTTCAACAATATCAATTTTATTATAATGAACACGATACAGAAGGGATGGTAAAAAATACGATGTTACCATATTGTGCCAAGGATGTCATGAGACGGAATTGCTTCTGGGACATGTTGCCTGTTACGGATTCACAAACAGGCAATATTCAAAAACGAGCAGTAATGATTGATGATAAGACAAGTTATGGTGTTGATTCATTAGAAATGACATTCAATATGATATTTCAAAAATTTCCCGATTTAATGATGATACATCATCAATCTCGAAAACGATATGATGTTAATAAGAAGATAACTCAAATGCATACTCCATTTACGGCATTTTTTGCTACTACAATATCAGAAGATGCGTTAAAGCCACCCCAGCAAGATGGCTCCCCACCAGTTGTTCCAGTCGTTAAGAATAGCAAGGATAATAGTAAAAATAGTAAAAAGCGTAAGACAGTTTCCCTGCTAACTCGCCGAACGATACGATTTGAAGCCACAGGATGGAATTTAGTTCAATTTAATGAAAACAATCAAGTCACAGTACGAGTTACGCATATTTGCTTTGTTGGAATTGAGGGATTAAGAGCAGGCGAGGAGCATTTATCACCTACTATGGTTTGGGCAGCAGTTTGGAAATAATCAAGGTATCGATAATTTGCAAGTACGAAATGAAAGCAAGTTATAGCTAAATTATAACACTTACATCTTAATACCACAATATTGTTACCCCTTTTTATTCTCCAACAATATAGTTTAAAGTCGTTAGTATTTTAGGCAAGTGGTTCATCTATGATGGAGTACAATGCAAATTTGCTTAAGGGTTATTTGTTTGCTGAGTGAGAAAAGGGTTGTTCTGAATAGAAGTCCATATTTAGATCTACTAGTGTATGAATGATATTGTTTGTTTGTGTGTGATCGAGTTTGTGCAGTCGAGTTCCTCTTTGTTTTCTTTTGCTTAGTGTTGCCTTCGTCTGTTGATTTATCATCGTCGTTGTTATCCACTCTCGCTTGTGATACAATACGAGAAGTCTGGAATATATATAAACCATAACCCATGTTGAATTTGTATTCTATTGGGTGAGAATCCTAGGCTCCTAGATTATTATTGAAGGGAGACTATCATCATTGTTTGTTGTATTTGTGTATATGAACATTGTGAAGAGAATTGAAAGGTTAGAGCAGGCAGCAGCAGGGCGCAGAGCAGGCACAGCAGGCACCACAGTGATAGCAGACCCGAGACCTAGCACACAGCAGCATCAGCGCAGGCGCAGGGCAGCCACAGGCGGCGCAGAGCCCCAACCCATTCCATTCTGTATTCTTTTCTTCCCCATAAAACAAAGTTCTTCCTCGGTGTGACAACGAGTCCATCGAATGCAGAATAGTTATAAATCACGTTTATGGCCTCTATTGAAGTTGCAAACGACCATGAAATATTTTAGAGTTAATTACCTCTCTATACAGTAATACAAAACATCGTCGAAAAGATAAGAGGACGGAGACGGTCATCAGAATTGTCGACAATGGCTTATAATTTGCCACAACTTGATGGAAATAGTGACGACCAAGAATCATCCCACATAGACCTCCCAGTTCAGGAGAATTTGCTAAAAGGTTTAGATTTTCTTGCAACAATTGCTTGCGGTATTTCTGGTGATGATCGCATTCAAAACTTCTCTCATCATGACAAAAATTTCAACCGAGAGGACAAAACTCTAGAACAGAATGATTCCGAGACTAAAGAAAGTGAAGGCATTGAATTGGATAATCTCATCAAATTTGATACGACTGTTGCTTTGGGCACATTCCTGCCGTTTTCCAGCAGCTCTGGCCATCATGCATGGATTACTGAACCTCCTCCAGGAGCATCCAAAGAATTTCTTGATGACAATATTATCAATACTCGAGACAAGCGAATATTTTTAGCACGTCATACCGCTTATTGCGATAAAGTTAAAAATGATGAAGTAAAAAGTCAGTTGCATAAAATGGACAATGCCCGAGCATTTGAACGATTACAAACAAAACAATTATTACAAATACAAAGAAACAAAGAAAATAAACAGAAAAATAAACGAACAAAGATTGATGATGATAAAGATCAATTATCCCACCAAACGAATGATGATGAGATGATTGATAATGTTATGACTGCGATGAAAGACGTGCCATTGTTCTACCTACATGAACCGGAAGTATTAAGAATGACAATATATGAAAAATTTGTCAGGCAATATTTGTACTATCACAATAAACACGATACACAGGCTATGATGACTACGACATTATTGCCTTATTGTTCCAAAGACATTGTCAGACAGAATTGTTTATGGGGAATACGTTCTATTGTTGATCCTATGAATGGACAATCCCAACCTGGTGTTGTAGTTGTTGAAAACACGACATATGCTGGTCTTGCATCATTCCCAATGACCTTTAATATGCTATTTCAAAAATTACCTGATTGCGTTATTGCTTATCAACAATCACGAATACGACATGATATTAAGAAGAAAACAACCCGAATCTATACACCGTTTTCAATCTTTTGTACTGTACAAGTAAGAGATGAAGATTTACTTTGTCATGAAAATAAAGACAAACCAAATAAAACTCATTCCTTGTTAAAACCAGTATATGATGAAGAAACGATTGCAATTAAGTATAAACAATTATTACACCCCAGATTGCATAGAATTGAATTGGAAGCAACTGGTTGGAATATTGTTGAATTTAATGAAAAGAATCAAGTAATATTACGTGTAGATAATTTATTTATTAAGAATATGATAGTAGATACTCCGTTAGATCCAAATATTACAGGAGAAGCTGTTTGGCGTGCGGTTTGGAAACGTTGATTGTGATATATGAAGATAATGAAAGAAAGTATAAAAGTAAGTGGTCAACTTTGATATCGATTCTATTCCTCATATTTCTCACTGCGATTATTATATTGTTATTAATGGTATTCAATTATTTCTTGTTATTTGTGTTATGTTGTGTGTATAGTATAGTTATTTCAAATTGCAACAGGGTTTTACATACAAGTTGTAGGATTGTATTCTTTCTGTTAACTTGATTCTATTGCGATATGTATATACGCTACTACTATTTCTTTGAGGTGTGTACCTTTGTATAAGTTTATCTGAATATCTCACTTCCATTCATTCTGTTAGTCATAATTGAAGAGAAATGGAGGAAATCATGACTTGCTTGTCATAGTTGTATGTACCTTTACAGCAGTGGATCGTTCTTTGTCTTGGATGCGCATACAAAAGCTTTCAGTTGTTCAATAGTTAGAATTCTATTAGTACTTATAGTTATCAGAATTTGTATGATCTAGTTTCATACGTTTTTTTTTCAGTGAAAGAGTCATGAAATTTGTTAACATGAGTTTATACCTATATTATAGTTCAATAACAATCAATTTAGGCGTTTTATCATGCACTTCTCAACATAAAAAAGTACACGTTTCAAAAGAAGCAAGCACCAAATCGCGTCAAGCAGATAATTTAAATATGATGAAATGGCTGGTGAATCAGAAGCGGAACAAATTGAAGTAAGAAACTATCAAAGAAGAAAAAATTATATGAGGAAATTCTAAGAATTTATATTTTTTGTTTTTGGGTTAAAAAAGCGTCGTGCTTGCGCGCTTATTACTTCTTGTTGTCGGTCGAAATAAAATAAATAATACCAACCGTTGGTACATTGTAGACTTGGTTGGTAAGAGGATGGATAAAAAATGGAGCAACGTATCTCCTAATGAGGATGAAAATATTGTCGATCGATTTGTTGATAGTGCTTGTTCAGCAATTGATACAACAATAGAAAAAAATTTTAATTTACAAAAAGGATTAGATTTTCTTGCGACAATTGCTCTTGGTATGGCAGATGGTAGCACATCTCAGATGAACAACAGCGATGAACTTCATGAGGATAAACTCAGTGATACAGTAAAAGATAATGACGATGAAGATATTCTTGCTAATGCGGACCTTAGCCACTCCATATTTCTTTCTCCACATGATCATCAATGGATTACTGAACCACCACCGGGAACATCTAAAGAATTCCTTGATAATATACATCCAAGAGATAAACGTACCAGTCTTGCAATACATACATCCTATTGTGAAAATATAAAACAAGAAGAATTAAATCGACGACGTAATGAAATTGAAATAACACGATATTTTCAAACATTACAAATACAACAATTATTACAATTACAAAAACATAAACAAACAAAAAAACAAAAGATAAAGAAACAACTACAACAAGAACAACAAAAGCAACAACAAGAAAAGGATAAAAAAAAGAGTAATGGCTCTGATGATACTGATGTCGTTTTGGTGGATATACCCACATGTTGTCTATCAGAACCCGATATTCTGAGAATATCTATTTATGAAAAATTTGTACGACAATATCAATTTTATTATAACGCACATGATACGGAAGGTATGTTAACAACTACAATGTTGCCATATTGTTCGAAAGATGTTGTCCGACAAAATTGTCTATGGGGTATGCGACCTAAAGTCAATCCACTCACCAGGATTCTCGAACAAAAGCTTGTTGTTGTCGATACTACGACATATTGTGGTATACAATCATTTGGTGTAACGTTTAACATGATATTTCAAAGAGTGCCTGATGCGGTTATTGTTTATCAACAATCACGTACTAAATATGATGCTAATATGAAAATTACTCAGATATATACACCATTTTCAATCTTTTGTACGGTGCCATTATCCGATGAAGATTGTATTTCAAACACACCAGAAGGAAATCCACGAACAATAACGGTGCCAGCAGAGGAGACTAATTCTATGTCCGCTGATAGAAAGCGTAAGTTATCATCGTGTAGAATGATTGAATTAGAAGCAACGGGATATAATTTAGTACAATTTAATGAATATAATCAAGTTATTTTACGATTAGATAACTTTTTCATTAAAAGTATGACTGGTATGACATCAACAGAACCGTTTATATCTGGTGAAACTGTTTGGCGTGCTATTTGGAGACGATAGAATTAAAACGGCAATGACGATATGAGTGGTAGAATCTGTCGTGGTTGGCCTTTGTTTGTGTTTGTTATGCGTGTTTATGATGTACTCATATGTCTATCTAATATCAGGTAAAACAATATCCAGTTTGATTCCTGTTTGATGGTTGTATATGTACTTCAGAGTGTATATCCTAGCTGTTTTCGTTTCAAATTGTTTGTAAATCTATCAAATAGTAGGTAGTATACATTCTCCGTTAACGCGGTTACCTCACCTCTCTGTCTATGGGAAAACTTGCGCCTCTCTATTCTCTGAACATATATTTTCTATGTCTCCATCTATGGAAGATGGTCTCTTTGTTATCATTCAAGATTAATATTATAGTATTCTATCCATGTGAGTCCAAAACTGTTCG
>JACCEA010316094.1_pt1 | contig 11209 bp, 11 predicted proteins | sample 7449851 | NCBI WGS metagenome assembly JACCEA01 (sample SAMN15323453, study PRJNA562643) | freshwater metagenome | isolation source: river surface water | place: USA:Blue River Watershed | collected 2017-08-18 | reverse complement strand
GGGCGCAGCTTCCAGCAGAGCCTGATCCTGATCGACGAGTGCCAGAACCTCACCCCGCACCAGATGAAAACCATCATCACCCGCGCTGGCAGCGGCTCTAAGGTGGTCTGCCTGGGCAACCTGGCGCAGATCGATACCCCCTATCTGTCCGCCACCAGCTCGGGTCTGACCTACCTCACCGAGCGCTTCAAGGACTTTCCGCACGGCGTGCACATCACCCTGCAGGGTGTGCCGCGCTCGGTGCTGGCCGAGTACGCCGAAGCCCATATGTAAGCCCCGGCGCCGGGTGGGAAACCGCCCGGCTGCCTTCCCCTGATGACCGATCATTCAGCCCTTCCGGCCCGGGCGCGGCGGGGTACAATCGGGGCATCGCCACTTTCTTGGATATTCCCAGTGCTGACCCATCTCGATGCCCAAGGCCGGGCCAATATGGTCGATGTGACCGAAAAGGCCGTGACCGCCCGCGAAGCCACCGCCGAGGCCTGCGTGCGCATGCTGCCGGCGACCCTGCAGTTGATCCAGGACGGCGGCCATCCCAAGGGGGATGTGTTTGCCGTGGCGCGCATTGCCGGTATTCAGGCGGCGAAGAAGACCCATGAACTGATTCCGCTGTGCCATCCGTTGCTGCTGACCAGCGTCAAGGTCGAGCTGCAGGCAGAGGGCAGTGACACGGTGCGGATTCGTGCCACCTGCCGACTGGCCGGACAGACGGGTGTCGAGATGGAGGCGCTGACCGCCGCCAGTGTTGCCGCACTGACCATCTACGATATGTGCAAGGCGGTTGACCGCGGCATGACCATCGAGGGCGTGCGCCTGCTGGAGAAGCTGGGCGGCAAGAGCGGCCACTACCGGCTGGAGCAGCAGGCATGATCCATGTGCAGTACTTCGCCCGCTACCGCGAGACGCTGGGTATTGGTGGAGAGCAGCTGGCCTGGCAGGCGGGGCTGGCGAGCCTCGACTCCCTGCGCGAACACCTGCTGGCGCGCGGCGGCGTATGGGCCGTGCTGGCCGAGCAAAACCTGATGTGCGCGCGCAATCAGGAGCTCTGCGGGCTGGAGACCGAGCTGGCCGATGGCGATGAGGTGGCCTTTTTCCCCACGGTCACTGGGGGCTGAGATGGGCGTTCGGGTGCAGGTCGAAGCCTTCGACGCCGGTGCCGAGCTCAACGCCCTGCACGCGGCCAATCTGGGCATTGGCGCGGTGGTCAGCTTCGTCGGCTACGTGCGTGATTTCAACGATGGCCAGCCGGTGGCCGGCATGCTGCTGGAACATTATCCAGGCATGACCGAGAAGGCGCTGGCTAAGATCGAGACCGAGGCCCGCGAGCGCTGGCCGTTGCTGACGGTGGATATCATTCACCGGGTCGGGGCGCTGGAGCCGGGCGAGCCCATTGTCTTCGTCGGCACCAGTAGTGCCCATCGCCAGGCGGCGTTCGACGCCTGCGCTTTCATCATGGATTACCTCAAGACCCGTGCGCCTTTCTGGAAGAAGGAGCGCACACCTGAGGGCGAGCGCTGGGTCGAGGGGCGCTGTAGCGACCAGCAGGCCGCGCAGCGCTGGGACAAGCCCTGAGGCGCCGCCCGGTCAGATGGCGCCGGCGTTCCTGAGCGCGGCGATCTGCTCGACCGAATAGCCCAGCCGGCTCAGCACCTCATCGTTGTGTTCGCCCAACTTGGGGCCCGTCCATTCCACGCCGCCCGGGGTTTCCGAGAGCTTGGGCACGATGCCCGGCATCTTGAACGGTTTGCCGTCCGGCAGTTTGGCGGCGAGGAACATCTCGCGGGCGAGGAATTGCGGGTCGGCGAACATGTCTTCGGCCGAGTAGATGCGGCTGGCCGGCACCTCCGCCCGCAGCAGCGTGGCTTCAACCTCGGCCAGCGGCAGGCTGCCGGCCCAGCGGTCGATGATGCCGTACAGCTCGTCGCGACGGGCATCGCGTCCTGCGTTGTCGGCGAGGTCCGGCGCATCGGCCAGATCGTCCCGCCCAATCGCGCGCATAAAGCGCTGGAAGATGGCATCGCCATTGGCACCAATCTGGATATGTTTGCCGTCGGCGCAGGTGTGGATGGAGGAGGGCGTGATGCCGGGCATGATGTTGCCGGTGCGCTCGCGGATGAAACCGAATACATCGAACTCCGGCACCATGGACTCCATCATGGCGAAGATCGCCTCGTACAGCGCCACGTCCACCACCTGGCCCTGACCGCCGTTGACCTCGCGATGCCGCAGCGCCATCAACGCGCCAATCACGCCCCACAGCGCGGCGATGGAGTCGCCGATGCTGATGCCGGTACGTACCGGTGGGCGATCCTCGAAGCCGGTGATGTAGCGCAGGCCGCCCATGGATTCGCCCACCGCGCCAAAGCCTGGCTGATCTTTCAGCGGGCCACTCTGGCCGAAGCCGGACAGACGCACCATCACCAGCTTCGGGTTCAGTGCGTGCAGCACATCCCAGCCGAGGCCGAGCTTTTCCAGCACGCCCGGGCGGAAGTTCTCGATCAGGATGTCCGCTTCACTAAGCAGCTTCTTCAGTACCTCGCGGCCGTCCTCGTGCTTGAGGTTGAGGGTGATCGACTGCTTGTTGCGCGCCTGCACGAACCACCACAGCGAGGTGCCCTCGTACAGCTTGCGCCACTTGCGCAGCGGGTCGCCGCCATCGGGCGACTCCACCTTGATCACCTCGGCACCGAACTCGGCGCAGATGCGCGAGGCGAACGGGCCGGCGATCAGGGTGCCGAGTTCGACCACTTTCAGGCCGGCGAGGGGTTTGCTGGGCAGAGACATACGGGCTTCCATCAGGCTGGCAATGGCCGCGACTCTAACCCGCAGGCGGCCTATCGGGTAGACTGGCGGCCTTTTTCGCCAGCCAAGAAGTCTGCCCATGGCCCTGCAAGCCACGCCTTATAAAGTCGAACTGAACCTCACCGACATCGATCGCAGCATCTACGAGAACCTGCGTTTCACCGTGGCCAAGCATCCGTCGGAAACCGAGGAGCGCCTGGCCGTGCGCCTGATCGCTTACGCCCTGTTCTATCACGAGCAACTGGCGTTCGGTCGCGGTCTGTCGGATGTCGACGAGCCGGCGCTGTGGGAAAAAAGCCTGGATGACCGCGTGCTGCACTGGATTGAAGTCGGTCAGCCAGATGCCGAGCGCATCACCTGGTGCTCGCGGCGTACCGAGAAGTTCAGCCTGGTGGCCTACGGCAACCTGCGGGTGTGGCAGACCAAGGTGCTCGACACCGTGCGCAGCCTGAAAAACATCAATGTGGTCGGTATCGAGCAGGAAGCCCTGGCTGACCTGGCTCGCGATCTGCCGCGCTCGATCAGTTGGAGCGTGATGATCAGTGATGGCGAGCTGTTTGTGACCGACGAGCGTGGTCAGCATGAGATTCGTCTGGAGTGGCTGGCCGGCGCGCGCTGAGCCCTGTCGTTCCTTCGTGGCGGCTAGGCTGAACGCTGCCGCCTGATTTACCCCGCCAGCTGAAGACCCGGATTGCCATGCGTATCGAACACCGCCCCTTGCCAGCCACTTTGCCTCAGCTGGGCGACCTGCCTCCGCTGCTGACCCGCCTGTATGCCGCTCGTGGCGTGCAGGCGGTGGAGGAGCTGGACAAGGGCCTGGCCCGGCTGATCCCGTACCGTCAGCTCAAGGGCATCGAGGCTGCGGTGGCGCTGCTGGTCGAGGCGCTGGAGCAGCGTCAGCGCATTCTTTTTGTCGGTGACTTCGACGCCGATGGCGCCACCGCCAGTTCGGTCGGGGTGCTGGGGCTGCGCATGCTGGGCGCGGCACAGGTCGATTATCTGGTGCCCAACCGCTTCGAGTATGGCTACGGCCTGACCCCGGAGATCGTCGCCGTGGCGCTACAGCGCCAGCCGGATCTGCTGGTCACCGTGGATAACGGCATCTCCAGTGTCGAAGGCGTGGCGGCAGCCAAGGCGGCTGGGCTCAAGGTGCTGGTCACCGACCACCACCTGCCGGGCACCGAGTTGCCGGCTGCCGATGCCATCGTCAACCCGAACCAGCCCGGTTGCGAGTTTCCCAGCAAGTCGCTGGCCGGAGTCGGGGTGATCTTCTACGTGCTGCTGGCGCTGCGTGCGCGGCTGCGCGAGCTGGACTGGTTTGCGCGTACCGGGCTGGCTGAGCCCAATCTCGCCGAGCTGCTGGATCTGGTGGCGCTGGGCAGCGTGGCCGACGTGGTGCCGCTGGATGCCAACAACCGCATCCTGGTGCATCAGGGCCTAGCGCGTATTCGCAAGGGGTTTGCCCGGCCGGGGCTGAAGGCCATCCTGGAGGTCGCCGGAAAGCAGGCGGCGCGGATTTCCTCGACTGATCTCGGTTTTATTCTCGGGCCGCGACTGAACGCGGCGGGCCGCCTGGATGACATGAGCCTGGGTATCGAGTGCCTGCTCACCGACGATGCGGCGCTGGCCGCCGACATGGCCCAGCAGCTGGATGCGCTGAATCAGGACCGCAAGGCCATTGAGCAGGGCATGCAGCGCGAGGCGCTGGCCCAGCTCAAGGACCTGCCGCTGGACAGCCTGCCGTTTGGCCTGTGCCTGTTCGAGCCGGACTGGCACCAGGGCGTGATCGGCATCCTCGCCTCGCGGCTCAAGGAGCGCTATCACCGCCCGACCATCGCCTTCGCCGATGCCGGGGATGGGCTGCTCAAGGGGTCGGCGCGCTCGATTGCCGGCTTTCATATCCGCGATGCGCTGGATGCGGTGGCGGCCCGCCATCCGGGCCTGATCAGCAAGTTCGGCGGGCATGCCATGGCGGCGGGCCTGTCATTGCCACAGGAACACTTCGGCGCCTTTGCCGCGGCCTTCGACGCCGAGGTGCGTCGTCAGCTGCAGGAAGAGGATCTCGCCGGGCGACTACTGTCTGATGGCCAGCTTTCGGTCGAGGAATTCAATCTGGAGCTGGCCCGCGCCCTGCGCCATGCCGGACCCTGGGGCCAGCACTTTCCCGAACCGTTGTTCCACGGTGCGTTCCAGATCGTCCAGCAGCGCCTGGTCGGCGACAAGCATCTCAAGCTGACGCTCAAGACTGAATGCGGTGGTCAGACGCTGGATGGCATTGCCTTCAATATCGACCGCGAGCAATGGCCCAATCCCACCGTGCGTTGGGTCGAGCTGGCTTACAAACTCGATCTCAATGAGTTTCGCGGGCAGGAAAGCGTGCAGCTGCTGATTGCCCATATCGCGGCGCGCTAGGGCGCTTGTGCTTCAGCTGCGGGGCATTAGCGGCTGGTTGAGGGATCCATCGCTCAGGGCGCGCTCGCGGACTTCGCTCCAGAAGGCAATCTGGCCGCTATCGCTTTTGGCTTTGCGCTGGGGCGAGCTGGCCAGGTAGATGCCCTGGTCATTGAACGCATAGACCGGCAGCAGGTCGCGGCGGGCCGAGGCTGGCTCGATGCTGTCCTGCAGGCTGTCCAGCAGTTGTGGCTGACTGGCGCCGGGGGCGTAGTAGGCCAGCACCATGTGCGCCTGATTGTGCTTGAGGTCTTTCACATAAGTCAGGCGCAGGCGTTCGCTGGGGATGCCCATCTGGGTCAGGCCGAAGAATTTGGCGATGGCGTAGTCTTCGCAGTCACCCTGGCCGCGGCTCAGGGCTTCGCTTGGCGTGGCCCAGTAGTCCTTGCTCTGCCACACCTGCTGGTCGCTGGCATAGCTCAGCGCGCGGTTGATGAAGCGATTGACCTGTTGCAGTTTCTGCGACTCATCCAGCTGCAGGCCGTGCTGGATCAGGTTGTGCCAGCTGTCCAGGCGACCCGCGGCGATCGAGCGTTCCAGATCAGTCTGGCCATAGTCGGCATGAGCGAGTTCGCTGCCATTGGGTAGCGCGCAGGCAATGGCTAAGGCCAGAGCAAGCCATTTTTGGCTGCGCGCAAAGAGCTGGGTGGAGATCTGGTTCGGTGCGGTCAAGACTGCGGCCCTGTTATCGTTTTGTCGGGACTCGACCCAGGCGCGTTGGCCTGTATGTCAAATTTTTAGCAGTTTGTTCCTTGGCGCCAGTGCTTAGTGCAAGAAGTGTGCGCAACTCGCCAAAAAGGCCTGGGCGGATTGAGGGAGAGGGAGGAATCCATGCGACCGGGCGACGCAAGGTGCCGTCTGGGCATGTGCCGCGGCTGCCAGGGGCGGGCAACTTCGGTATACTCGCGGGCTTTTCACAAAGTTTTGCCTGAGAGCGCCGCCCGCCATGGAAATCAATCCGATCCTCAACAGCATCAAGGACCTGTCCGAACGCACCCAGACCATTCGGGGGTATCTTTGACTACGATCACAAGCATGATCGCCTGGTCGAAGTAAACCGCGAGCTGGAAGACGCCAGCGTCTGGAACAAGCCCGAGTACGCGCAGAGCCTGGGCCGCGAGCGCGCGATGCTGGCGCTGATCGTCGAAACCATCGATGACCTTACCGGCAGTCTGGCCGACTCCCGCGACCTGCTGGAAATGGCTGCCGAAGAGAACGACGAAGGTGCGGTGAGCGACATCGTCGCCGAAGTCGAGCGTCTGCGCGGAATCCTCGAGAAGCTGGAGTTCCGCCGCATGTTCAGCGGCGAGATGGATCAGAACAACTGCTACCTGGACATCCAGGCCGGCTCTGGCGGCACCGAGGCTCAGGACTGGGCCAACATTCTGCTGCGCATGTACCTGCGCTGGGCCGACAAGCGCGGCTTCGATGCCGAGATCGTCGAACTGTCCGAGGGTGAGGTCGCCGGCATCAAGAGCGCCACCGTGCATGTGCGCGGCGAATACGCCTTCGGCTGGTTGCGCACCGAGATCGGCGTACACCGTCTGGTGCGCAAGAGCCCGTTCGATTCCGGCAACCGTCGCCACACCTCGTTTTCCGCGGTGTTCGCCTCGCCGGAAATCGATGACAACATCGATATCGAGATCAACCCGGCCGATCTGCGCATCGACACCTACCGCTCTTCCGGTGCCGGTGGTCAGCACGTTAACACCACCGACTCGGCAGTGCGCATCACCCACGTGCCGACCAATACCGTGGTGAGCTGCCAGAACCAGCGCTCCCAGCACGCCAACAAGGACACCGCCATGAAAATGCTGCGGGCCAAGTTGTACGAGCTGGAAATGATGAAGCGCAACGCGGCGGCTCAGGCTCTGGAAGAAACCAAGTCGGACATCGGCTGGGGGCACCAGATCCGTTCCTACGTGCTCGATGACTCGCGCATCAAGGATCTGCGAACTGGCGTCGAGCGTAGTGATTGCCAGAAGGTGCTCGATGGCGACCTCGATGGCTACCTTGAGGCCAGCCTGAAACAGGGCCTGTGATACGCACATGCGGTGGCGGGCGCTGACCCGCTGCCGCCAGTAACCTTTCTGATTTTGACGCCAGGCAGATAGACCACCATGAGCGAACAACCGCTGAACGAGCACGCGATCCACGAGGAAGAGAACAAGCTGATTGCCCAGCGCAAGGAAAAACTTGCCGCCGTGCGCGAGCAGGGCAATGCCTTCCCCAATGACTTCCGTCGTGACAACTACTGCGCCGACCTGCAGAAGACCTATGCCGACAAGACCAAGGAAGAGCTGGAAGCTGCAGCCATTCCGGTCAAAGTGGCTGGTCGCCTGATGCTCAACCGCGGCGCGTTCATGGTCCTGCAGGACATGACCGGTCGCATTCAGGTCTACGTCAACCGCAAGACGCTGCCGGCCGAGACACTGGAAGCGGTGAAAACCTGGGACCTGGGCGACATCCTCGCCGCCGAAGGCACCCTGGCCCGTTCCGGCAAGGGCGATCTGTACGTGGAAATGACCAACGTGCGCCTGCTGACCAAGTCGCTGCGCCCGCTGCCGGACAAGTTCCACGGCCTGACCGATACCGAGCAGCGCTACCGTCAGCGCTATGTCGACCTGATCATGAACGAGGAGGTGCGCGAGACCTTCCGCGTGCGTTCCCAGGTGATCGCCCATATTCGCCAGTTCCTCCGCGAGCGCGATTTCCTCGAAGTGGAAACGCCGATGCTGCAGACCATCCCCGGTGGCGCCGCGGCCAAGCCGTTCGAGACTCACCACAATGCGCTGGACATGCCGATGTTCCTGCGTATCGCCCCGGAGCTGTACCTCAAGCGTCTTGTGGTCGGCGGTTTCGAGCGCGTCTTCGAGATCAACCGCAACTTCCGCAACGAGGGCGTGTCGACCCGGCACAACCCCGAGTTCACGATGCTCGAGTTCTACCAGGCGTATGCCGACTACGAAGACAACATGGACCTCACCGAGGAGCTGTTCCGCGAGCTGGCTCAGTCCGTGCTTGGCACCACCGATGTGCCCTATGGCGACAAGGTGTTCCACTTCGGCGAGCCCTTTGCGCGTCTGTCGGTGTTCGACTCGATCCTCAAGTACAACCCGGACATCACCGCCGAAGACCTCAACGATGTGGAGAAGGCCCGTGCCATCGCCAAGAAGGCCGGCGCCAAGCTGCTTGGCCATGAAGGCCTGGGCAAGCTGCAGGTGATGATTTTCGAGGAGCTGGTCGAGCACAAGCTGGAGCAGCCGCACTTCATTACCGAGTACCCCTTCGAGGTGTCGCCGCTGGCGCGTCGCAACGACAAGAACCCGAGCGTCACCGACCGCTTCGAGCTGTTCATCGGCGGCCGTGAAATCGCCAACGCCTACTCTGAGCTGAACGATGCCGAAGACCAGGCCGAGCGCTTCCACGCCCAGGTGGCGGACAAGGATGCCGGTGACGACGAAGCCATGCACTTCGATGCCGACTTCGTGCGGGCCCTGGAATACGGCATGCCGCCGACTGCCGGGGAGGGCATCGGTATCGACCGTCTGGTCATGCTGCTGACCAATTCGCCGTCGATCCGCGACGTGATCCTGTTCCCGCACATGCGTCCGGAAGTCTGAATCGACTGATGCAGAAGCCGCCTTCGGGCGGCTTTTTCTTGCCGGAAATGTGAGCTTACATAGCGCCAGTGTCACTGTTTGCTAGGTTTGAGATACAAGCAGTGCTTTTAGCACTGATGTACAAATGAGGTTCCCGTGTCTCCCAAGTCCATGAATCAGCCCGAGACGGCCGCCCAGGTGGCCAGTGCGGTCGCCGAAAGCGTCCAGTACCAGGGGCGCAAGGCCAGCCGGCAGGGCAGCGAGTTGCGCCGGCAGAGCATCCTCGAAGCCGCCTTGCGCCTGATCGTGCGCGAGGGCGTGCGAGCCGTACGGCACCGGGCAGTGGCCGCCGAGGCCGAGGTGCCGCTGTCGGCGACTACCTATTACTTCAAGGACATCAATGACCTGATCACCGACGCTTTCGCGCTCTTCGTCGAGCGCAGCGCCGAGGGCCAGGCCGGGTTCTGGGGCAGCATGGAGGAAGAGCTGCAGCGCATGGCCGAGCGCCTCAAGCGTGACATCAAGGAGCGCCAGGCGGTGACCGACCAGATGGTCGAACTGGCCATCCTCTATGTGCAGCGACAGCTGCAGGATAACCGCGAGCAACTGCTGGCCGAGCAGGCCTTCCGTCAGGAGGCCTTGCTCAATCCGGGCTTGCGCGAACTGGCGGTGGCGCACCGACAGATTCTCTCCCAGGGCGCCGCGCACTTCTTCGCGGTGCTGGGTTCGGCTGAACCCGAGGGCGATGCCAGGCTGTTGACGGCGCTGATTCTGCAGATGGAATATCAGGGCTTGCTGGATGGCGTGGAGCAGCTGGATGTAGCCGCCATGCGCGTGCAGCTGCGCCGTTATCTGTACCTGGTCATGGGGCTTTGACGGCGGCCTGACATCGTTTTGTGACATGTCCGGGTTAGGTTGTGCGGTTTTCTGCTGCCGGGTGCACAGGCGTCTGGCGGTTTTCATCACAAGGAGAGCGTAATGAAAGCCTGGCGTGTACTGGTCGCCTTGTCCTTCCTGTTGCTGAGCGGTTGCCTGGTCAGCTTCAAGGACCCCATTCCGGCTAATGAGCCCGCTCCCATGCCGTTGCTGGGTGAGTGGACGCGCACCGATGAGTGGGGCGACCAGCTGTTCCTCGACATCACCCGTGCCGGCACCAACCAGTACAAGGCGCTGGCCTATGTGGGCAGCCCGGAAAACCTCAAGAGCCATGAAGAATACGGCTTTACCGTCGCCCATCACGGGCGCCGCTGGTATCTCTCGGCCGGCCTGCCCAAGGTGCTGGGCGGCAACTTTGCCATCGCCGGTTTCGAGCTGACCAAGAATGGCGAGCTGGTGCTGTACAACCTCGATGTCGACCGCATCCTGCAGGAGCTGGAAGCCGGTGGCCTGCAGGGCGACGTGGTGGATACCCCGCACGGTGACGGCGCGCTGATCACCAGCGCCCTGCCGGAGGTGCTCAAGTACCTGGACGATCCGGCCAACTCCGATGTGTTTGTCGAAGTGGCGCGCTACCAGCGCGCTGTCGAGTGAGGCGGCGATGACCCGACGCAAGGCCAGCGAGGACTACCACCAGGTCATTCGCGCGCTGTCCGACCGTATCGTCGCGGCGCAGACGCCGATCCGCGTGCTGGATGCGATCAAGTGGGACGACGGCGTGCGCCAGGCCTTCATCCAGGGCAAGGGCCGGCAGATGCCGGCGGTGGATCGCGCCTATTACGAAGGCCGGCCTCTGGCCTTCGATTCGGCGGCCAAGAAGCTTGAATTCCAGAATATCGAGCGGGACATTACCCGCCAGCTCGGCCAGTTCAATCCGGTCGGGCAGATCATGCGGCGCATGTGCAAGGAATACCGCATGGTGATCCGCATGCTCGAAGCGCGCGGTACCGAGGATTTCGGCCTGATTTCCCAGGAGCTTTACGGCGCGGCTTCGGATGCCTTCCATGCCGGCGATCCGACGTTGGCCGATCTGGGGCTGATGCTCTCGGACTACCTGAACAACATCGCCAACCGCGGCGACCTCAAGGACGAAGCCAAGACCCTGACCGCCCCGCAGGCCGTGGAGTTGCTGCAGGCGCGGCTGGCCGGGGTGTTCGGTGACGAAACCATCCGCGTGTTCGAGTCCGACGGCATCGTTGCCGATGCGGCGGCCGGCGCCGACTACATCAAGATCCGTAGCGACGCGCTGTTCAACGAGCGCGATGTGCGCGCGCTGGAGGTGCATGAGGGGCTGGTGCATGTCGGCACCACCCTCAATGGCCTGAGCCAGCCCATCTGCACCTTCCTGGCCAAGGGGCCGCCCTCGTCGACGGTGACCCAGGAGGGCCTGGCGATCCTGATGGAGGTGATTGCCTTTG
>JACCEA011833586.1_pt1 | contig 11210 bp, 5 predicted proteins | sample 7449851 | NCBI WGS metagenome assembly JACCEA01 (sample SAMN15323453, study PRJNA562643) | freshwater metagenome | isolation source: river surface water | place: USA:Blue River Watershed | collected 2017-08-18 | reverse complement strand
GCCCAAGTGATCAATTGATATAAAAATGATCGCATCACATCTTTACCATCGATATCATGATTCAAAAAAGAAAAGCGATAAACAATTGGAATCGGAATCACAAATCCTGGAATCTGCTGCACTCCCAACTCATCAAAGTTTGAAGAAGCACACATTCAAACCAAATCGAGTTTAGAAAAAAGCCCAATAGGTCTAATATGGACCAAAATACCCTGAAGTTCCGGAGGCACTCTACAAAGACATTTGAATTTGAACATGTCATCCGTAAAGAGGTTCATTTTTGCAACATAGGTTTATATGGCGGAAATTAGTGTTCAAATGCTTATTAAGACTGCTTTTGTGACGAAATCACACATTCAATCACCCACTTAATTCAAAAATTAAGTGTAAAATTGAATGTGTGTATCTCCACTGAACAAAACTAGTCTATAATTACGATATTCGTAGATTGGATAGATATTGAACACAAAATTCTACAGACCTATGTTGCAAAAATAAGCAACGAACGGATTGATGTAGGATTTCCCTCCATTCGACGCGGTGCACAGTCACATGCCATCTTCAAATCTGTCGATTGTTATAAATCCAAAGTGCTCTTCAATATTTCAATTGTGGAGGACTTTCATTTGTTGTTCTTCTGGGTATTGTTATTGATTGTAAATAAGATGACCGATGGCAATGAAACTTTCTCTGATCGAAAATCAAGATCTCTCTCGATTTGTCCTTCTACAATTATTACTTCCAAAGATTGGAAGGAGCCCCAAGAACACAAAAAGAAAGCCAGAGCAAAATCTATATTTATCGGTAAGGTAAATCCTAGATATAAGTATAGTTATTTGTAATTAAGGAACCAACATCGACAGAAAATAGCAAATCAGCCATTATAAATGATTCGATTATTCCGCAATCTCAGTTTAATAAATGCCAACGCGCTACCAAATTAGATTCTCCTTGTTGCGGTGTTGCGGATCTCCGTGTTAGTGTAGATATCGACGAAATTGACCAAGAAGATAACATGATTCAAGAAAAATATAACTTCAACAGGGACAGGTCTGGAGTCCGCATTTCAAGAGCAGCGAATTATAGACAAAGTCATCCTTACACTCCCACTAGTCCAACTGATAAGAATTGTGTATTTCCATCTACACGGTCAATATTCTGTGCCCAATTTGAGTAATTTACCTGAATTTCACCACATAACACATATTGTTGGTTTTGGAGGAAATTCTTTCTCGCTTTTGATCGTTAATTTTGAAATTGCGATGTAATAATTAGCAACACAAATCGAAATTAATAATATTCCATAAATGAAACTATTATGAACATGCACAACCGTAATAAATACGTATGCTCTATCTTTGTCATGTGATACTGTTACCTGACATGACCTCGGTAAAACGATTATTCAAGGATTCTTTTCAAATTCAACCAGAGGAAGTTGGGGAGGCCGGGGAACCCGGAATAAGACATACTATATAACGTACTTCTATATAACACTATCTCTTACTATGTACATCATTGAAAAAAAAGGCGGTTTTTCGACCAAAACTTGACCAGAATTTTTGAAGTCGTTGTTCGTTTATGAAAATCCTCTCATTTTAATTAAATTTAAAAAATTTATTTAAAAATAGATGGTACTAAACAATTGATTAGCAGATGTGGGGTAAAGAATAATGGCTATGGGAGGGGCATGTTTTATATTAAATTGAAAATGAGTTTTGTAACGTCCAATGAAATCATTCCCGATGATTCTGAAGCGGGGTTACTACTCTGCGGTTCGAAAAGGTCACGTGGAGATTATGTTATTGAAACCAAATCTGGTATTGTTACAATCTTAAGCGGGGGAGAAATTACAGGTTTAACAACTTCTTTGAGTCAAGATCAATCGGAAGTGAGAAAATTGAAGAGAAAGCACCAAAAGTTGCAAAAGCGTGAAAAGCAAAAGAGAGAACATCAGCAAGAATTATGTAATCGGTTCGAAGCTCAACGGTCCATATATGACATGCCAAAGAAGCTCCTTATTTTGGACTTGAATAAAGTTCTCTTATATAGGAAGAAAGGCAGTAAAAGTTATATTCCTCGACCACATTTGATTCCCTTTTTGCAACAAATGTCACTACGTTTTCATCTCGCGATCTGGACATCCATGCAAAAGAATTCTGCACACAGATTGCAGGAGGAAATATTTTCTTCAAATAATATTCCGCTGCTATTTATGTGGTTCCAAAATCGATGTGTAGCAGAGTACAAGCAATCCGCATCATCACCCTTAACTCATTCTGAGATGTTCTCTTCATTGCACAGTAATCATAAACGATCTGACTACTGGGAACGATTGCATCAAAATAAAAATCCGCAGCAAAACTCCAATGGAACAAGTTCTGACGATCAAATTGTTATGGAGAGTCAACATGACTCACAGCACTTGTCTTACCCGAATAAATCTTCCAATTACTCCAAAGATGAAAAGCCTATTTATCACAAACCTTTAATGTTGGTGTGGAAGGAATTCAAGTACTTTAATGAAAGCAATACGGTGAGTTCCTTTCTTGATGAGGTAGAGGTATTGTAGTATTATTTTCTTTTTGATCAGATACTGATTGATGATTCAGCAGAGAAGTGTGTTCAGAACCATGAATACAATTGTATTCATCCAGAACCTTTTGAATTGAATTTGTCCGATGTAGAATTCAATTGTGTTTATTCAAAACCCAATAATAGTCAGCCTCTTCCAATCCATGATGTGGAACTGCACGAAAAAAGTCCTTTGTGGTCATATTTAGATGGGTTAGCTAAATTTTCGGGCTGTGCTAAAGATTATTGGGAAGTTAATGGATCTTATCATTCATCATCCTGTAGAACTGGTAGAGAAGAGACAGGTAATGAAAGATAACGAAATAAGTTTTCATTATATTGAGAGGTATATAATAAATAGTTACTACACCAGGGGTACTATGCAAGTTAACGATCTTAGTAGAAATTCGCCTTTTAGATAACACAATGAACGACCATATCATCAGTCATCGATCAAAATATTAAGTCGACTTATCTTTTTCATCAACCACAGCTTTTGGATCAATGCTGTTCAAAGCAGCATCAAGCACACTTTCATGTTTCATGAACGTTGGCTTAATCACCAATTCGTAAACTTTGGCCGCACCCTTATATTGTGGCAGCATGCACCACAATAAAAAAGTAACTTTCACTGGATAATAGAAAGGAATCCAGTAAATGACAAACTCCACAAAGTTTTCAACTACCGAAAATGTTGTGAAAACCACCCAATACATCAGCCATTCAGTGTCATCTTCTTTCTTCAGAGTCTCCAAAGCACAAATTGTTGCGTACGTCGGGTACAAAAATCCAATCATGTTCGCAATAAAGTGCGCCCCAATCCCAGAAAATAAGCAAATTGCCAAAATTCCCCCAACAATCAAAACAAGATTTTCTGCCGCAAAATGGGTCTTCTCTTCCCATAGCTCGACGTAGTTCTTAAGTACAGGGTACTTGACAATTTGGTGGCGAATGTTGCTCAAGGTTGATGATAATGCTGTGGATGACATTTTTGGGAGAATAAGCAGATTTAAAGTTCTGAGCTTCAACAACATGTACTGTCATGTACTATTGTACTGACTGAAATGCCAATCAATCTTGATTATTGGCGGCTTTGGGATTTTAACTTCTATTTTGGTTGGTACTGCTTATTTAAGACACAAAATGCACTGCCACTTGCTATCCCAATGAAAAACCTATCATATTCAACTGTGTATAATCAGAATATGTATAGTATATGTGACAGGTGAATATCGGAGGGAAACTTCATTAAATAGGTTAACTTAACATAACAAAATATTGTTGATGGACTACGATGTCTTCTTCATCCAATTAAAGGCCCTAAAAGTGGCTACAATACTTCTATCATACAAATTGTGAAAACATTCACACAAGTTTCAAATACTGAAAATGCCATTATACAACTCAGTCCCCACCCTCAACCAACAAACAAACTACAATTAATATAATAAGGCCAAACAATTTCAAATTGAGAGTAGAACTTTTCGCCAGATATATAGCCATTTCAATTATTACAGTTTGATTCTCTGTACTTCGTATAGAAATTTGCCAATTTCAAAGCCAACAACAGTGGAAGTTGAAGCTCATCTTGCAAGAACTTGCGCAAATTATCATAGTAAGGATTCGCAGCAGTGTTAACTGTCAATGGTGATATGATGGTTGTGGAAAATATTATTTCCATTAAATCCAAAAAATCTTTCCATGTAGAGCATCCTTGATTTACAAGCATATCTCGGGTAAAGGAAACTTGGGCGGGATCAACAATACCAACTGCACCGACGAGATGACTGCAAATCTCATCGTCCAATGCACGGCCCGATGCTTTAGTGGTTGCCAAATCCATGGAGGCAAACCCAGACTTATAATGTGCAGAATTCAAAATTGTGAGTTGCTTGAATGATATCTCAATTGTGATTTCGCGTTCATTAGAATTTCTTTCAACTACTGTGAATCCCAAAGTAAGGCCATCTCGAATAGAAGTATCCACAACTGGAAGGTGGGTTGTCTTTAATTGTCTTAAGGTGTGAACCCAATCGCGAAAGTGTTTATCATATATATGGGACGTGAGAAAACGTCTATATAGTATACCTTTCGATTCTCGCTCAACCAATGTAACACAGAACAAACCAGCTTCTCGCAACCAATTAATAATCACAGGAGTAGCATTATAAGTGGTTGTGCCAGCGGTACTCTTGTTATGCAAAGATGGCAAGGGATCCAAAGATCCATGAAATATCGATGGGTCACCTATGCCATCCAGAAGCATCCTGACTGCATGACATACTTCAATGAATGTAGTCGAACAGAAAAAGTTATATTGAGTGAATTGACGTTCACAAATCAAAATCGTATTGGACACTATATAGTTTACTATCCAAGCATTTGGTTGAGGTACCTGAGGATAACGCCCAGATTCTCGCTGAGATCCAGTACTCTTCACAGATGCAGTGCTGCCATGAAATGATGAGGAGCCACTAAATGAGTAGGAAAATAAATCATGATTTTGCAGCATTTGCTGGGTAATCTCGTGTGCAATTGAATGCCATTCATGAACAGGAACATTAGATCCAGAAGGAAATTTTGCAGATGAACTACCTATAGGATTGGCTTCTCGATTTTGTTCTTGACCTTCCACAAACATAGCAGGTTGATTAAGCAAAGAAAACTGACAACGATGAAACGTATCTTCTATGATATCAAAGAACTCAAAAAGTACTAGATAGGACGCTAACGACTCGACGTGAATGTCGTTAACGTGGCAAGGTAACATCTTGTTCAACACTAAATTGGTCAAGCTTGATAGTCCACAGGAACTTAGAGGTGCTTGTGTTACATCGATATTTGAATCTGCCAATAATAATCGTTGAACAATCATAGACAAAATGGAAAGCTTGACAACAGGAGAAAAGATCAGCAGATCAGTCCAAGTTAATTCTAAGCGCAGAGGTTTTGCCCAGATGGGTGCCTTATCTTCCAATATATTAGAGTTGATGTTTCCACCACCAGAATTCAAACAGCAGTTACTAGGGCTAAAGAATTCATCTCCAGATGTGTTTAGATACCAAATAGATTTGCCGTTTTTACTCATGGAGATCAACACATTAAACAAATACTCCCTAAATTCCAGCAATGGAACATTTAATTGCACCATTCGACTGCGATCGCGTATGGCTGAGGACCCATTTTCATCACTATTGATTATAATTGGCGCAGTCACTGACCCATTGTCAAAAGGCATCAACAAAAAGAAGGAAGGTAGTATGCCTTCACTACAGTGTGACAATGCCTGCAAATTTTGAGTAATATTCAATAATTTAACTTGTCGGTCCACTATTGCATTTGTATCTCCTATCGTTTGCTGAACTTGCATGGATTGCTGATTTTTCCAGTATGATTTCGTGGCGTTACGTTGATAAGGAAGATGTAAATATTGAGACATATCAGCGAAAGAGGGTTTTGGTAATGCCACCAACGAAATGGCTACTCTATTCCTAGGCCATGGGCATGATTGATTCATCGATTGCAAAAACGAATTTAAGGATCTTCCTTGATGAGTGGTCATAATCTGTGGAATGACTATGGAAAAAACGACCAACTGTCCTTGCGAGGATAACGTACCATTGATAACATTAAATAAAAGTGGATAATGATCAAAAAGTCTCTCCATTGATGGAAACTTTGAAACAAAGTCATCGATGAATAGCATCACACTCACCACTTTTTTCGATACTATGGAAGATAGGTGATGTGAACTTAGTTGAGCAAGGGAGATAACTTGAGAACTGTATTGAAAATTTCGATTGAACTCATTCGTTGACTTTACAAGTAGTGGCATTAATCGATTGCTTCCTGAAGCAACAGCATTATTGATGGGATTCATCGTGTGAAACTGCACATAGGATGCGGTATGATAGAGCGGGGTCACAGAAGCGTCTAGAATCCCAATGTCATATAAACTCGGAGAGGCAATACAGCATCCGAGGTTATTTTGAAGAATTGCAACATTATTGAATCCCAATACCTTGGTCACTCCATTCATAACTTCGCTGTTCACAGATAGAAAACACTCTAAACAACCAACTAATGCACATTGATGATACAGAAATAATTGAACGAGGGGCGGGTCTTGCTCTATTCGAGTAACGAATGGAGTATTATCGGATGCTGAGGACGAATCCGCATTAGTCATCACTTGGTCACCATGAAGCGATAAAAACATAGGTACTAAAACTTGCTTGGTTCCAACTGAAAGGTCCAGTGGTTGAATGTCAATAAAGTAATGATCTCGAAGAACCATTTGTTCACTGAAATGACCAACAACACGGTGACTGCTCGACAGCGAAAATACTGAAGGTAGGATGATCTCCAAAACAAAATGAAAAGAATCATTCATCTTCGGCTGATTTATAGTCATATAAAAAAAGAAGGGACATGAATTTGACTGAGTAGGAGAATGCACGAAGTTCGCAAAATTATAGTACAAACCAATATGAACAAGTGATGGGTGTTGATCGTCATTGGGTGACAATAATGCATGACGCGATTTTGTTGTATCTAGAGCGTCATTTTGCAATGTAGGGAAGGTGGAAACTCGAGAAATCATCATGCCAGCCCTCGGAGAAGAAGTTGTGGATCGTAGAGAAGTAGGTGGACGCGAAGGAGGCGGTGCTGGAGAAGATAACCCTATTGTTGATGTTGCCACTGAAGGTTTTGTATCACTACTAGAGTCCACTTTACCCACCAGCGTTGGTGTGGTGGGACCAATACCAGCATACAAATCATTGGAGTTACTAAACTTGTGTTCACCACTTCCATTGTATCCATTGAGATAACTTTGTTTTGGAGATCTCATCAAACTCTTCGTGATAGGATTCACTTTAGAAGAATCAACTCCTTCAACGACGCTACCATCATCCAGCAATATTTCACATAGTCCCTTATAATGATCCAATTTTTGTATGCACCCTTGGAAAACGATAGAGCAATTTGGAGGCATATATTCAACTCTGGTACCTTCACGAAGAACTGGGCTTACGTAGCGCCTTCCATCTTCTGGCCTCAATGGACTCCCTTCCGATTCTTGTTTCCCGATTAAGGGCAGTTGTTCGATGTGGTTCAAAATATTATAGTCAACTTGAGAGACTACCATTGATGGAAAATTACCTGGTAAATCATGCAAGCCGGGATCAGAATAATTTCCACTGTGAGATAATTTATTATTTGTGGGGAGCGACCTCTGGGGTGGAGGAGTGCTGGTATCAGTGATTGGGAATGGTGAGTGTCGCTGGGAAATTGATGAACCCATCACTCGAATCTCCCGACACAAAATTTCACGCTCATGATCTTCTTGGTCCAAAATGACTGCATACATTCCATTTCCTATTCTTCGAGCCACTACCGCTGGGAACCAACCATTCGATCCATCCAGACGACATTCTACACGAGCTCCAATTTTGAAAACAGAGTATCCATCGTTGGTTGATTCTAACATGTCGGTATTAATTTGTAATGAATTCTCTCGCAAATAATCAGCTTCCCCAATTACTCTCTCCGCACTAACATCAAATAAAATATTACCTTTTACATTTCTTACATTTAATGTAAGATCAGGGTTGATGGATTCGATTAAGAATAAATCATAACAATTTGTTTTATCATCAAATATATAGACTCGCGATCCAGCAAGGAATCTATTCGAATCGTTATCTCTATTAGAGTCCATATTCATTTGTTCAAACCGTTTCAAAATACTTCCCGCGCCATCTTTATTCATCACTTTGGTGGTTGGCAGAGTTGAAGTATTGAGCGTAGGATAATGTGCAACTCGAGAAGTGATAATTTTGTTATCCTCCTTTCCTAACGAACGAAGAGAATCATATGTAGGAGCCTTTACAATAAAATTTTCATCAGTGAGATCAATCGAATGAACAGTAGGAATTGAGCCAGGATATGCAGAAGTAACTTGGTGGAAAATAAATGCTGCAACGTGTTTGGACTTATCTCTCGCAGATTGACGGCCTTGAGGCATTAATCGCTTCGCAACTACGCTACTTTCTACCACCGGGATTGCGTTGACGAGAATATTTTTATTTGAAGCAAGGAGGTTCGACCAATGGTTCGAGGCATCACTTTCGTATGCAACCTGATAAGTACCATTCTTTTCTGCAGCCACAATATGACCTTTTACCCATTGATTACATCCAAGAATTCTGATATCCACTTTGTCCTTGGAACGAAAGTGATGGCGTAGGTACTTGCCACGAACATTGAACTCATCTTGACCATTCTCAAATCTCAAATCATAGGAACCATTTTTCTTATCAATTGCAATTCTACCTCTTCTCCAAATTAATCCGTCGTTACTCATAACTTTATACATTTCAACGTAGTCACCACGTTGATACACTCCAGTGTCATAATTGGAAGACGAATCCTTCATCTTCGCAATGCTGACAAAATGTTCCTCTACTTCAGAAATCATTAAACCGTCTTCAAATTCTAAGTCAAGCAAATAATATTCCCCGCTTTCCTTATTTTCAGTTAAACTGCGATCACAGCGAGCAACTTTTAGGACAGTGCAATTGTACCATTCACTATCACCATACACTCTTCCGTAAACTTTTTGACCAATGAAGTATGGTGATGGTCGATTAAGAATATTCCGAAATTCTCGATTCGTCTCATATCCTGTTGAAATTGTCATTTCTCCTACTTGGACTGGAATTCTATCACCAACTAATGCTATTGAAATATCTCTCAAAAAGCCATCGGGCTTTCGTAGAGATGGGGTTCTAACATTTGTGTAGACCTAATTTATTACAATATCAGCGATAGCGAATTTCAGTGCGATCACGGCTTACTTTTCCAGATGCGAAACAAACACCATACTTTAAGTCCTCAGAAATAGAAATAATTCTGCATCTGGACCATCTATAAAGATGCGACAAAATAAGTATGTCACATAAAAATCTATAAAAATATCACCTATCATCATCTACTAGCGCTTCCACTTGGTCAGATACTTGCCACTCCGTTCCACATTGACGACCGTTAATATCTTTAAAAGAAATCTCTTTTGAATTTCCCAACCTGAACAATATACATTATCTCAGTGATATCTTTATGTGGAGAATCCAACCTGATCAGCAGTGGAGTTGCCCTCATTAGTACAATATCCTTTATTTTTGAGTAGAATATTTCAATAGATGACTTACTATCTTCATCCAATTGAACCAAACGAATGCTCTCATTTTTGCTGAGCGAGGTGATTAAACTACTTATTGAAGGTTCCTCAATCCTACATCTCAGGAAACCCAAATGAATGATCGATCGATTCGTATCCAAGAGTATTCGTACTTCATCAAACCACGGCGAATCATCGGTCGACGGGAGATTGTCCAAATGCAGTGTTGTCAGATTGGATGTTGCAAGAAGGTTGTCTTTGAACCAACGTAAAGATTCAGCGACTTGAGGATATACCGTCTCATTGCATTCAACAAAATTTATTCGCAATGTCTTCAATTTAGAATGCGATATTGGAAATATTTTTGATGTAGTGTCTTCCCTCAACAATGATGAATCCAACATTGAAGAGCGCAAATTATAGAGCGTAAGAGAGAGAAGGGTGGAATTCATCCCCAAAGAAAAAAATAACTTTAGTATTGCAGATCGAGAAAATTTCGACAAGTCAACGGCGAGGTCTTTTAAATCAGAATTCTTCCTTAACTCTGCTCCAATTAATTCTACTTCTGCATCCACTGCGGGTTGAGAAAACTTTGGGCTTGGAGCATAATACAGCGTTGGTTTCAAAGTTTTGCATCCACAACAGCTTTGCCAAGTTGGTGACTGATCAAAATGGGAAATAAGTTCTTCCAGAGCATGTTTAGATTTTATGCTAGAATCGGTGAAAAAAGGGTTTCCAAAAATGGAGACACTCTCAACATACTTGCTTCTTCGTAACACATCGAGTAACCCATAAGCACCAACAATACCCATTTGGTTGAATGACAAATCGAGGTATCTCAAATTAGGTTTGGTCACGATAACTCTATATAAATTTTGCAGCGCAGTATCAGAAAGTTGGCAATTCGACAAATTCAATTCCGTCAGAAGGATTGCATCATCCATCTGCATCAACCAAGAAACAAGATAAGACACATTTTCGGATGATTCACCCAGACACACTCCAGAGAGATCCAGCGACTCCTCGCCCAAGTTTTTCTCTTGAGAACTCTTGAAATGGGATAACCTTTCCTGTAACTCTCTTGTTGTCATTATTCGCCTTGATGTGCATGGTATTGTTTTTTTAAACGTGGGTATGTGTGGGTGGTCATTTTAAGAGTTAAAGGACTAACGAACTAACAAATTGGTTTCTGCCGGTTGATCGTTCTAAATATAGATCGAGCTACGAGATAGAACTAATACCTTAGGTTTGTGTCAGTTTGGCCGGTATTAAGTCCTTCCTCATTGCCCGTAACTATATTGCGGGTGGTCCCTACAGGATCTGGTGTTGTCGCGGGGTTCGCTACAAGCAATTAATATGACTAATAACATCTAAATTCCTAATTGCGTCCACTTATGTACCTCTTGAATTTCTACCTCTATGTACTTCCACGCGGCCTTCCTCCACTACTCTG
>JACCEA012535231.1_pt1 | contig 11211 bp, 9 predicted proteins | sample 7449851 | NCBI WGS metagenome assembly JACCEA01 (sample SAMN15323453, study PRJNA562643) | freshwater metagenome | isolation source: river surface water | place: USA:Blue River Watershed | collected 2017-08-18 | reverse complement strand
ATTTATGGTTAAAATATCATTTTTCAGTGCGGTATGAGAACCACCGCGATACCTTGATGATAATGTTACATACTAAAATAAAATGAAAATATATCATGGTAATAATTTATTTTTATAAAAAAAATAAAAAATAAAAAAATCATCTCCATACTATAGTATTAAAAAAATGAATAAAAAAAAAATATAAAAAATAAAAAATCAATAAAAAAAATAAAGTGTGGGGGTGTAAAATAAAAAAGATAAAATGAAAGAAATATAATTATTTAAATATATTTATATTTTTAAATAATTATGTAACACCAATAAATTCATTTATAAAAATGAAGAGAAACTTAAAAAAAAATTAATAAGTATATATAATAAGTAAATATGAGTTTAGATGAAAAAGACGCTAACCCTGAAAATATTATTTTAAGTTCAGAAATAGATGACAAAAAAGAAAAGAAACGAGCTTATAATAGAGAATATCGTAGTAGACCGGATGTAAAGGAGAGGATTAAAGAACAAAGGGAGAAGAATCAAACATCTAAAAAATATTATGAACTAGTAAAAGAAGATCCTGAATATCAGGAGAAAAGGAAGGAATATATTAAAGATTATTATCATAATGTATTAAAAAGTGACCCAGAAAGATATAAAAAACATTTGGGAACTTCAATAAAATATCAAAAAGAACATGTTGAAAAATTAAGTGAGAAACGTAAAGAAAGGATGAAAAACGACCCTGAATTTGCGGAAAGACAACGAGAAGTAAGAAGAAAAGCGGCACAGAAAATGAAAGAAAAAAGAAAAATGTTAAAAGAAATGGAAGAGAATAAAGAATCATAAATTTTTTATTTTAATATAAGAAAAAAAAGAAAGAGTTTTTTTTAAAAAAGGAAAAAATAAATTTTGAACTTAAAGAATGAAAATCATTTTTTACAAAATGAATCTAATTTTAATTAAAAATTAGATTAAAAATGTGAACTTAAAAAAGAAATGTTAGTTACTATGTAACGAACATGTTTCACTAAAATGACAGAAGAGATCAATAAAATTCCACTAAACGTAGACGAGACTGAAAAGTTAATAATTCCGAAGGAAAAAGACGATGAGATAGAACTACCGAAGAAGGTAAAAAAGATATTAAAAATGATAAAAAAAATTGAAGAATCAATGATAGAATTTAGAGGAGAGACACATCGAATATACAAAGAAGATATATTCAAAATACAGATAAAAGAATTATTGAAAAGAGAGTTTGGTAAAGAGATGAAAGGGAAAGAGATAAAGATTTATAATAATGAAGAGGAAGATAGGTATGAGTATAAAGTTGAAGGTTTAATGGTAAAAGAGAGTGATAGAGTGAGAATAAATGATATTTTGAAAAATCAAAGAATTAAGAAGAGTAGGGAGGATAAGGATTATTATCCTCAACAAGTAGATTTATATGAAAAAGTGGATAGTATATATAATACACATCATGATTTGATATTTATAGGAAGACAATTAATAAAGGATGTGAAAGATAAACATGGGAAGTTGATTTATGAAGATAATAATGATAAACCAGTAAAATATTATCCATTTGAATATGGATATTATGAGAGAAGAGATGTGGACAAGATTATAGAAAAGATAGGAGAGAATCGGCATTTATATGAAATTTTACAATGGGATGTAGCATTAAAACCATTTTTTGATTTAGAGATGGAGTTAGAATTAACAAAAGAAGAGAAAGAGGAGAAATTGGATTTATTTTTAGAGTTTTTATTAAAAGAATTGAGGGATTTGTATACTTTTTATATTGATAAAGAGGATATAGTAATAATAGATTCAAATACAGAGAAGAAGTTATCATATCACATCATAATAAATGAGAAGATATATTTTAAGACGATGGGAGAACATAAAGAGTTTGTGGAATATTTATTAGCTCGTTTTGATACAGCGATAGGAGAGGAGAAGGAGTTAGTTGAAAAACTAACATGGAAGAAGATAGAAAAAGATGGTAGAGAGGATGAGAGATATATATTTGATGCAAGTGTATATACAAGAAATCGTCAATTTAGGATGTTAAATCAGAGTAAAAAGGGTAAAGATGCGGTATTAAAACTAGTATCAAATCATAAAATAAAAGATACATTTGTACAATATGATGAAAGAATAAAAAGGAAGACGAAGATAGATACAAAATTATTATCTCAATATTTTCACCAAGAGTTTAAGAAAGATAAGAAAGAGAGGAGAACAATACAAGAGATACGAAAGAAGACGAAGAAAGGTGATATAATAGAGAAATTAGATTATAACATGAAAACATTATTAACAGGTTTAACACTACAGGATAAGTATGGTTTAAGTGATCACGAAGTGATAAAAATGGATGATGAAATAATAAAATATATGTATGTAATACCGATTCAATCATCATATGAAGAATGGCTAAAAATAGGGATGGCGATAAAAAGAGCGGGAGGTAAGAAGGAATTATGGGAGGAATGGTCACAATTAGGAGTGGGATATAGGAAAGGAGAGTGTGAAGGATTTGATAAATTTGAGATAGATGAGAATGTAAAAGGATATTCATTAAAGACATTAAGATGGATAGCGATGAAATGTAAACCAATATTATTTAAAGAGTTTTCAGTAATATATCAGATATTATATAAATTAGATTTAGAAGGAATTGAGAAGAGAATTGAAGATTCAGATTATTTATCACAAGAGGGGACACCTTATGGAGATAATATTTATACAGATAAGAGATGTTTATTAATCAATTCATCGATGGGTAAAGGTAAAACACAAGCGATAAAGAGAATAATGAAGAAGGAAGAAGAGAATAAACAATGTTTATTTTTGAGTACAAGAAGAACATTTGCATATTTTATACAGGGTGAATTTGAGGATTTTTATAATTATTTAGATATAAAAAACCATGATTTAGAGGATTTACAAAAATCGGATAAGGTGATAATATCATTGGAGAGTATATTAAAGTTAGGGAAGGAGAGAGTATATGATTTTGTGGTAGTAGATGAATCAGAGACATTATTAAGTAATTTTTCATCGGAGACTTTAGGAAACAAAACGTATGAGATATATGATACATTTGAGAATATATTAATAAATGCGAGGAAAGTCGTAGTGATGGATGCGTTTTTATCCAATCGGAGTCTACAATATATGAAAGGATTATACAAGAATGAGAATATATTGTATATAGAGAATAAGAAGATAAATACGAAGATACAGGCGAGAATGATGAATTATAGGGCGAATGAGACATTTTTAAAGATATATGAGTATATAAAGAATGGAGAGAAGTTATATATGACATTTTCGAGTAATAAGAAGATGATGCAGTTTAAAGAATTTTTATATAGAAGAATGGGTAAGGATGAAGTAATAAATGATTTATTTATTAACAAGATGTTAGTATATAACAAAGATACAACAAAGAGGGATATGGAGAGACTCATGGATATAAACAAGATATGGAAAGAAGCGAGTATAATAATGACGACACCTAAGATCACAGTAGGATGTTCGTATAACCCAGATGGAGATAAAGAAAATCCGACATTTGATAGGAAGATATCTTTTGCGATGCATACATGTACAGCCCGAGACATGTTCCAATCTATAATGAGGGTTCGACACATAAAACAGGATAAAGGGCTAGACTTTGGAATAGGAATAAATACAACGACACATATGGAAAAAACATTTTTATTATTAGAAGATTTTAATAATTATGAAGATGGTAAGACGAAATATATAATAAAAGAGTTAAAAGAATTAGTGGAGACGAGGGGAACATTATTTAATCAGAAGGAGATTATAGAATTAAAGAGTATGATAACTTATTTAGATATGAATAAATCGAATCATCATTTAAGACAGATATTATATTATAATGCGTTGGAGGTATATATGAGTCAGAATTATTATAAGGATTATTATTTGACATTATTAAAAGAGGTAGGATTTGAATTAATAAAAGATGAGGAAAAGAAAGAAAAAGAGATGGAAGAATCAGTAGGAGATGATACAGAGATAGATGATGAAGATGAAAAAAAGGAAAAGAATGAGTTATTAAAAGATACAGAAAAAGAGGAATGGAAGGATGAAGAGTATATAAATCAGTATCAAAAAATAAGGTATGTATGTTGTAGCGATATACAAAAATTAGAGAGAAAACAGAAAGAGAATCGTACAACGAAAGAAGAGAATATGATGTTAGAAAAGTATCATTATGAACGGTATATACATCCAGATACGGAAAATATAAAAAGGGCGAAGATATATTATAGGGTATGGATGGAAAGTCAACGGAGAAGATGTATAAAAAATGATTATTATTATTGTTTAACAAAAGAAGAGATAATGAAAGAACAGACACATAAAATTTTATGTACAGAAAAGATGGATTATATATGGGATAAGATATCCATAATAAAAGATTTAGAAGAATTAATAGGTATAGAACATGATGATTATGAGAAGGTGATAACAAAAGATGAGATAAAACAGTGTAGTGAATACTTAACAAAGAATACAGAAAGAATTTATAAGATATTTAAATTAAGAGATTATGGTAAAAAAGATACACTAAAAGAAGCTACGGGTAAAGAGTTAAATATTTGTATACAAAGATTAAATAAGATATTTAAAGATTTTAATGGAAATGAGATAAAAGGAAACGATTATAAAGGTTCAAGAGCTGTAAACTATAAATTGAAAGCGATAATACCAGAATATAGTTATAAATATATTCAAAACAATATAGAAGATTATGAACAAAGAATAAATGTATTTGATGATATTAATCGAAGTTTATTTAGAGAAGATAGACCAAATAAATGTAAAAGTGAAGAAGTAGTATTAATAGACCATATATAAAGAGTGATATTCATTATAATAAGATAGAAGAAGAAAATATAGAAAAAAAAAAAGCAAAGATGGATTTATTAGTTGTATAGTGAAATATTATTAAATGAAAAAATCACGAATAAATTGACTAACGCGTTTACAATCAGACCAATTTTGAGAAGTATAAATATTTTTAGGGTCTCCATTTTTGTAGACCAAATCTACATAACATGAATTCATTGAATTATTCATCATGTGCGTGTTTACAGAAGTGACACCAGTTGGTGTAAAGAGTTGGATAGATTTATAAATATTTGACGTATCATTTTGAACTTCCAATATCTTTTTATTAGAATTTAAACTGTGTAAGGCTTTATAATGTACAAATCCAATATTTGAAGGTACAGATAGAGTATGAATCAATTCTTCATTCATCTTATATTTATTTTATATCTATTTTTCTTTTGAATCATACGCAAAATCAATATTATAAGTTGATTCATTTTGATAGATAAAAATAAATATAAAAAAAAAGAGATAAAAAGAAATAGAAAAGATGCTACGATTTTTGAGGAAGGTACCTAGTAATGAGTGTGGAATCAATCGGATTATGAGAACTATGGTTGGTATACCAAAGAGAGATGAATTTGATATAAGTCTTAAAAAGTATTATGAACACAATGAGATGAGTAAATGTAAGGATTGTGAGTATATGATGAATTTGGTAAATGAGACTTTACAAAAATCGATAAAAGAGACGAGATATAAATATACATTTACAAAGATTGATTTATCGAAATTGAACGATTTTGACAATATAAATATAAAAAAGTGTGAAGGTTTTCAGGAATATGAGAAGAGATTAAATGAGGAGGGAATCAAAATCAAGATACAGAAGACATCTTCTGAGATCATGCAGGTAGATTATGATCGGGAGAGGAGAGTTGTTACAATTGAATCAAGATGGTTATAATTTATAATTGTTGTGTGAATTAAATCATTTTACTTTTCCAGTTTTTCTTTTTTTTAAGAATGTAGGGAAGAGTATCATTTAATTGAGGACGATATACTTTGACTAAATCTTCAAAAATGCGTTGTAAACTACTAAATGAAAATCCATTATCTTGAAAATAGAAGCAACCATAAAATTCTTTATTATTATGTTCAAAATCAAAGATTTCGAATATATCAACAACTTGGTAGAAGTTAAGAGGAGTGCCATCTTCATTCCATTCTTCAACAGAATAGGAATCATTATTTTTTACACAAGAGACACGAATCTTTCCATTTTCGAACCAAGATTCAAAAGTAGAAGAAGATGCAGTATATTTAAAATACATCTGTCCATTAGGGAAAAAGGAGATAAAATCATTATCTTTCGAGAAAGATAAATCATAATGAACGAAACCACTAAGGTGTAATTGTCCATTAGGGTACCATTCTTTAAAATCTCCATAGACACTTCCTAAATTTAAACTTCCTCTATGATAATTTGGATTACATAAAGTCCCTTCAATATGAATAGGATTTTCTATATCTTTATTACAAGAAGGGTACCATTTTTTAAAAGGTCCTTCAAGAGAGTTTAAATTATATTGACATTGAAAGACGAGTTTACCAAAATTGTCATAAAGAAGTAAAGGACCGTGTTTACGACCATTTACATAAGTGGTATGGGTACAAAATCCATTTATATAGTTTTTACAAAGACCTTTAATAACACCTCTTTCATATGTACATTGGATACTAAGATTACCATAAATATCATAATGTTCATAAGGTCCATTTAAAAGTTGATTTTTATATACATAGGAAAACTTAAGGGTGCCATCAGGGTACCATTCTTTATAGGGTCCTACTGGGACTTCACCATCAATATATTCACATTCTGACTTCTTTTTACCATTTTCATGGAAAGTTTCAACTAAATTACGTGAAGAAACAGACATCTTGCAGGTTTTATATACAAAAGTTGTAGGGTTTTTTTAAGTTATTTATAATAGAGATTTAGAAGAATAGAATTGTTTATTGTCATATTTTTTTTATTTAAACGTAAAAATAAGAATGGCTACGTTAATGAATATAATATAAAATAATATGGATTATTTTATATAGGAATGTTAATAGAACCTAAATTTGAAGAATTAAGAGAGATTGGATATTATACACACAATGAAGAGATAAAAAATATAGTTGGAGATTATCCGGTCCTATATTATGCAAATATAATAAGAGGTTATAATGAAGATTACTCTGAATTAATATTATTATGTCAAGTTATAACTTTTGAAGAGAGTGATTATGTATTAACAGAATTTAATATAGAATTAGATGATAATGATGAGATAGAATTGATAACAAATATAAAAAAATATTATCTTTCTAATGTAAATATATTAGAGATACAATTATTTGAGGATATAAATGTGAATATTCGATATCGTCCATACGAGAAAGAATTTGATAAAAGAAAAAGATTATTATGGACGAATTTTATGAGAAAGTTGTCGAAAAGAATGAGAGATTTAGAAGAGATAGATGAGATTTTTTGGGAAAATCAAGATGCTAAAAGACAAATGATTATAAAAATAGGTGATAAATATAAATATGTGCAGATAGGTTTTATTGTAGAGGATGTAGAGGATGTAGAGATGGTAGATATATCGGTATTGAATACAATTGATTTTTTTATAAAAATGAAAATATTGGAATATCTATGATTCATAGAGATAATCATAGAAGTTGAGAGATTTAGGAAGTTCATAAAGATTGAAAAATAATTCATTATGACGATGATAATCACGGATAATAAATTTACAATTATCAAAATCGAGAACATATCCATATTCAGCATCATATTTTGTCTTTTCAACATCCGAATGAATTAAAATAAATCCGGAATCGAGAATTTTGGTAAAACTTGAGTTGTAGAGATATAAACAATATAGGTTATCAAAGGTAAATAGGGAGTGGTCTTTAGTAAAAGGATATTGAATTTTTTCAAAGAAATCATTATGAAAATGTTGAATGAGGAAGGAGTGATCTTTCGTTGTTAATTTATTAAAATCTTCGTCATGATCCAAATATAAGATTTGAAGTTCTTCAAATTTTTCTCTCCATTCTTTTAATTTTTTCTTTTTCATCATCTCTTTCAGTTCATTTAGGAGATCATTACCTAAATGACGAGGAAAAGAATCACATTGATGAAAAACAATGTATAATCTTCCTTTAAAATAGAATCCAAAATAGCCTTTTGTACCCATTTTTAATAATTACTTTATTATCAAAATAGATAATAAAGTATTAAATCAAAACGATAATCATTTTTTTTTTATGTATAATATCCACGAGGAGTGTCACTTTCATAATCTTCAAGACCATGTTCACGTCGAATTCTTCTATTTTCACGATTATTGATATGTTGTTTGCGGAGATATCTTATTTTCATTTAAGGACATTTTATTATCATAAGAGATAATAAAGTAATAAATAAAAAAAAAACTATAATTTTTTTAATGAATAATAACTACGAGACAGCATACCACACTTACTGGAAAGAGTGCTGCATCTCACGGAACATGCTAATTGCCTCATTGATACTCATTAGGCCTCTAACCTCATTAGCGCGGGTACGCACATTGACAGCCTTGGCCACTGCTTCAGTCTTACCAACCACCAGGATAAAGTTATATTGAGCCATTTGACCCTCTCGAATCTTCTTATCCATTGTCTTATTCGAGTCTTCTATATCGCAGTAAAAGCCTGCTGTATGCACTGCTCTTTGCACCTCATGAGCATAGTCTACGACATGCATGGACACGGGCACAACCAAAACCTGGCGAGGTGAGAGCCAGAAGGGCCACTTGCCACCAAAGTGCTCAGTAAGCACAGCAGTCATGCGCTCGACGGACCCGAGCATGGCACGGTGGACCATCACGGGGTGGACAAGTAGCTCACCAGGCGCTACATCACCACCTGCGCTAGCAGATGCCTCTGTACGGTACAGAAGGTTGAATCTCCTAGGTAGCTGGAAATCGAGCTGTATGGTGGCACACTGATGAATGCGGTCAAGGGCATCAAATACCTTGATGTCGATCTTGGGACCATAGAATGCACCATCACCAGGGTTGACCTTCCACCCGTCTTTACCAACGAACTCATCTAGTGCTTCAGCCAACTGCGACTCGGCCATCTCCCACAGTGCGGGCTCACCAAGAGCCTTTTCAGGTTTAGTCGAGAGCTCAAGTTGATAGGTCATGCCGAACTTGTCATAGACATAGCGCATGAAGTCAAGTGCACCAGTGACCTCCTGCTTTATCTGATCCTGTCTACAGAAGATGTGAGCATCATCTTGCTGGAACCTTCGCACACGAGTGAGACCTGATAGAGCACCTGATAGCTCATTACGGTGTAATACACCAAAGTCAGCCATGCGAATAGGTAGCTCACGATATGAGCGCTGACGGTGACCAAAGATAAGGCAGTGTCCGGGACAGTTCATAGGCTTCATACCGAACTCCTGACCTTCAATGTCAAAAGTAAACATGTTTTCTTTGTAGTGCTGTGCATGACCTGATATATTCCACAACTCCATATTGTAGATGTTAGGAGTAATCACTTCATCGTACCCTCGCGTCCAGTACTGATCGCGGATGAATGAGATGAGGCGATTGTATATACGCGCACCGTGGGGGAGCCAGAAACAGGAGCCTGGTGATAGCTGGTGAAAAAATATAAGCTCCTGGTTCTGGCCAATGCGGCGATGATCACGCTGCTTAGCCTGTTCCTGATGCTCCTGCCACAGCTTCAGTTGAGCCTTGTCGGGGAATGAGATGCCGTACACACGCTGAAGTGAGTCGTTCTTAACCTGACCTAACCAATTGGTGCCTGAAGACTTCCAGATACCGAATGCCTTGATCTTTCCTGTGTTAGGCAGATGAGGACCTATGCACAGATCAACCAGCGGTCCGCACTTGTAAACAGTCGTCTTACCACCATCGGGTATCTTACTGTGGATAAGAGATACTTTAAATGGGTTTAACTTAAACAGTTCCAGTGCCTCCTCCTTGGTAGCAACCAGCCGTTGGAAAGCGTACTTCTTCTTGATGACATCCTGTGCTGCCTTGTCTATCTTGTCAAAGTCCGCGTCTGTGACAGAATGGGTACCCATGTAACAGTCATAGTAAAAGCCCTGCTGTAGGGATGGACCAATGGCCAGATGGCACCCATAAGTGTTTTCAAGTGCACAACCAAGTACGTGGGCGGATGAGTGCCAGAAGACTTTTTTGCCTTCGCTGTCGTCGAACTTAATCAGTTGTAAGGTGCAGTCACCCACAAGGGGACGTGTCAGGTCCCATAACTCGGGCGATGAAGGTGTGGTAGCCTCTACTTGAATATCATCCTCATCACACACAGTGATGTCATCGCCTACATCGTGGCGACTGGAGTAGGTCACTTTTGCTATCATGACCGAGTCTGCTAGGCCCTGTGAAATGCGTTGTGCAATCTCATAGGGGGTGGTCTCAAATGCCAGACCTTTCATCATGCCACCATTGGGTAGAGTGACAGTGATGACGGGCTTGGAACGTACTGCAAGTGCATCCTGTTGCTTTTGAAAGAGCTCATCAAAGTAAACCTCGCGCTGCGTTAGCCATTCCGGGTTAGGGGTGACAATAAACTCACCACCAATAGTATGATAAAAACTTTTTTTTTCTTTAAGTGACATTATTTTTTATATATAAATTTATATCTTTTAATTTATAATTAAAGTTTTTTCTTTAAGTTAAAAATTTTTTAGTAAAATTCATTTATTTTACTAAAATTAATTTTTTATTTTATAAATTAAAAAAATTTAGTGTTTTGAATGTTGTTTTTACTAGGTAAAATCAATTTAACCTTTGGTAGGGTTCAAAATATGATTTTTTATAGACAGTAAAAATAAACTCAATCTTTATTTTTGATATAACTATAATAACAATGGATTGTTTTTATAGGTACAAAAAGAGGCCAAATAAGACTTGAAAATCCCCCGGTTAAAATCGATTTACCACTAGTTATCAATGGATTATTAATATTTTTTTGAGATTCATTTTTATAAAAGAGTGAGGAGGCGATACAAGTGGATATTAAAACACCGGATATATAGATTTTATGAAACATTCTTATATGATTATCTCTTTAATTTTTGTTGATTTTTACGAAAATGAATAAAAATGAATTTGAATATAAAAAAAATCACTTAAAAACAAATAAAAAGATGCGGAGTGTGATATCGAGGTTAGTACCGTTGTTTAGGAATAGTTATTATTTTATACCGAAGAATACATTAACCTATGAATATAGTCATCAGGAATT
>JACCEA012500940.1_pt1 | contig 11213 bp, 7 predicted proteins | sample 7449851 | NCBI WGS metagenome assembly JACCEA01 (sample SAMN15323453, study PRJNA562643) | freshwater metagenome | isolation source: river surface water | place: USA:Blue River Watershed | collected 2017-08-18 | reverse complement strand
TCCCATGGTACGCCACCTGATGCTGGGACTTCGGACCAGTTCCGGCTGGACTCCCTTGTCGACCTTCTACTTTGGAATCAGCCTCACCGGACTGTTCGGCACCCTGGCCCTGGGCGAGTTCCTGGCCGGCGCCTGGTTCCCCACCTGGCATGGCATCCTGCGTCTGGGCCATCTGCACGCGGGCCTGTTGCTCTTCCTCACACTGGGAGTCGTCGGAGCGATGCAAACGGCGATGCCCGGGCTGATGAACCGCCCGCTGCGCAGCGCCGGCCTCGGGCAGCTGGTCCTGCTCCTTCTGCCGGCTTGCGCCGCGGGACTGATCACAGGATTTTTATTGTCCTCCGTTCACATTCAACTGGTCGCCGGCGGTGGCTTCCTGGTGACGCTGGCGCTCGGCAGCGTCAATCTCCTCCGCACCTGGAACCAGGCCGGCCAGCCGGGATCCGCCGCCACCGACCACCTTATGATCGCCCTGTGTCTGCTGCTCATCATGACCTGTATCGGCATGGCGGTCGGGATCAATGTCCTGTGGACCCCGCCGGTGATGCCTTACGGGACGCTTCACCTGGTCGCCTATACCCACACGGCGTTCCTGGGATTTTTCCTACAAGCGACCGTCGCCGGACTGTCTTATGCGTTGCCTGCGCTGCTGGCAGCGCAACGGGTCACCAGTCACAAAAAGCGGGCCGCCTATCAGGACACCCTTGCACAGATCACGAACCAATGGCGGGTGCTGCAGGTGTCCACGCTCAGCTTTGGAACCTTGGGGCTTGTCCTCGTCGCCTCGCTGACCTGGAATCTCCCGCTTTCTTCGATCTGGATCCAGGCAGGAACCGGGGGAAGTCTGGGACTGCTCTTGCTCCACCTGACGGTGGTGACGATGAAGATCACGCAGATGGTAGGAACGATGCCGACCGGCGACCGCGCCGCAACACATTAACCAGACTCGAATCACCGGTTATGCCAACGATTCAGCCCAGGGAAGAAACGGTCTTTTTCCACGACAGGCTCGGCCACCGTATCGCAGCCGTCCTGGCCAGGCCTGAACAAACGACGGATCACGTCGCGGTCCTTTGTCACGGGTTTCTCTCCCATAAAAACAGTTCGAGCAACCAGGCTCTGACCGAGCTCTTAATCGGCCGGGGGATTGCCACGTTCCGGTTCGATTGCTTCGGGCATGGCGACAGCGATGGACCCTTCGCCAAATTGACGACCACCATCGGAGTCGGCCAGGCGCTCGCCGCCTTGCACTACCTCCTCACACGGGGGTACCACCGGCTGGCACTCGTGGGCTCCAGCTTCGGCGGTCTCCTGTCGATTCTCGCCGCCGCTGACTGGACAAGAATGCACACCTCGAAACCGGCATCCATTCCGCCACTGGCCTGCCTCGCGCTGAAATGCCCTGTGGTCGATTTCGGAGAAGAGCTTCGCCTGGAGCTGGGAGAAGACGGCCTTCAAGAATGGAAACAAACCGACACGATACCCGATCTTCACGGAGGAGCCACTCGCCTTCCCCTCGACTATGTTTTCTACCAGGACTGCCTCAACCGGATTGCGTATGAACCGGCCCGAACCATCGCCGTTCCCACGTTAATCGTGCAGGGTGATCATGATGAATATGTACCGCTCCACCAAAGCCAGCGACTCTTCGAGGCCTTACCGGGACCTAAACGGCTGGAAATTCTTCCAGGCGCCGATCACCGCTTCACGAAAGCCTCCGACTTTCAGCGGATGCTGACGCTCCTCACCGAATGGGTCACTCGCCATCCCAGGACCTGATACCGTCCTTTTCCTACATCGCCGACCGACGACGATTCCCGAACCTCGTTCACAATCCCGGTTACTCATCGATGTTGCAGAATCGCGTCCCGCCGGAGGCTTTCTCCTGCAGCCACTGCTCCATCTTGCACAGCAAAAAATAACGACTAGAAACCCGCAGCTCGATTGCCCGCAAAATGGCTCGTGACGGGGCTTTCTGGCGATCGCACCACTTCGACGCCTGGCACACTGGTTGCTCATCCAGCGTCTCGATTTTCCCGGAGGAACTACGATGAAGACGTCAACGAGCGTGCTTGTGATGGGTGCTGTCGGTTGTTTGTCTTCCGCCCTGCTCCAGACAGGAGGGGCTTCATATGCGGTAGCCGCGGACAGCGCCACCACGATGAGTCTGCTGCAACAGCCATCCCTTGCGGCAGCTGTCACAAAAGCCCAGGGCAGCGGAACCGCACCCATCCTGCCCAACCCGACCGCGCTGGTCCTGACGGCTCAGAAAGGCAACACTGCCGTCGGTACGCTCACGCTCAAGAAGTCCAGCACGGATCAACACACCTACTATCTCAGCACGAATCAATCGTGGATCTGGATGAACCCGCCCTACGGCAGCACCCAGTCCATTACCTCCGAAACCGATCAATTGGTCATCACCGCGCAAACGGCCAACCTGCCGGCCGGGACACACTCTGCGGTGGTCTATGTCGTCGACTCGGGCCCCAATAACTTCACCAATATGCTGCGGATCCCGGTCACCTTCACCGTCACGGCCTCGCCGATCGCGACACCGCCGCCCACAGTGCCACCGGCCGTGACCCCTCCGACGCCGAAACCCGTCGTGCAGACGCCGCCCCCCCCACCACCCGCGCCCGTGGCGGTGCCGCCTCCGCCGGCCCCCGCTCCCCCGGCACCGCCGGTGGTCTCCGGCACCGGGATGGTTGCCACCCCCGTCGCACTCATGCTGACGGCAGCGAAGGGACAGCCGGCTGTCGGCACCTTGGCTCTCCGCAAAGGCGGCACCGCTCAGCACACCTACTCCCTCAGCACGAACCAGTCGTGGATCTGGATGAACCCGCCCTACGGCAGCACCCAATCCATTACGACAGAAACAGATCAACTCGTGATCACGGCACAGACCGCCGCCCTGCCGGCCGGAACACATTCGGCCGTGATCTACATCGTCGAATCAGGCCCCAACAACTTCAGGAACATGCTGCGGATCCCGGTCATGCTCACGGTGACGGCCTCGCCGGTCTCGACACCACCCCCCCCGCCGCCCGCAACGCCGCCGGCCGTAACCCCTCCGGCGCCGAAACCCGTCGTGCAGACGCCGCCCCCACCGCCGCCTGCCCCCGTGGCCGTCCCGCCTCCGCCGGCTCCAGCCCCGCCGGCACCTTCCCCGGTTGCCACCGGGCCGATCCAGGCCAGTCCGTCTTCGCTGGCACTCACTAGCGCCAACGCAGTCGGCACCTTGAGCCTGCGCAAAACAGGAACAGACCAGCATGTCTATTCGCTCAGCACCAGCCAGGGCTGGGTGTGGCTCAATCCACCGTACGGGAGTACTCAGACGATCTCCACTGAAACAGATCAGATTGTCGTGACGGCCAAGCCCACCGGTCTCGCGGCAGGAACCTATTCAGCGGTGGTGTATATCGTCGAGTCCGGCCCGAATAATTTCTCCAACACGCTGCGCATTCCGGTGACCTTCACGATTGCTGCCGGCCAGACGGCTGCTGCAGCACCGTCGACTCCGACGCAATCGTCGGTCACCACGCCGCCTCCTCCGCCCCCCAGTCCGACGGCACCGCTTCCGGTGGCGACCACGCCTTCGTCGACGGCACCCAAGACTGCCAGTGCCACGGTCAGCTGGAATGCGAATACCGAGTCAGATCTGGCAGGGTATCGGATCTACGTCGGGACGCGATCGGGCAGTTATGGATTTGCGGGGCCCTTCGAAGTCACCAACCGCACCAACTTCACGATCCAGAATCTACCGGTCGGTGCGACCTATTTCTTTTCCGTATCGGCCTTCGACAAGTCTGGGAACGAAAGTGCCAAGTCTGCGGAGGTCAGCAAGAGCCTGTTCTAAGCGAACGCGAAATAGAGAAGAGCGCGAGACCGTGAGCTGGCGCGCAGCAGGCGCCCAGCTTACGGGGAAGTGATCGGAAGGACCGCCCTGGCGCAGCGAAATCCCGTATAGCTATTGCGAGTCTCCGGCGGCAACTTCGACCGACCGTAGGTCAGCAGGTACTTCGGCAAGTCCGACCAGGACCCGCCACGCACGACACGAAACGCTCCCCGTTCCGGTCCGGCTGGATTCTTCGAGGCGCTGGTTTCGTAGTAATTGGCCCCGTACCAATCGGCAACCCATTCCCCGACATTCCCTGCCATCTGATGCAGCCCATAGGGGCTGCGACCGGGCTGATATCCCTGAACGGGCGCGAGGACCTGACTGTAACTGAATCTGGCGCCAAGCCCGAAATTCGCCACCTCATCAGTCGGAGTCCGATTGCCCCAGGGGAACAATTGTCCATCGCTCCCCCTTGCGGCCTTCTCCCACTCGGCTTCAGTCGGGAGCCGTGCACTCCGCCAACGACAATAGGCCTCCGCATCGAACCAACTAACGCCGATGACCGGGCGATCATGATGCCGGGCCGGATCCACCGCCTCCCATTGCCAGGGCTCAGCCCGGGTCGTCACCGAGAGAAATTCGGCATACCTCCGGGTTGTCACCTCGTACCGGTCGATCTCGAACCGGTCGACCCATACCCGGTGTTGCGGCCGCTCATCCTCCAGCGCATCCGTTCCGTCGGCCCCCATGAGAAAGTCTCCTTCAGGAATCGAGACCATGGGCGGGTCGGGAAGCGGCGCAGCTTCAACCTCTTTGTTTTTCCGCAGCCGCTCAAGCTGTGCGTACGCTGAATCGCCGGTTGCCAAACCGGCAATCGAGAGAGACAGGATGAGGAGACTCACAAGCAATCGCATGCCGGGAAGCATACACAAACAGCCCCCCCAGGCGCGAGCGCTCTGCGAGAACCCTGAACGAGTCATGAGAAGAGCAGGGTGGTCAAAACGAGGTGAGAACGCCGTTGGAGCTCGTTTTCACCATGCTGATTAAAGAAGGATTCCACCGACGACCCAATGCCGGTCATCCGGCACGTCGATGAGGAGCCGGGAGAGGTTCATCTCGGCCAATTGCGCCGCGACATCATCCTCGGTAAACGCGGCCAGCAACGAGCGATAGAAGTCGCGTTTCAGGATCGGATCCTCGTCACCTGCATATTGATCCACTAAGGCCTGGGCCGCTTCAGGAGAGTCCGGCCGCAAAAGATCCATCACCAGGACACAAGCGCCGGGCTTAGCTAATTGCTTCAGACGAAACCAGAACTGTAGCGGATTCGGAACATGGTGCAGCAGACTGTTGGACAGCAGTGCATCGGCCTGTTCCGGCAAGTCGAGCGATTGAAACCGCTCACAACGAAGAGTGATGCGATTCGCCACTCCCGAACCGGCGATCGCCTCCGCCGCCAAATCCAGCATGGGACGGCTGGCATCCACGGCCGTCACTCGGGCGTCCGGGAAGGAGCGGAGAAAACGAATGGGAATATCTCCCGGTCCGCATCCCAGATCGACGACATGACCGCCGGCCCAATCGGGAAAGTATTCGCGAAAACGATCGACGAAACCCTGATTCTCCTCAGCGAAATCCGCCTTCGCATAGGCACGGGCCTGCGCCGCATCGTCCATCAGCTCCGGTTCCAGCACGCGCTTCATCGATCACCCCACCCGCTTAGGTCGTCCGATTCCAGCACAACAGGATCTCCCGGCCGCACCGTCCCTTCGTGAAGAACCCGCGCATAGAGCCGGCTCCATCCGGGATGCGTCTCCTGGGCAATTCGTTCATAGTCCCCGTCCTTGAACCACTGCGCATTGTATCGACAGGGCGTCGTATAACTCGTCATCTCCAGCCGCACCTGCTCACCGATTCGAAGTCGATCACCGGGCCGGATGAGTGACCAGTCGAGCCCCGCCAGAGTGAGATTCTCCCCGGACGAACCAGGACCGATCGAATGACCTTCAGCCCGAAGGGCGTCGATCACCTCCAGGGAAAAGAGGCAGACCGCCCGATCCGGACCGCCGTGATATTTCCGGTTGCGCTGACGATCCCCGACCAATCCGTCACGCGTCACCTGCGCAGACAGTACCGCCGACTTCGGCACCCCGCCGTCAGACAGGCTCACCTGATGCACCTGTGGAATGACCGGTTGTGCCATCTCGGTATCAGGAGCAGAGCCCGCCGTCACAGGATTCCATGCCGGTGGCCTCCAGGGCGACCCATCCGTCACGTTCTCTCGATGCCCTCACGTAGACTCCATGCCCGGCATAGGCGGCTTCGACCTCCGCCCGCTGATCGACCAGCAGACCGGACAGCAGCAGGCGCGCGCCGCCCGCCGCATATCCACAGAGCGTCTTCGCAGCGTTCAACAGGGTCTGCCGATCCAAATTCGCGAGGACCAGAGTGGGCTCGAATCCGTGGTGAGATTGCTGCGTCTGAGCATATTCCACCGCCAATGTCAGCCGCGCATCGAACCCGTTGACCTGAGCGTAGTCCCGCGCGCACTCAATCGCCACCGGATCGAAATCCTCCCCGACTGCCTCCGAGGCCCCGAGCCGCAACGCCACCATCGCCAACACGCCGCTCCCGGTTCCTACATCCAGCACGCGATCGGTGGGCGTCACCACCTCTTGCAGCCATTCGATCAACAGCTGGGTGGTCGCATGGTGGCCGGTGCCGAACGCCTGCTTGGGATCGATGATCAATTCGATGTCATCGGGATTCAGCGCCACCGCTTTCCAACTTGGCCTGATGACCACCCGCCCCACCCTGATCGGCTCCACCAGACGCGACCACTGGGCGTTCCAGTCGCGGTCCGCCAGGCGGTTGATGGTAATCGCGCCGGCCGGGTCAGGGTGCCCGAGCCGGGTCAGTGCAAGCCTGAGGCCCTGCCAGGTATCCGGTCCGCAACGGGCCGCGGGCCAGTAGAGATGGATACAGTCCTGTTCCTGCCAGGCTCCCGTCACATCCGGATCGTTCAGCACCCCCAGGAGTTCACCGGCATCGAGCGAGGTCTGCACATCGACTTGAATCCAGTCGCCCGGACCGGGCGTGTCGGACACATCAGCGGTACAATCATCTGCCTTCGAGGTTGACGCCATCTCAGACTCCCAGTATCGTCAGCGGTACGATGAAACCTGATACAGAATCCACACCATCGCGAAGGTTGCCCGCGCGGGAACACAGTCTCGTACGCATGCTGCGTCGCGCGGCACAGCTGGAGACAAATGCCCGTCGGGCCAGCGCAAGGTTTACGACCTGGCGGCTCGCAATCTTTGCCGTCGGACTTTTCGGCTCTATCATTCCGCATAAACTGGGATGGACCCTGCTCGGCAACGCCACCCTCGCGTTCAGCTTCATGCTGTTCCTCATTGTGGCTCGGCATCATAACAGGCTCGAAGATCGCTTGCACCGGCTCCGCCGCTGGCAGGGCATCAAGCAGGTGCACCTCGCGCGCATGCGTCTGGGCTGGGCCGACATTCCATTTCGCCCGGTACCCGTGCCTGAACGACACGGGTACGCGACCGACCTCGACCTCGCCGGGCCCCATTCACTCCTGCACCTCATCAACAACACCGTCTCGTCGCAGGGCCAGGAACGGCTCGCTTCGTGGCTGTTCGATCAACCGCCGGAACCTGCGCAGTGGGCCGGCCGGCAGGCTCTCATCAGGGAATTGACGCCGCTTTCCCTGCTCAGGGACCGATTATCATTGGAAGCGCAGGCGGTTGAAGACGCCGATATCGACGGCCGGCGGCTCCTCGCAGTGCTGCAGAAGCGGGTCGACAGTCCCAGCTTCATGCCCATGCTACTGACCGAAACCTTCCTCGCCCTTGCCACGGCTGGGCTCATGCTGACGGATCTCGTGTACGGAATCGGCAACTATTGGATGTTGTCGTTCGGTCTCTATGCGTTCCTGTTTCTCTCCGTCCGCAGCCGCTCGGAAGAAATCTTCGACCATGCCCAATCACTGCACCGGCAACTGGAGCGGCTCAGCGCCGTCATAGGTTATCTGGAACGACGATCATACCGTGCCGCCCCCCGGTTGGCGGAACTGTGTCGGCCGCTCCTGCAACAGGACACCAGCCCCTCCACCTCGCTGAAACAGGCCGCCTCCGTGATGAACCGGCTCAGCGTTCGGGCCCATCCGCTGGTGCATTACCTCATCAACGCCTTCGGGCCCTGGGACCTCTACCACACCTATCGCCTCCAGCACCTACAAGATAGGATTGCCGCCGTCGCGCCGCAATGGTTTGAGCTGCTGGCCGAATTGGACGCCGCCGCCTCTCTGGCGACGTTCGCCTACCTGCACCCGGACTACCCCTGGCCCTCGCTGCAGCAGCCGGATGACGCCGCCCATCTCAACGGTGCCGGACCGATCCTCGATGCGCAGGGACTGGCGCACCCGCTCATCCCCGCGAAGGCCCGCGTGGCCAATCACATTGTGTTTCAGGAACGCGGGCGCATGTTCCTGGTGACCGGCTCCAACATGTCCGGCAAGAGCACCTTTCTCCGCACCATCGGCATCAACACCTGCCTTGCGCAGGCCGGGGGCCCGGTCTGTGCCGCCTCGTTCCGTTGGTCGCTGGTGCGCATCGGCAGCTGTATTCGAGTGGACGATTCCCTCGACGGAGGCCTCTCCTTTTTTTATGCCGAGGTGAAACGACTCAAGAAAATTCTCGACAGCACCAGGGACATGAACGGACCGCCTGTGCTCTGGTTGATCGATGAAGTCTTCAAAGGCACCAACAACCGGGAGCGACTCATCGGAGGACGCGCCCTCATCGCGGCCCTCGCGGGAGGAAACGGGTTTGGCCTCGTCACCACCCACGACCTCGAACTGGCTGAGCTGGAGCGCCAACTCCCTACCGTCACCAACGTGCATTTTCAGGAAACCGTGGCGAAAGGCGCACTGCACTTTGATTATCGACTGAAACCGGGTCCCTGCCCCACCACCAATGCGCTGCGAATCATGGCACTCGAAGGGCTGCCGGTGGAAAGTCCACCCTCGACGACATCACGATAGCGCATTGCATCAGTTCAATAATTTCGGCAGACTGATCCTCGATTCCGGACACGAACGACGGCACATAGACACAGGAGGCACCCATCGATCCCCAGCCCGACTCCTCATCGACCCGACTTCCCTTGCGCGGACTCCTGATCGCACAGTTCTGCGGCGCCTTCAACGACAACGCCTGGAAATTCATGGTCGCGCTCCTGGGTATCCGGGCAGCCACAGCCGCACTCGCGCCGGGCCAGGATCTGGAAACCGCATCTCAGACCCAGACGACCCTCGCCATGGTCGTGTTCACCCTGCCGCTGGTCCTGACGTCATTCGTGGCCGGATTCTTTGCCGACCGTATCAGCAAGCGCACCGTCATCATCACGATGAAGGCGGTGGAGGTGCTGCTCATGGCCGCCGCAACCCTCGCGCTCCTGGCAAACCCGACCGGAGGGCTCTGGGCACTCGTCGTGCTCGCCTGCATGGGCGTCCACAGCGCGATCTTCAGTCCGGCCAAATACGGCATTCTTCCCGAACTGCTCCCGCACGAACAACTCGCGCGAGGCAACAGCATCCTGGAGCTGTTCACCTTCCTGGCGATCCTGACCGGCACCACCGCCGGAGGTTTCTTACTGGCCGGGGCAGGAACACAACCCTGGCTGGCCCCCTTCGCGTTGACCCTGCTGGCCCTGGGCGGATTCGCGGCAGCCTGGGCCGTACCGCCGGTGGCGCCGGCACGCGATGCGGGCGGATTGTTCGACACCTTGCGCGGAGCCTTGTCGGCATTGCAGGCGGATCGGCTGCTGCGTCTCGCCATCACCGGCGCGGTCTTCTTCTGGACCATCGCCAGCCTCGTCGTCCAGAACGTATTGGTGTATGCGAAAGCGGTGCTGGGCCTCTCGGATGCCTTGGCGACCGTTCCCTCCGCCTTGATCTCGGTGGGTATCGGACTGGGCGCGCTCGTCGTCGGCCGCCTCTCCCGTTCCCGCGTGGAATACGGACTGGTACCCCTGGGAGCGGCCGGCGTCGCCACTTTCCTCCTGATTCTCGGCTGGTGGACGCCCCCGTTCAGCGGCACGCTGGCGCTCATGATCGCGCTAGGCATGTCGAGTGCGCTCATCTTCATCCCCATCAATGCCCTGGTGCAGTGGCGCGCGCCTCACGACCGGCGGGGATCGGTCATCGCCCTCGAAAACATCTGTGTCTTTACCGGTATCCTGCTGGGGTCGTTGAGTGGCGGTATCCTGGCCAACGTAGGCCTTTCGACCGTCGGCATTTTCCTCGCCGCTGCCCTCGTCACGACCATTGGAACAACCTGGGCGATGTGGCTCATGCCGGAGACCTTTCTGCGATTGGTCCTCGTCCTGCTGACCAATACCATCTACCGGTTGCGCATCGTCGGACAGCAGCAGGTGCCGGTGACGGGCGGCGCCCTTCTGGTCCCCAATCACATCTCCTTCATCGACGGCTTTCTGCTGATCGCGAGCCTGGATCGTCCCATCCGGTTCGTTGTGGATGCCCAGTACGTCAATCACCGGCTCTTCAAGCTGTTCATGCGGGCGTTGCAGGTCATCCCGATTTCATCGGCTGGCGGTCCCCGCGTGATTCTCCGCGCCCTGCGCGAGGCGGGTCATGCGCTTGATGCCGGTGACCTTGTCTGCATTTTCCCTGAAGGCCAAATTACCCGCACCGGAAACCTCCTCCCGTTTCGCCGCGGATTCGAACGGATCGTCAAAGGACGGGCGGTTCCGGTCCTACCGGTTCACCTGGATCGCGTCTGGGGCAGCATTTTCAGTTTTGTCGGGGGGCGATTCGTCACCAAATGGCCGGAGCGTGTTCCTTATCCGGTCACCGTTTCGTTCGGGACTCCGGTTCCCGCCGAGACGCCGGCGCACGAACTCCGCCGCCTCGTCCGCGAACTCGGGGAAGCTGCCTGGCAGTTGCGGAAACCGACCCGGCGCCCGTTGCACCAGGCCTTCATCAGCACCATGCGGCGGCATCCCTTCCGTCTCGCAATGGCCGATGCGACGAAACCCCACGTGTCTTCGCTCCAGGCCTTGATCGGGGCGATCGCCCTGGCACGCGCCCTGAAAACCCACTGGCAGGACCAGCAGAATGTGGGCCTGCTGTTGCCGCCGACCGTGGCAGGAGCCCTCACCACGGTCGCCGCCACCCTCGCCGGCCGCACCTGCGGCAACCTCAGCTACACCGTGGGCAAGTCCGGACTGGAATCGGCCGTCCGCCAGGCGCGACTGCGCACCATCGTCACCAGCCGCAAGTTTATCGAGAAGGCCAAACTCGAACTCCCGGAAGGCCCCACCATTC
>JACCEA010500663.1_pt1 | contig 11217 bp, 10 predicted proteins | sample 7449851 | NCBI WGS metagenome assembly JACCEA01 (sample SAMN15323453, study PRJNA562643) | freshwater metagenome | isolation source: river surface water | place: USA:Blue River Watershed | collected 2017-08-18 | reverse complement strand
TGATTGTAATCTTGCAGTGCCTATGTAATTAGATGAGAAATATGAAATAGGTTGATAGTAATATTTGAAAAGAGGAAAAACCTGCTCATAATTCCCCAATTTATATTGGCAATCGCCACGTAAAAAATAATTCCCAGCGTGAGAGGGATTGATTGCGATAGCCTTTCCAAGATCATTCAATGCTAATTTGTGAGCTTGAACCTCATGAAAGAGAGTTCCCCGCATCTCGTAAACCCGATGAACAGGTATTGCCAAATTTCCGTTGTCTGAGCTGTTCATAGAAATAATCTAATAAACACGAAAGAAACAAAACTTATTACACATATTTTCATAATATGTTATCTTTGTTCTTACTTTAGATAAATCTGCGATCGCATCTTTTTGGGAACCTGCAGCTCTTCTGCAAAAGGATAAATTATACAAAGCTTTGAAATTCTTAGGAGAACGCTGCAAAATTTTTTCGAGGATCCCCACAGCATCTTGATATTTTTTTAATCGAATATAGCAAGCAGCGGTAACTAGCTCATAGTCTTCATCATTGCCCAAAGTCATAGCCTAATGGAAAAACTTTATTGGCCATCTAGGTGGAGTAGAGGAAACTCACTCGTAATGCATCAACCAACGCCGATTCAATATTAGACTCATCAGATTCAATCAGAAGCTTCGCTTGAGCGCGTTTGTATAAAACATCAGCGAGCTGGAGCTCAAGATCTCCCCTCTGGGTTTGGGGTGAACGATTGTTTTCAATCTCTGCTATTTCATCATCACTATGCGTTTTCAATCGAAGAACCATTGATCTCCGCGTCGCCGGAGAGGATGAATGATTCGACGCGGGCTCAACAATTTTTATCTTGGACTCAATTAAGTTGATTGCTTTATCAAAATCTACAACCATCAGCGATAAGTAAACGCGGATGCTATGAATCTATTCTTACCATAAATAGCTTGAATTATTTTATTTTTCTGATTTGTCCTAAACCGAATATCGCCACGTTCTGGGTGAAATTATGATAATTAGGCCTTAAAATGGGCAGTTGGTATCATGCAAGTGCAAAATAATATACCTGTGTATAATGCAGCTTGAGATTCGTCGATAAGAATTGCGTTGGTAAGCTGCTCTTCCGCCTTTTGATATTCATTTATAGTTTTAAATGCTCTACCCAACAAAGACCTTGCGGGTACACTATTTGGATCATTGTTTAGAACAATGGTGGCATCAGCGATTGCTTGATCAAATTGTTGTAAATCGAAGTAGGACAATGCTCGTCTGTAACGACATTTTAACTTAAATTCTCCACCTTGTGAATCGTCCTTCAAACCAGACGAAAAATCTGAAGAGTGCAGTGTCAATATTTTTCAAAATTAGCCTCGAGGAAATGTTACCATCCACCGCTTCTTGGAATTTCCCAAAATCCGAGAAAATAACGCCTCTTGTAAAAAAGTGATTGCCGGAAGGTTCATACAAGATCGCCAAATTCAAGTCTTCTATAGCAAGGTTAAGTTTTTTCAATTTTGCCAAGCAAAGTCCTCGATTGCAATAATGGACTCCAACTTCGGGTTCCAGACGAATGCTGTATGAATAGTCAAAATATGCCTCATTAAATAATTCAAGTTGTTTGTGACAAGCTGCTCTCATATTGAACAGAGTAACACTTGGATGAAAGGATATAGCCTCATTGAAACATTCCAATGCATCCTGAAAGTGACCATTATCAAATAACGCCCGACCTTCTCTGAGCATGATGAAAGATTTCTGAACATCAGTCATGAAGTCCTTGACATGAGAAAGTGCTTGCTGCACAGCAGGTGATGGACCTTTCAGTCTCAAAGATTTCACCACTTTCACGGGAGCTTGAGTTGCCATGGTAGATTTTACGATTGTCGTATTATCATGCTGATACGTGTCTTATGTTGCCTGACGAACAAAGTTCACCGCCCATGTGTGACAGAATTTAAGTTGATACTCCCAATTGCATTCTGTAAATTAACATGCGCTGCGCGGGCGGGCGGCGAAAAAACGGTATGCGCAGCAGTGCCACAGGCACAGCGCGCGGCGCAGCAGGTATTGTAACGGCCCGTCTCGACACGGGACATAGAAGTCGTAAGAGCACCTTTTCTGATAAACACATGATTAATAAATTGGGTAATTGCGAATCAAGCACAAAACCACATCAGAAACACCTATCATAATTATTGAGATTATTGGATTTATTTCAGCTCAGAATGATCTGGCGCACCATAAATTCACAAAAACATACTTCATGTAGAAACAAGTAGCCAAAAAGCTGAAACTAATAACATGTTAAAAACTGATCACCGTCAGTCATGTGGTCCAGCTAACGGACTTATCTCTCTATTGATTTTATAATGCATCTTCTTAATGCATTACCAATATCCAGGATGATAAGGACGAGGAATCATCCAGAAAGGGTTGAGATAGGTGAATATTGACACCACTCAAATCCTTCAATAAATACAAATAAATAGATTATAATAAACAAAAAATCGATCTGTTTCTTCTTCACATTAGACAGGAAAGCGAAGAACTTCATCCATCATGCCAGGGTGTCAAACAATAGAACTATTTCACCAAAGAAGGAGGTAAATTACGAAAAAAATTATCTAAAACACTCCAATGGTCACTATAGGAGCGATGACAAGCAACTCACATAGAATTTCGCACTGGGGTGATATTATTTCTGCAATTTTTCTTTGGCATATCATTTTTCTACAGCGATATAAACAGAGGGTACGGGAATCAGCAACAGAGGGAGAGAACAACGAGAGCGGGTACAATAAACCGGTCATCAATGATCAGAATTAGTTAGAGAGTTCGTGCGCCGCTCAAAAAGTTGATGCACTTCAGCATCAGAAATACGACCAGCTACTTCTCGATCGTTGAAACTAGGCAAGCGATCTCTTGCAGTGATCTGATCACTGGGCTGCAAAATATTAACAGGCTGACCACCAATGTTTACTCTCCGAACGACAGGTTGAACCGGACGAGAATCGTATAGTTCCGTGTACGCTCGAGCAACTACCGGTTCTGTATTGCTTACTCCTCGGCTTCGTAATGTCTCTGTCCTGGTTGCAGTGGGCATGGTATTGTATGCCGCATTGTACCCACCAACAATATTTACAGGCCCTCCACCAATCGTGACAGTACGTATTGCCGTATCTATGGGTGCTGAATCTGTTACAGTTCGATTTCTTGCTCCTGCCCGCAATGCATCTCTCTGCGCAGCAACTGTCACCGATGAAGGTACACTATGATTTGGCCTAGTTCGATGCTCAGAACCAAAATTATAAACATCATCTTCATCTTCTTCATCGGGAGTTAAAGTGAGAATATTCACTCGCTCGCCTCCAATGTTTAAACTTTGAACTTGATAGCGGGAAGGAACATGCGACGAAGGACGCTCCAATCGATTAGGGGGAGCAATTTGACCAGAAGAGGTTGCAGTTCGTCGGAACCGATCATAGTCACCATCATGGCCAAACGTGCGTCGTCGTTCAGGCCTACTTCCAACACCTCCAGATGATTCATTATCTCTCAATAAATCTGACGGCCCCACAATATTTACCGGCCCCCCTGCGATATTAACTCGACGAATGGTAGTGTCAACCTCGGGCTCAGCAGTTGCTATCCTCCGTCGATTATTACTATTTGAACTGAAATTTCTATTGCTTGCTTGGAGAATGTCAGAATTTCCAACGACATTAACAGGCCCACCACCAATATTGACCCTACGAATTACTGCCTCACCAGCTGCTACACCCGTAGAGCGAGCACTAAAAGAACCACTCCCACTGAAGCTCATATCTCCACTATCTTCAATATCTTCCAAAGGCATAGCATTGACTTCCAACGGAAGAGGGTCACTAATGGGCCAAGCTGAAGCAACAGGTCTGCCTGGTGTACAAGGAGAGTCTAGGACAGTGGGATTGGTGGGATAAACGATACTGCTTGTAGGATCAAGGTCCAATGGCTCAGCAACAATATAAGCTACTGCATCATGGTCACTGTTGTTGCTATCACTTCTGTGACGACGATGTGCCATTTTCGCAACAGTGTATTGAAATTCCTACGATCTACAAAAATATAAAATTGAACGAACGATACGGCTATCACTGTGTGCACTCACAAACTGGAATACTTCTATTGATGATCGCATACAATGACCGAATTACATTTACAGATTAAAGGATTATGAAACTTCGAAACTTCTTCTGCTGCTCTGTTTATTATTTTTTTGCCGTGATAATGTAAAATACTTCAGGATAGGGATACGGAATTGCTTATTATTAATTTTATTAATTTGAGTAATTCGGAAACCACGCGTCGCAGAAACGCGAAGATTTGTCCAGCGATTTGTATAGGAAAATTGCTTATTTTTAATTAACAATCTTTCTTACATTTCACCTCAATCGATATTGTGGACATAAAATGTTGGAATACGACAACAGCGCATTTTATTATTTCGCCTTAACTTTGTTGGTGATTTATATCTTACCTGGAACATGGTATGTGATCTCCGAGTTTGTTCTTGCTTTTTTGGGAAGTGGAGATGTCGGAACAAAAGCAAGAACCAAAGCTGAATTGGAGAAGGCTAAAGAACTTAAGCAAAAGACAACTGGGTTTGCTAGGTTAAACAATACAACTTACAAAGCCAATTTGGTGTGTGTGGTTGTCGCATGGTGCTTGTTTTTGTATTTAATTAACATGGTGATCAATGATGGTGAAGTTAGAGCTTTTGATCCTTATCAAATTCTTGGAATTGAGCAAGGTGCTGCAGTTGGCGAAATAAAAAAGGCTTACCGCAAGCTTTCTCTCAAGTATCACCCAGATAAGAATATTGGTGACAAGCTAGCAGAGGAAATGTTTATGAAAGTCGCAAAAGCATATGAAGCCTTAACAGATGAAACTTCAAAGGAGAATTATGAAAAGTATGGAAATCCTGATGGAAAACAATCGTTGGAAGTTTCGATTGGTTTGCCAAAAATCCTGTTAGAAAACCCTAAAATCGTTTTGGTCTTGTACCTCATTGGAATGGTCGTCGTAATTCCTTCTGTTGTGGGCTATTGGTACTCAAATTCAAAACAATTTGGAGAGAAGAATATTATGTATGATACTTATAATGCTTTTTACACATTGCTTCAGGAACAACACCGAATGGAGAATCTACCGGAGATCTTGGCAGCTTCTGCAGAATTTCGTAAGATCAATAAGCCAAGTCAAGCAGAAGTTGACACCATGGGTAAAGTTTATGAAAAGTTGCAGAAAGACAAAAAAATGCTTAAGCCGAAGTATGAACAACCAAATATCATTCGTGGCAACCTTTTATTGCATACCCACATGTTCCGTTTGACTAATATGTTGACTCCGGTAAGCTGTCCGTACAGTCTAGGTGAATTGTTTTATTGAAACGTTTGATTAGGATCTGAGAAAAGATTTAACGGCGATGCTATCACGCGCCCCTGATCTTATTGAGGGTCTTATTGAATTAGCTCAACAGCGCAAATGGATGGAAGTTAGTTTGGCTGTTATTCGTGTTTCTCAATGCATTATTCAAGGGGTTTGGAAAGATTCTGACTCATTTGCTCAACTTCCATATTTTACCGAAAAAGAAATTAAAGCCCTCAGAAATAACTGCAAAGCCAAAACTTTGGGGGATTTTATTGCTCTTCCTGCTGCTGAGCGTGAGAAGGCAATCAAAGCATCGGTCTCCAACAACGATGAAAGAGAAGAGATTTTAAAAGCTATCGAGCTTATTCCAAATCTTAAGGTTGATATTGCTCTTTTTGTTGAGGAAGATGAAGAAGACGACGAAAGCCCTGCCCCTGTAGTGCTTCCAAAGACTCACAGTGGTGTTGAAATTAAAGGCGACCAGATTTATGAAGGTGATTTGGTGACCTTGAGAGTCACCTTGACGAGGCAAAATGTGTCGGACGGTAAAGATGTCGCTCCCGTTCATGCTCCTCATTTTCCTTCTACTATCTATGAAAATTGGTGGTTTTTATTGACTGATAAGGCTCCTGCTGCCCAAGGTAAAAAGCCCGCTGAGCCTAATATTCATGCCTTTGAAAAAGTTTCTGACCGAAGTCGAGTGGTAAAACACGAACTGCGCTTTATGGCTCCTCCAAGAGCCGGTGAATATGAAATGGAGTTGAAAATAATCAGCGATTGTTATGCAGGGATGGATATTGTCAAGCCATTTAGATTTTCTGTGCTTCCTGCATCTGAACTTCCGGAGTTTAAACCCCACCCGGAAGATGTAGAATTGGATAATGAACCTACCTTATTTGAACAGGTTATGGCTGCTAACATGGATGAAGACAGCTCCGATGATGATGACGATGAAGAGGAAACAGAAAAATCTGGAGTGGGTGTTGTCAAAAAGAATGCAGTCACTCCTGGACGTGGCCAACGCGGAATTGTTGTGGAAGATGTGGATTCTGAGGATGATGAATGAACGTTTGGGAGGAAACTATGTAAATTAAAGACAATATTTTGATTTCTTTCCTTTTCAGAAGATTCAGGGATTACAAGTGAAAAGGAAATTTGTAAATTAATGTTAGGGTATCTGTTATAGTTATTTTACAATTTTACCGGGAGCAGCAAATTAGCAGTGATATTAGTTTACTGCTTTCTACGCTTGAGCATCTTGGAGTAGAATTCAAGTTCCTTTCCTTCCAAAATATATCCATCACAGCGACCACTTTGGCCTGGTCTGGAAGAGATGCAAGCAAGTAATCTACCAGATGCGAATTGCTCATCAATAGCAGGATCCAAAGTGCGGGTCTTTTGTCTTTCACCAACCTTGCGTTGAACGTGGTTGGAGGCCTTCTTGTCAGCGGCATCATCAGTTTTCTTGGCACCCTTCTTAATGCCAATCTTGGCACCATAGTGCTGCTCGTACCAAGCCTTGAAAGGAGTGGAATCGATTTGGACAATGGCATTCTTGACAAGGGTCTTGGTGCGGACCAACTCGTTGTTGGAGGCGTTGTAAACAACATCCAAAATACGAGTCTTTCTGGTAGCAACTACGAACAAAGACTGCTTCAGCCGAATTCAATAAAAGAATACAATCGAAGTTTACCTTCAGAGCCCCAGGAAAAATTTCCGGTGTCCAAACGAAGGGCGCGGAACTTGGTGTTTCCACCGCGAACGCGGACAGTGTGGATGCGGGTGGCACCAAGCTTGGTCATGGCTGGAGGACGACCAGACTCGTACAATCTCTTCTTCTTGAGATTGGCCTTTCTGCCACCGGTGGCACGGCGCTTGTGTCTACTATCACGAGAGATACCTGTTTGCAAATAGACAAGACATTAGAAATAGATAGGGATACAAAACAATTGCTTCACGACGAAATAGAAGCATCAAGTAGCTGCTGTGTACAACAGATATTGATCGATAACCACTCCAACTCAGTAAGGAGTGGAGAACATGCATCACTGAAGGATGTCAGCACTTTTGGTCATGATTACCATCTGAAAAATCATGACTACATCATGACAACTCAACGCCAACTCAAATTCTCTACTCCGTACTAGATCACAATTGACGATATTGCTTTAGGAACTTACCCATTGTGAATTTATTTACTACTTGATCCCTAAAATATGATACATTTCGTCCTTTCAACTCTTCCCCACACGAGCGGTTGCCATCCATCCACAGCCAACAATGCAAAACTTCACATTTAACAATGTAATATTCTATTTGTTGATATATTAAAAACTACAGTTTCCAAAAACTGACAATAATTTGTGGTGGGGAATTCCATGAATATCGGTGGATTGTTTGGAGTCTTTTATGGGACCTTATCCAATTATATGTCAAAGTATAAAACAACTACCATTCATTTGCTCAAGCATTGGGCTGGCTGGCTGCACAATACAGACACCAGACATACTACTATTACTGTGTTGTACCTATGTGCCATTATCCATTGCATAAATAAGGTGGAATATTGGTTCTTCACTACTATCGAATCATGAGTAAGACTATGAACACCAATAAGAAGAACACGAAAAAGGATTGTATTGTATGTGGAAAGTCTTCTTCCGCTTATAAATGTCCTCGTTGCTTTATGTTTTATTGCTCCAAAGATTGTTGCAGCACCCACAAATCAACATGCTCAAACGATCATTCCGAAGAAACTTGTCGTGCACCATCAGTCACTAACACTGCGATGACAGAACATATTAATTCGGCACTGGAGCTTACTGATGATACTATTCCATCTGTTGATTTGAAAGAGCATGTAAGGATCTTGCTTTCCAATCATGAAATAAAAGACAAAGAGATGGAGCAAACCGATCCTGACTTTATGTTGAATTTAAGGGAAGATGTCTTTTTATTATCTGATGAAGACAAGGAGAGATTGCGAAGTAACAATAAATTGCAGTCGTTGTTGAAAAGTAAAAGACTCAGAAAAGATTTGGAAATTGTTGATACCGCAAATGATAGAAGAACTGCTCTCCGCACTTTGCGAAGTAAGAATAAGGAGTTCAATGAAGTTGCTGAATTCATCCATGACATCGTAAAGAAATATGTGTGAAGCATCACACTGCTGAACTCACCAATGAAGAATTTAGCAATCGTTTGAACAACGTACTGTATGTATCCTTACCTTCCATGAACCATGATAAGTTCCATTTTCGTTGCTAATAAAGGTGAATGATGATACGCTGTGTTTGGAATAGCATTAACTGTTCCGAGAATGACAGCGACAGTACTAATCTTGTTGTGCATATTCTGTTGAATATACAAGAAGCAAGACGATTCTTTTTACTGAGTTTATAAACGCTTGATTTGTAAAATTGCACATGTAATGTTGAAATCAATACAAGTAAATTTTGGAGCGATCACCTGATATCAATTTAGAATCAACCTGGTGGTAGTACGATGTTCATATCTGTGATATTTATTGGAAGTTTACTTTACAACTTACTATTTCTTATTTTAACTATATGTCAACGAAACTACAATTAAACTTGAATGTAAGCTATTTACGATTACTTGATTTATACATTTGTACCTACTGCGACCTGCTATATATAGCGTGTTGGTCCATTTCAAGCAGTCACACTGTATTTAGGCCTTGGTTGCTATTGGTCTTATTTGGAAGAACATTGACAGTAGATTGGGAATATCTACATCCTCTTGATATACGTTGACATGCTTACTTTGTATCACTTAGTTCGTTCTATTGTTGCAGACACTTCTACTTCTATTATTTTGCTATATTTATTGGAACGATCTACCCCAGCAGATATCTAGCATCAATAGACTGATTTATAGTTGGTATGTTAATTAAAGTCCGCTGTTGTTGTGTGTTGTGATGCGCCAGCACAGGATGATGATATAGTAGGCAGCGACACTGGCGGGAATCTCTGCTGCTGCTGTGCTGGCGCCTGCTATGCTGCTTCCTGCTATGGTGTAGTAGTAGTGCGCAGCAGCAGCGCGCCCAGCAGGCGCCCGCGATTTGGGATTCCAGATTATTGTATAATATCGCTTTGAATGATGCATAGCGGGCGCTATACCTATATATCCAAAATGGTATAGCAGCAGCAGTGAGCAGCAACACTGTACAATATGCATTGTCGGAATTTATTCCATATTGCTTTCACCACTGAAGCACATAGGGTCCTAGTACTTTGGGTGCCATGGTGATGCAATGCGTGTGATTGAATGTGAAGGAAATCGGCAAACAAATGGTGATCGTCCAATTGAGGAGATCGACAAAAGTGGGGTTCCATCTTTTTCAATCATCAATGCTCTTCCGGTGCAAGTTGATGTTGTTACCAGCATAGTAGTTCCTGCATCTAGGGTAGACATAGCAATTGCTGATGATGATTCTTTGATTTATCGATCCGTTGAGGAAGTTCCTTCCACTTTTTTGATTGAACATCAATCCCACGTTCCAGCTTCGGGAATCAACTCCGTCATGAATACACCCTATGAACCATATGAAATTGATCCCGCACGACATGCTGAAATTGATTCATTGACCTACCAGAAAGAATCGGTGCAGCGATTGTCGTACAATGCAGTCTCAGCATTTTGCAGAGGTCTTTCTGTCAATCCTCACGTATTTTGGTTGTTCACCTCGTTGATCATATACATGTTGGTTATTCTACTCATTATTTATGGCATGGAGTTGCGAAATTGTCGCCAGAACATGAATGGCGATGATTCATATTCATGCTCTCAAGTTCACGTTTTTGCTGTTTCTCTTCCTTTGGTCATATTTTACACTACACATGTGTGTATATCGCTCAATTCTGCTTTTTTCCGAATGTTACAAAATAGTGATGGTGGTTCTGTAAAAGTGGGAAATTACGTGTCATCAATGTGCAAAGGAGCACCTTTGATCATGCATACTGCTCATTGTTATCATTATGAAGAGCGGCCAACGAGGAATCCCTCCAAAGTCAATAGCCGTGGTCGTCCACCTGGTTCAACTTTAGAAAATGCTACCAGTAATGAAAGAATTCAAGTTACGAAACATGTCGATCGATGCCAATTTCACTTTCTTGCTTTTACTGACAAATCGTTAATTCCAAACATTTACAGTTATCAGATTGTCATCGTAGAAGGAGAGGTCCATTGGGATATAGTCAATCCGGAAGTGTACCAGCGGTTTGAAAATGAAAAAGCAATTTTTTTTCATGCACATTCGAAATGTGATAGTCATCGCGACTTTAATACTTATGGTACTGTTAAAGGTTTTGAAACATCGATGCTATGTTGTGTTGACCCAGAAGATGTACCATTTGCAATTCGCCATGGGGCATGGACATTTCGCATCTTAACCATACTTGGCTTGGGATGGTTTTACCGAGTGTGGTTATCTGGTGTTTGCGGAAAAGTTCAACTCATTTTTAAGAAAGAAATTGTACATTAGCTTAGATGTTTTTTAAATTTGGATCGTATTGATAAATTGAGCGGAATAAGCTAGATAGGGAAGTCGTATTACCTATGATATGAGCACTCAGATTCACATATTGGTGCGATATTGTGTATAAATTTGCTATTTTACGATCAGGCCTCAAGTAAAACTCTAATCCAAAAAGTTGCTATCTCTATAAGACATCTTTTAACAATTGACATATTACATACGAAGGGAGGTGATATCGGTATAAACCGACTTCGGTTTTCGGAAAATCGATGGTCAGCAGCCACTCGTTTTGAGCGGACTGCTGGGATCG
>JACCEA012205718.1_pt1 | contig 11218 bp, 10 predicted proteins | sample 7449851 | NCBI WGS metagenome assembly JACCEA01 (sample SAMN15323453, study PRJNA562643) | freshwater metagenome | isolation source: river surface water | place: USA:Blue River Watershed | collected 2017-08-18 | reverse complement strand
CCCCCAACCCGGTAAAGGCGTTGAGGGTTTTTGCAAGTACGGATGGAGGGAATCGAACCCCCACGCCGTTAGGCACCAGATCCTAAGTCTGGCACGTCTACCAATTTCGCCACGCCCGCATTTTAATCGACTTAAATTTCGTTAAGCCCTGAATTATTCGGGTTGCAAAGGTAATTATTATTTTAACTTTTGTCAATGTAATCGCAAATTTTTTTTTATTTTTTTCGTAAAAATAGATAAAGTATGTTGTTTTTCGATGGGCAATCAAAAATGTACAAGATTAGCAAGAAAAAATTTGTAGATTTATGCCCATTTTATTACATTTATTTCTGAGCAATTACAACAAAATAAAAAGGAGGACGAAGTGACAGAGCAAGCAGCACCTTTATCGATTGAGCATTCGCTTGATGCTTTAGAAAAAGAAAAAAAAGAAATATTAGCCCGATATAGAAAGCTATTCAGAGTTGCTAAGCCAGTACTTAAAGGGGATGATGCCAAACAAATCAAAAAGGCATTCACGATTGCCATGAATGCCCACAAAGATATGAGAAGAAAATCGGGTGAACCTTATATTTTTCATCCACTGGAGGTTGCTCAAATTTGTGTGGAAGAAATTGGCTTGGGGGCAACTTCGATTATCTGTGCCTTGCTGCATGATGTGGTGGAGGATACCGATATGAGCTTAAAAGACATAGAAAAGGAATTTGGCAAAAAAGTGGCTAGGATTATTGATGGTTTGACTAAAATATCTGGAAACTTCGAGCAAGGGACTTCTGCTCAAGCCGAAAACTTCAGAAAAATGCTTCTTACACTTTCGGAAGACGTTCGTGTTATTCTGATAAAATTGGCGGATAGGCTGCACAATATGCGGACTTTGGGAAGCATGGCTCGGAATTCTCAATTGAAAATTGCACACGAAACCATTTTTATTTATGCTCCTTTGGCTCATCGATTGGGTTTGTATAAAATTAAATCTGAACTTGAAGATTTATATTTAAAATACACAGAGCCAGTCATTTACAAAGATATTGCCAATAAACTAAAAACTACAAAGGCTACCCGTGATAGATTTATAGAAAGCTTCATCAAGCCACTTCAAAAAAAATTAGTTGATACTGGAATCAAGTTTATTATCAAAGGCAGACCTAAGCATATTTATTCCATTTGGAATAAAGTAAAATCGCAAAATACCGCTTTCGAAGATATATTCGATTTGTTTGCCATCAGAATCATTGTACAAGACGTAACAACAGAAAAGGAAAAATCGGCGTGTTGGCAGGTTTATTCTATTGTGACGGACGAATATAAGCCTAATCCAGACCGTTTGAAAGACTGGATTTCTATCCCCAAAGCCAATGGTTATGAGTCGCTTCATACTACCGTCATGAGCCAAACAGGGCAATGGGTAGAAGTACAAATACGTACTGAAAGGATGGATGAAATCTCTGAAAGAGGGTATGCTGCACATTTCAAGTATAAAGGAAACGATACTTCCATGGATGCTCCTTTGGATAGATGGATTAATCAGGTTCGTGAAACACTGGAGTCTCAAGATAAATCGGCTATTGAGTTTTTAGAAGATTTTCGAGGGAATTTTTATAATGAAGAGGTATTTGTGTTTACCCCAAAAGGAGATTTGAAAGTACTCCGAAAAGGGGCAACTGTCTTGGATTTTGCCTTTGAAATTCATACAGACATTGGAAGGAAGTGTACTGCTGGAAAAGTAAACAGTCAATTGGCTCCGATAAGCTATGTTCTTCAAAATGGCGACCAAGTAGAAATTTTAACGACTAAAAACCAAAAACCATCAGAAGATTGGTTGAGATTTGTGACAACTTCCAAGGCGAAAGCTCGTATCAAAGATTTACTAAAAGAAGAGAATAAAATCTATTTTAGCGATGGTAAGGAGTTGATAAATAAGAAGTTAAAAACATTAGGCATTGAAAATAATCTTGAAACGCTCAATCAGCTTCGGGCGTATTTCAACAAAAAAGATTACAATGATTTATATTATAGCTTTGGAAAAGGCTATATCCATATAGACGAAATCAAAAAATTCAAATCTGATAGGGAAGCAAGAATCAATAAGCAAGCGAAAATTGAGCTTGACAATAAGGCATTTATTGATGCTAAAAGTTTTGAAAAAGGATTGAAAAAAGCAAAAGGGGTGGATACACTCTATATTGGAGATGATTTTCAGGAAATAGACTTTACTTTGGCAAGGTGCTGTAACCCTATTCCGGGTGATGATGTGTTTGGGTTTCTAACAGTCAATGAGGGAATTAAAATTCATCGCAATTCATGTCCAAATGCCCAGCAATTACTCTCTCAATATGGAAATAGAGTTATCAAAGCGACATGGTCGTCTCAGGTAGCCAAAGCATTTATCGCTAGTATCCATATTGATGGGATTGACCGAATGGGTATGATTCAGGATATTTCTAAGCTGATTTCTAGTGAATTACATATAAATATGCGTTCTTTGGCAGTTGATACAAATGATGGAATCTTTACGGGGGTTATTAAATTGTATGTACAAGATACGCATCATTTAGAGCTGTTGATGGAAAAATTAGCAGCCATCAATGGAATCAATAAAATTTCACGTGTTGATTCTGAAAAATAATATTTCTCAAGACAATGAAAAAAATCTATTTTACGATGTTCTTCGTGCTAATTTCTCTGAGAACAATCTTGGCTCAAAATGTAGATTCGTTGGTAGCGAAAAGAGGGATTTTGAGTACGCAGGTATATCTTCAAAACAAAAAGCTGAATGCCAAAGAATTGGAAGAAATCTTTCAAACAACATGGCAACCCCATATAAAATACAAATGGGCGAATATCTTGAAGCCGGCTGGGCCTATTTTGGCAATCGGAGGAGTGGGTTTGGCTTATGTGGCTCTCAAAGGAAAGCCAACAACTGCTCTTGTAAACCAAAAGGAAGTCAATTATACGGTACGAAGTTTGCCGAAATTATTGATAGGCTTGAGCTTGGTTACAGGTGGCTTATGTTTGATTGAATCTTCCAACGAACTGACAAGCAATGCCGTAAGAATATATAATGCGACCTTGAATACCAATCGGCAAACATCATTCATTCGAGAAATCAAAATAGGATTGAATCCAAGTGAGGTGATTTCGATGAAACTCTGGATAAGATAGAGGCATGAATGGAATCTCAAAATTGTTTTTTTTTAATATATGCTGTAATTATTCTGTATTTATTATGCCATTTAGAATATAAAATATGGTAATTTTGTAAATAATTAGTAATTTTAAGAGCAATAATCACAATTTAACCAAAAATGGGGTCAATTCCTTCAAATTTTGAATCAGCAAAAAGTATTTTTACTGCTTATTTGGAAACGAAGCAGCTACGGAAAACTCCGGAAAGGTATGCAATTTTGGAAGAAATTTATTCCAGAAACGACCATTTTGAGGTGGAGGACTTGTATATTTCAATGAAAAATAAAAAATATCAAGTGAGCCGAGCAACTGTTTATAATACCCTCGATTTGTTGGTAGAATGTGATTTGGTGAAAAAACACCAATTTGGCAAAAATTTGGCTCAATATGAAAAAGCGTATGGTTCAAAACAGCATGACCATCTGATTTGTGTTGATTGTCACCATGTCATGGAATTCTGTGACCCTCGAATTCAAAATATCCAAAATATGGTCGGTGATATGTTGCATTTCAAAGTCATGCACCACTCTTTGATTTTTTATGGTAATTGTCAAAAAGAAAATTGTCAAAATAGAAAATAATTGGCTCATTTTGATACATTTGTAAGTTTGCAATTCCGATTTTTAATTCTACATTATTTCTTTCAAAAATGATTGACATTCTTTTAGGTTTACAATGGGGAGATGAAGGCAAAGGTAAAATTGTTGATGTTCTTGCCCCTGATTATCAAGTAGTTGCTCGTTTTCAAGGTGGCCCAAACGCCGGTCATACTTTAGAATTTAATGGCAATAAACATGTGCTACATCAAATTCCGTCTGGTATTTTTCGTTCGGATTGCTTAAATATCATCGGCAATGGTGTCGTATTAGACCCTATTACTTTCAAAAGGGAAATTGAGGGTTTAGGGAAGTATAATCTTGACCTGAAAAGAAATTTGGTCATTTCTAAAAAAACGGCTATTATTATCCCAACTCACCGACTATTGGATGCGGCTTATGAAAAAGCAAAGGGTGATGCCAAAATTGGCTCTACTTTGAAAGGTATTGGTCCTGCTTATTCTGATAAAGTAGCTCGTCAGGGTTTACGTTTGGGTGACATTATCTCTCCAAATTTCATAGAAAAATACAACGATTTAGTAAAAAAACATGTTCAAATTCTTGATTTTTATCAATTTGAATACGATTTGGCTAGTGCCGAAAAGGAGTTTTTTGAGGCGGTCGAGTTTATCAAAGAATTTAGCCTAGAAGACACCGAATATGTGGTTAATTATGCCATGAATAATGGGCAAAGGGTACTGGCAGAAGGGGCTCAAGGTTCTTTATTGGATATTGATTTTGGCTCTTATCCGTTCGTTACTAGCTCAAATACTACCGCTGCGGGTGTTTGCTCTGGCTTGGGCGTTGCTCCGAATAAAGTGGGTGAAGTATATGGTATTTTTAAGGCTTATTGCACACGGGTTGGAAGTGGTCCTTTCCCGACGGAGTTGAATGATGACTTGGGAGAGTTGATTCGCCAGGAAGGAAGGGAGTTTGGTTCAACAACCGGTCGCCCTCGTCGTACTGGATGGCTTGATTTGCCTGCTCTAAAATATAGCATCATGCTGAATGGTGTTACTCAATTAATCATGATGAAGGTAGATGTCCTGAATATATTAGATGAGGTAAATGTTTGTACGCATTATAAGTTGCCAGATGGTACTCTTACCGAACAAATGCCTTATGATTTGACAGATACAGAGGTGGAACCAATCTATAAGGTATTCAAAGGATGGAAGTGTTCATTAGAGAATATGCGTACTTTTGACCAAATGCCTCAAGAATTATCAGATTATATTACGTATCTTGAAGAATCCTTGAATGTTCCGATTAGTTTTATTTCAACTGGACCAGACAGAGAGGCGGTTATTTTGAGAGAAGCCTAAATTACGTTCTACAAAATTGTATAAAAATGTGCTTGATACTCAAAGCACATTTTTATTTTCTGACAGACTTTCAATGAATGCACGATTAGCCCAATTTCTTTTTTTTCAGGAGGAGCTTTATAAAGTAGTGGCTGTGAATAATTCGACAGAAATTGCTTCAATAAGTGTCGTATTTGAGCCTAAATATGATACTTTGGTTATTTGCGATTCGCCTACTTCTGAGGATGCCGAGCTACTAGAGAAGATACTTGTTGCCGTAAAATTATCCTCGTCTTCCATCGATTTAATGGCATGCAGCACTAATTCAATGGCTGGTTTTGAAAAAATATTTAAGAATAGTGTCACTAAGAAAATAATCAATTTTGGAGTCAATTTGCCGCAAATCGAGCAATATTTCTTGCCTCAATTATATGTTATTCAACAAGAAGGGGAGTTGATTTATCTATATTCAGAAAATTTATCCAAGATAAACCAAAGCCCTGAAGCAAAGAAAAAACTTTGGGCAAATCTGAAATCAATGTTTTGATTGTCGAAAAAAGATTTTTTTTATTTAAAAATTGCCACTACTTTAGGGTTCTTGGAGCAGTGGCAGTTTTTGGATAGAATCCTCAATGAAAAATCTTAAAAGAAGGGATTTAATTTTTCTAGAATTTCAGAAGGACAAGCCGTGATTCTATTATTCGATGTTTTTAAAAAGACGAGCGTAGTTTCGCCAGTGTGAATCAAAGTAGATGATTCATCGAAAATTTCATAATTAAAAACAATTCTAATTTTAGGCAAATCCTTGATAATGACACGAATCGTAATCAATTCATCATATTTTGCAGGAGTGATAAACTTAGAATGATTTTCGTAAACTGGCATAATGATTCCACTTTCTTCCAAGTCTCTGTATCTTAGCCCCAATGAGCGAAGGGCCTCTACCCGACCAATTTCATAGAGTTTTGCATAATTTCCATAATACATATAGCCCATTTGGTCGATATCTGCATATCTTATTCTGTATTGATAATCGAATTGATACATTGATTTTTATATTTTGCTGAGGTAAACTAAATTTTGTTGGTTTTTTTCTAAAGACAAGCCTATGTCTTGTAAATATTCGTTCAATAATCCAAATAGCGAATGGGTACCTGCTATACAAGTTTCAAAATACCAATCCAATTTTTCTCCCGCCACTTCCTCACAAATGTCAATATAATCTTCCAAGGAATAGCCTAAAATCGGATGCCCCTTGTGTGATTGTCCAAATTTTACCCACATTTTTTTCATAACATTATCCAAAGAGCGTTGTTTTTGACTTACCCTTTGAATATGTAAATCCAAAATCTGTCCCGCAATTGCTCCTTTATGATACACCGAAACTTTTCGTTTTGGAACAGAGCTTGCATAGCCATCGAGCCACAAATCCCAAGAGGACTCTAAAAGCGATTGGGAGGCATCATCTGCCTCATCGAAATGTCTTTTATAGTAAGTTTCCAATTCTCTGAAATATTGTTCTTGGTCAAATACACCAGCACGATACAGCATCAAATCTCCATAATAAGTCGTGAGCCCTTCAGCAATAAAGCAAGTTGTGAAATAATTTTCCTTGCTATAATCGTAGGGGAGAAGCTCTTTGGGACGAATTTTGCAGATATTCCAAGCATGAAACAATTCGTGTGAAGAAAGACCATACAAATCTATCAGAAACTCCTGAGAATCCTCCTGAAACGGTCCTAATGTTTGCATGGTTGAGCTTCGGTGTTCTACACCGTGGTATTTGTGTTTGGGAAATAGCCAAGTGATGAAATGGAATGTTTTTTCGGGAAATTCACCAAAAAGGTCTATTTGTTTAGCTGAGAATTTTTGAAAATCTGCCACTATTTTATCGAAATTACGTATTTCGAAAGCCCCTTCAAACCACAAATAAAATGTTGTTTGATTGACTTGAAAACTACCCTGCTGTAAATTTTTGCTAACAATAAAAGGGGAATCTGCTAAGTGATAAAAGTCATCAAAATGCAGTATTTTTAGATGGTTGTCTAGGCTTTCAATGTTTTGGATACCAGCGATGCGTTCATTTTCTCGAATATCCAACAGAACACTGCAAGTGTCGGTCATTTTATCTGGGCAATAAAGACATAAATTGACAGGATTTACATATAAAATGTGTTCATCCACAAAACTGCTTCCTGCATTGATGGTATCGGCATAGTAATTATATCGAATGTGTAGCTGAGTAATATTTTTTGATTGAATTTTCCATGAGTCTTTACTTATTTTTTCAAAAGGGACTTGGGTTTCGTTTTGGTCAAAAACATGGAAAGCCTGAATGTTTTTTGCAAAATTCTGAAGCTCATACCTGCCTGGTCGCCAAGCAGGTAGAGAAACGATGATTTCGTCAGAGTTTATATTTTCGAGTGTACATTCGATGTCAATCCAATGAGAGCGACGATTTTTTGAATAAATTTTATATTTCACGGTAGATTTTTTTATTAGTATTTTGGCAAGTTAAAAAAAAATAGTAATTTTGCGATTCAATTTTGAAAATATAGAACAAAAATAAAAAAATATAATGAAAAGAACATTCCAACCATCGAATAGAAAGCGTCGTAATAAACACGGATTCCGTGAGCGTATGGCAACTGCAAACGGCAGAAGAGTATTGGCTGCTCGTCGTGCAAGAGGAAGAAAAAAATTAACTGTTTCTGACGAGAAAGGTCACAAATAAAATATTTGAACAGAACAGATTTTTTTGAGTAGATATGCAAAGCCGCCTTTTGGTGGCTTTTTTTGTCATTAAAATTAAATATTTTTGAAAAATACATTCAAAAAAGACGAACGCCTTTGCAGCAAAAAGGATATTGAATCATTATTTGACAGAAAGGATTCTGGCAACGAATCTGTTTTTGCTTATCCGTTTCGGGTTGTCTATCAATCTTTTCAGGAAGGGGAGTCCTCCTCTTCTAAAGTTCTTTTTTCGATTCCCAAAAAACAATTTAAACATGCAGTCGATAGAAATCTGATACGACGACGGAGCAAAGAGGCTTATCGTCTAAATAAATCATCTTCTCCCCAAAAATATAAGATGGTTTGGATTTATGTCGGAAAAAAAATTGAAAACTATGATGTGATACAGAAAGGAATTCGCCAAGGTTTAAAAAAAATAAATCAGGATATTGGTTGAAATATTTTTTTGTAAATTCAAAATAAATTAAATTGTGAAATATTATTCAAAATAAATCCTAAATGTAAAGTCAATGTTCAATTTTTTCAATAAATACCTGCTGTTACTATTTGTCTGTTTGGTTCAAATGGCTTCTTTTGGGCAGAAAAAAATAAAAACCGAACGAGCAGAAGAAAAAAAAGATAACCCGATGGAAAGGGTTGATTTTGATAAAAAGTTGGTCGCAGACCCTAAAACAGGAAAAATACCTGTGGATGAGTTGGTGAAAGCACACGTACAAGTGAAAGAGCGTTTTAAAAATGAGCCTTTATTGGCAATATCTGGAATAGATTGGAAGGAGCGAGGCCCCAATAACATAGGCGGTCGTACACGTGCTTTGATGCTAGACCCCAATGATGCTACAAAAAAGAGGGTTTGGGCAGGAGGAGTTGCTGGAGGCTTGTGGTATAATAATGATATTACTTCTGGAGCTTCAAGCTGGGTTAAAGTGAATGATTTTTGGGATAATTTGGCTGTTTCTTGTATTGCATCAGACCCCTCTAATTCTCAAGTATTTTATGTCGGAACAGGGGAAGGTTGGTATAATGCAGATGCTGTAAAAGGAGGGGGGATTTGGAAAACTACGAATGGAGGAACGACCTGGACTCTTTTGACAGCTACTGTACCAACGTATTCTAGTCCGACTGCGATTCAATTTGCTTTTCAAACTGTACAGAAAATTGTGGTAGCCTCAAACGGGAACGTATTTGCTGGCACACAATATGGTGTCTGGAAATCAACTGATGGAGGAGTTAGTTGGACTAACAATAAAGTAATCGATAGTTCTGGAGGTGCTGGAAAAAATTATTGTTCAGATTTGGAATATGTCAATGGGGTGCTTTATGCTGCGTTTGGTCGTGGAGATGGAACGTCCATTCATAAAAGTACGGATAATGGAGCTAATTGGACAACTATTACTCCGCCCTCTGTGACTGGTGGACGAACTGAATTAGGGGTTGGTAATTCCAATACAATTTATGCCGTAAGTGATAAGTATTTTTCAACTATCAGTTATTTTAAAAAATCTACCAATGGAGGAACTACTTGGTCGGATGTCAGTATCCCGACAGATGCGAGTTTAAGTACAGATGTAACGAATGGTCAAGCATGGTATGATTTAATTTTAGCGGTACATCCATCCGATGATAACGTGGTTTATATAGGAGGTGCTTCTTTTGCCAGAAGTGTCAATGGAGGAACTTCATGGTATTGCTTTCCTTATGGGAATAACGTACATCCAGATCACCACAATATGATTTTCAGAACAGGCAGTACCAATCAGATGATTATGTCAAATGATGGTGGGGTTTATTATTCTACTAATTTTGGCGATAAAACTATTACGGCTTCTGCGACTGCATTTGCCTTTGCAACCCGAAATCTAAACTATAATGTTACGCAACCTTATTCGGTAGCACAGAAAAATTTAGATGAAGATGGGTATATATTGATGGGTCTCCAAGATAATGGTTCTATTAAAATCTCTGGAGTAAAAAATACAGTTGGTTCAGGTACTGAAGTTTTGGGTGGAGATGGCATGCTTTGTTTTATAGATCAGGATAATCCAGGCTATCAATTTGCTACCTATCAATATAATAGTTTTCAATTATTCAATTCAAGTGGTACTGCTTTAGTAGATTTAGCCCCTCATTATGGTGGCGATTTTGTTAATCCAGCTGATTATGATTCTCAAAACAATATTTTGTATAGTTTTGAGGGAGATTTTGGTACTTTAGATTTTTCCAGATATCAAATTTCAGGTACAAATACATATACTTATAATTACTTTAGTATGATAGATAATACACTTAGTGTGTCATTTATAAAAGCAGGTTTGGTAGCTAATACTGTTTTTGTAGGAACTGCCAATGGTTATGTTTATAAACTGACGGGTATTACTAACGTAAATGGTAATCAACCTGCTCAAACCACTGTTTTTAATCCTACTAAATCTGGGAGTGCTGGCAATGTATCTTGTATTGAAATTGGGGCATCCGAAAATGAACTCATTGTTACACAATCGAATTATGGAGTGAAATCGGTGTTTTATACGAATAATGGGGGGACTACCTGGACGAGCAAAGACGAATCGACTCATGGTCTGCCAAATATTCCGATAAGATACGCTTTATTTAACCCCAATGATAGAAAACAAGTATTACTAGCCACTGAATTAGGAGTTTGGAGTACGAGAGATATTACCGCTTCTAATCCGGATTGGCAACCTACTAATTCAAACTTAGCAAACGTAAGATGTGATATGTTGAGGTATCGAAGTGCCGACCATCAAGTCGCAGTTGCTACACACGGAAGGGGAATTTTTACAGCCTATCTTTGTCCATCTGATGTAACAAAATCAAGTACTCTTGCAGGTAGCCAAAGTGTTTATTCCAATACTTACATCAAAGGAAATACAGCTAATGTAGTTCAATCGGGTACTATCAAATACAAAGCTCAGAATTATATTCTATTAGAGCCGAAGTTTGAGGCACAATCGGGCAGTGTATTTTCTGCGACGGTCGGAGCTGGTTGTTATTAATACTTAGAAACTTCCAACCAATTATTCTGAATAAGCATCTTAATAAAAAAATAGGATAATTTATGAAAAAGGGATTCATGCTATTGTTAAGTTGCCTTTTGGTTTGGGCTTGTGAAGCGAACGTTGTAGATTTGAACGAAACGGGCGTGATTGAAGGTTTGGTTTCAATTGGTCCTTTGTGTGGGAATATTTCAATAGAAAAGCAAGACAAGTCTTCCAATCCTTGTGGTTTTTCTGATGAACAATTGAACGAAATTTACAGCAAATATCAGGTATTAGTAGATGGGGTTGTGAAAGGCAATTCGGTTACACAGCGATTGGTTTTGTCGAAGTCGGGTGCGTTTACTTTTAAAGTGCCAGTTGG
>JACCEA012286543.1_pt1 | contig 11221 bp, 10 predicted proteins | sample 7449851 | NCBI WGS metagenome assembly JACCEA01 (sample SAMN15323453, study PRJNA562643) | freshwater metagenome | isolation source: river surface water | place: USA:Blue River Watershed | collected 2017-08-18 | reverse complement strand
ATATTGATAATAAAACATAGCACCATTCTGGATTGTTTGGCACCGCCCCGGGCTAGCGGGCGGTCGTAATTGTATTTAGGCTTTAGACATCACTTTATTGATTTTCTACTTCTTAAAAGTGTAACGAACCGGTTATGACAAACTCAATCATAAAATAACAGTTGTACTTTTCTATTACAATATTGTATTGTACATTGTACAAGCGCTTGTGCTATCTGATCTGATCTTTAACATGAAGCATATGTTGAATCATTAATCCCATCCCACATCTCACATTTTCCAGCAGTTATATTTTAGAGATGAGTGGCAACGCTAGTAAAATCAAGCTGACAAAAGATGGTCGAATATATTTCAAAGGAATGAAGTAAGCTCAATTTCATATTTTGAATGTCGTTCTCGTTTTGATACTTTATTTCAGAAAATATGGAAACGGTGATGTTTATGATGGTGAGTTTGTGGATGGAATGCGACATGGAGTTGGGAAAATGAGATTGGGAAATGGAGACCATTACGAAGGGGAATTTGAGCGAAATTGTTTTCACGGTTTTGGTGTATATGCTTGGAACACAGTAATTGATGACGACAACAATGTTATTGCTGGAAAACGCTATGAAGGGGATTGGAAAGATGGAGTGAAACATGGTAAAGGAATATATTATCTAGGAAATGGAGATGTATACTCTGGTAGCTTTGTTAATGACTATTACGATGGGAAGGGTCTTCTCAAATTGAACGACGGACAAATATTTGATGGAATGTGGTCCAGAGGGAAACCTACAGGGCATATGAAGATAGTTTATGCAAATGGTGATGTTTATGAAGGGAACTTGTTGGCTGGTATTTATGAAGGGAAGGGAAAAATGATATTTAAAAATGATTTGGGGACGTTCGAAGGAGATTGGCATTGTGGAAAACCGCACGGGAAAGGAATTAGAGTATATGCCGATACTAGCAAATTTATTGGATCATTTTTTGAAGGCGAAATAGAGGGCGAGGGAATGATGTTCTTTGCAAATGGAGATCAATATCTGGGAGAATGGAGGAAAGGTCACATGGAAGGCAAAGGAGTATATAACTATAATAATGGTGATTCTTATGAAGGAAGTTTTCTGAAAGGATGCCGATACGGAGAAGGAAAATATAGATATAAAGATGGAGGATATTATCATGGTGAATATCGGAATGTTCAAACTGCAGGGAAAAAAAGTGCTTCAGTCGGGAGCCTTCCTCTTTGTGATGGAAAGAGACACGGCACTGGAATTAGGGTATGGACCACTGGTGCACGCTATGAGGGACAGTGGGTAGAAGATAAGATGCATGGGGCAGGTACAATTGTTTCAGAGCTTGGTGCGAAGTATGAGGGAATGTTTTATAATGGATTAAGGTTGGAAATTTTCAGTCACTCATATTCATCATCCAACTCACTTTTTTTTATAAGAAATGGAAAAGGCAATGAACAATTTGGAAATGCCGTTGGGCTCCCATTTATTTGCCCCTTGGGATGCAAACATTGGGGATCTGGATATTGTACGTACATCGGTGACTACCGCCAAGGATTATTTCATGGTTATGGTGAGTTAAAATGTATGTCAGGAATTTATTACAAAGGCAACTTCAAACGGGGGAAAAAAGAGGGACAGGTAATATATGAAGATTTAATTTGATGCCCATCATGTTTTACTGGTGATTTTCAGGGAGAGCAATATTTTATTAAGGATGGGGAGTTAGGGGATACAGAAAATATGTTCATAGGTGGTTTATGTTCATTGTATCGTATGAAGTCGTACAAGGGAGAATATGTCGACGATGTTCGACAAGGAAATGGAATCCTTACTTACACAAATGGAGATACTCTAGATGGAAATTTTAGGTATGGTTTACCCCATGGTACCATGGTATATACATTTGCCGCGACAGGGAAGACTAGAATAGCAAAGTATGTGAATGGTTACAGAACTGAATGGGTAGTGACACGCATGAACAGTCGAGCATCCAGCCGAGCTCCAAGTCGCTCCAACAGTAGAGCACCAAGTCGAGCAGCGAGTAGATCTGCAAGTGTTGCATCGACTCGCTCATTATAGAAGAGATTCTTCCTTGCATTATGCAAATTTTGTACATATGTGTATTGTATTGTAGTAATAGTTAAGTCATTGTTAATAATCTAAATATCTTGTGAGGCTTGGATATGCAATCGCCTACCTTTACCTTTTTGTGATGCAGAACCATCTTCATCGTCGTCATTCTCCTCCACTTCCATGCTCATATCTTTTGTCCAGGGTATGACAGGCCACAAAGTTTCAAAACTCGGGCACGTCGAAAAAATAACATCATCAACTGAAGACAAAGAATAAAAAGTATTTCTAATGGAGTCACCACTATCATTACTACTTGAGCTAGTATAGGATTTGACGGCTTTATAAGCAGCGCTATGCAAAGCAACCACCTTACCACAAAGTTGTTTAACGGAGATAAGAGTATCTATAGCGGCATTGGAAGTGGAATCTACCTCTGGAAAAATTTCAAAATGACTGGAAATACAAGCTTCACTTCCAGTAATTTTCCTGAAATCCAGTTTCTGTATGCGAACCATCAATGAAGAATCTTCGTTGCGACGCGTAAAACCAATTATTTTCCCCACCAATTTAGATTCAGGAGATATACCAGTTATTTTCGCTGAAGGTGTAGCAGGTGATGGGATGCTGTTCGTGAAAAAAACTAAATCATACTTGGAGTATCTTTCCCCCGTGGAGTCGTGTAAAGTAGGATCCAATTCATAATCTGACTTGAATGCAGTTGGATATCGAATTGGATTCGTTGGTAATTGAAACAAGTCCAATATGTTCACATTGATTAGTTTATCTAGAGCAAAGCAATGCACGAGCCAATCGATACTGCCTACGATGGGGGTGTTTAGTCCATCAACACTGCAACGTTGAAGGACTTTCATTTCGATTTCTTCCAAAAATGGAAGATTTTTCTTGCTGCTGTTGCAATTATGGCCACCAGAGGCAGCAGAATATTTCTTGTGACCAAAGTTGAGGATATAACTTCTCGTATATACAACTGGGTCAAACAGAATAATATCAACTACGGTGGCTGAAGAGTTCGTGCCATCAGCGGCCAAGAGGGAGCGGTAAATATGCTGGTCTGGTTGAAGAACTATTGCTCCCGATGCCAGCAAAATGTCATCCCAAACTTTCATGCCAGTTAAGTTTATCACCTTCAAGTTAATTAACAAATTATGGTGCTTCCGAGAACCTCGAGCAAGACTGAATGAAGATGGAGACGGAGGAAGACTCGCAGATGAAGATGAATTCGTCCTAAAAATAAAATGGGAATGCAATGCTGAGTATATCGATGGAAGAGCAAACAATGCTAATGGCTGCAAAGATTTTTCGTGCACACTTTGAAGTATCCACTCGAAGTGAACAATAGGTATGCCTAGTGTTAAATTTACTCATAAGATATAACTCTACAAATAGAAATCCTTACCGTTCAGCAAAGCATTCAAATATTTTGGTTTCCGAAAGTCTTTTGGTTGGCTGATCAACACGATGCGATCCATATGTTGAACATCTGAAGGGATATCAGTGATAATTTTCCCCTTCTCTTTCTTGACCATCGACTCCAACTTCTCTCTAACAAAAATTGACTTTTAAATATTTCACATGACAATTTGATCAAAACTCAAACCTTTGCTTTTCCGCTATTCCTGAGAATATAAACTTAATTCCATCAAAAATAAATGCATCTGAGGATTGTTTTGCTCTGTTGTTAGAACTTGCGGAACTGTTGGCGATCGCAGAGCTTTGTCTACGAACTCCTGAAATCATTGGAGAATTACACAACAGAGGAGAATTAGTAGAAACATCTTCTCTCGAGACCTTAGAAGGTGGCCGCAAACGAGTAGTTGGTTGCAATAAGGATGGTGACGGGCAACTTTGAGCTTGAGTCATCATCATTTCATCAGCAGTTACGGTATTAGAATTTCCACTCGCAGATGAAGTAGCCACACTTAAATCTCCTGTAGCCATGGCCCTCTTAGAATCCATGGTTTTTCTCCGTTTCAAGGACTTTGTGCGCTTCATGGATGAATCATCAGCAATGTCTGATGAATCTTCTGGGTGTGCATCGCTTGGAAAAGTTGGAGCAGATTCTCTTCTCTTGCGATGCGTAATCAACGTCCATGATGGATCATCGATCTGTTGACTCTCTTGCTGAGAATCTGCTCGATGGATATCTGAGGAACCAGAAGAAGTCCCAACGAAAAACATTTTCCATTTGTCACTCGCAACTTGACCACCATCTCGTAACTCCTTCTTGATATAGCGCCGAATGGAATCTTCACTCACAAATTTATGTATACCTAAAATTGCTTCTTTATCTTGTTTATAATCAAAGCCTGGAATATAAAAATAGTTCAAATGCCCAGGACCAAAGTCCCATTTCCAACCTTGCGCTCGCAAAATTTTCCACAGCTCTTTCCACGGAATCGACCGAATGTCATGACGATCTTGTGGGCAATGCACATCGTCCCGTGAACCAACCTGACTACTAGATGAGGCGGTGGGTTCAGCATTAATGCCAGCCGTCGCTACTCTATGGTGCACCGTTTGAGATTTCGTTGGCACTCCATTTTTTGTATTTGATGGGTGAGGGACAGGAGGTGTAGTGTGTTTAGTGGAAGATCCTGAACGGTCCATCCTATCATCATCTTCCAACAATTGCGTTGCAGCTCTCTTGCTTCCAACTTTCCCGGAAATTTGAGCATCGGAAGAATTACTTGATGCAATAGATCGAGCAGGTAATGAATGTAAAGGCTGCTTTTTCTCGATTGCAAATTTCTTCAAAAATTTTACCACGTCATCCGTTGCGGTGAAGAAGTCTTGACCAAGTTTAAAGGGATTCCCGGGCTTTGCATATGGTCGAATGTAGTAAAAATCAATCAAGCCTCGACCTTTTGTCCAGTACCATCCATATTCTTCTAATTCCTTCCAAGCCTCCGACCATATACGAGGTATTCCTTCATGAACAAATACAGCTGGTATATCGATGGGAACATCCACAACTAATGGTTGCGCTTCCTCAGTATGATCCATGATTTTCACCGTCTTCTTTATGACATTCGATCCCGTAGGTGATGAACCACTTGAGTTGGAGGTGATTACTTGTGTTCTATTTAAAGTGACTAGATCCATGTCAGCAGAAACTGCGCCTGCCGCGGAGGTATCAGTTAAGTTTGAATCCGCATTAAGATTTGGTTTCAATGATGAACTACCATTATTTTTTTTAAGTGCGATCTTATTGCTGTTTTGTTTTATTGCTGGACTACTATCATTACTACTATCATCAATCCAGTCATCATTATTTTCTTGCCCAGGGAGAGAGAACAGCTTACTAGTTGTATCTTTTTTGTTTTGAATCGGTTTTGGATCACAAGGTGAAGTGGAAGCAAATCTTCTTCTCATCTTATTGTGCGATGAGGAGATTTCTAATCCAGGTTCTATTACCGCCGCTTCTGGTGTTGGCAATTGTTTCATATTCCAGAAAGTGTTGAACTTCCTCGTAGACCCCGTGTTCGGTGCGCTTGTTGATGACATATTTGCACCGGAATCGATTGTGACGTGACCGTTTTGATCATGTTCTTGACGCGACTCGCAATGCGATGATGAATTGGTGGTCAACATATTTACCAAAATATCGGCACAATCCAGAGTGCCGAAGCCATCCTTATTGGTGGTTTCAGTTATTAACAGATTGGTAGTCATGTTGCTACCGCGTGAAAGTTGTTCAAGATCGGCTTTCATTCTAAGTAATTCCTCGAGCTTTCTATTAAACTCAAGTTTCAAACGGAGGACATCTTGATTTTCAGATCCAATGCACTCTGCTAATGGCTGCTGGGCTACAACTGTTTCCAGAACAGTCATCGATCTTTGAACATCTTCGTCAATTTTATTGGGGACAATATCTTTTGTTCCCGAGGTGGTAGATTTAGTGATGGACATCCACGTTCCCAACGTACTCGACGATGATAGGAATTGATGGTGGTCGGTCGTCGCACCTACGAAAGCTACTTTTGAGCCTTCCCAAGTAGAAGCCTCAGTAACAGGTGGTGCCATTATGACTGGCTTTTTAGCATCTATCCAATCATCCAATTCGTTGTCAGGTTGTGTTTCCTCCTCCAAATTGATAATCGATAATTTCTCTCCACTGTCCATTAAACTCGCTGCTATAATTGCAGGCTTCTTTGAAGGAGAAGCTTTAAGGGGAGAAACTTTGTAGTAATTGTCAATCTGAGTTGGCGTATCAGGCTTATGGTCTTCTTCATATAAATTGGTAAGTAAATAATTGTTACAGTTGTTCTCACCAGCTGGTTCAGGTAATATCTTGGGGAGTTGCTGCAACAAAGGATTGGGAGGGGATAATGTTGAGGGAATATCGTAAACCGACATAGGCTCGTCGTTCGCTTTATTGGGATCATTTGAGGTTGCTTGTTCAGCAATTCTTATTGGAACAGACATGGGAACAGGGACTCTTATTACTGAAATGGATTGGTGACTGTTATCACTTAGGTCATCGAAAGATGGCCCCATAGATGGAAGAGTTGGAGCACTTGCGATCTCAGAAGGAAAGATAGAATCATCATTTTCTTCGTTTAAAATCGATTTGTAGATCTGCCCAGTCATTGCTAGAGCTTTATCAGCAGATTGAGTTATATCATAATCAGGGTCATATTGTGTTTGAGAAATATGCAAATCAATCTCCTCGTAATCACCGATAGCAAAACTTTTATTTTCGACATAATCAACCTTGGTGGCCTCTATATTGGTCAAACATCTGACTAAGTCGTTGGGTTTAAAATCCCCATCTTCCTCATGATCATTGATGCCTACTAAGCCACCCAAAGTTTCCAAGTTTTTTACATCTCTGGTATTGGCATCGTCACTTTGAATTTGGGAGGCGGAAGTATCTTGGGGTTTTCCGATCAAAGATTGAAGCGGTATCACTTCATCTTCCGGTAATTGAGTTTGGGAAATATGCATATCAATGACCTCTTCATCAATGATCTCCATATTTGTGACAGCAATATCGTTTTGTTGATGAAAGTCTATTATGTCTGGTGATGTATCTGCCTCCAATATCTCCGCGTTCGGTATATCTCTTGTATTGGCATCGTCACTTTGAATTTGGGAGGCGGAAGTATCTTGGGGTTTTGCAATCGAAGATTTAAGTGGTATCACTTCATCTTCCGGCAACTGAGTTTGGGAAACATGCATATCAATGACCTCTTCATCAATGATCTCCATATTTAACGGTATCTCATCAACAAAGGCTAACATTATTTCCATATTTACTTTTGATGACTAAATGTTCTTCTAAGAGAAAATACAGAGATCACATATGGGAAACATTTTTTATTGTCAGCAAGGAGGCAGAGTTTGCAGTTCACATAGAAAGGTTATAATAATGGTCAGAACTATGTTCAATTTCGAAAATTAAAAAAGCCGAAGTTGTACAATAGAACGTGCGATTTAGTATTTAGTTGTATCATACATAAACGTCTTCAATTTATTTATTATAATTATTGGGAGATAACGTACCAAGTTGCAACACATTTCATTTATATTGGAATATAAACAAGCAAAACCCCTTTTCTTGACATCGTGGAGTGCTAATACCACATCTCCTTGACGTGTCATTGCGAACACGAATAATAGCTAGAAAAAAACAAACTAAAACCTCAACTTGGCAACAATATTTCTTGTCTTATACAACTATAAAATAGGGTTCATCTCATACATTGTCACTGCTACGTAAGTCATTTTAGCCCAAACAATTTAAGCACTAAATGAATAAGAGTCACGGGGTTTTCCGCCCGCCTGAGCTTTCCCAGAAGGTGAATTGTTCAATAAAGGTTCACTTGGATTTGCACTGAAGGCAAAATCTAATGGTTCGGTTGAGTCCATCTTATTATTACGATTTAAACGGTAATATTTACGACCTTGACTCTCATCGGTGCGGATATAGTAAAGAACGGCTAAGATCATACCAAAAAGAATACCTGCTGCAACCAAGCACCAGAAGCGAATTGCCACTGCAAGATCTTGAGCAGCAAATAAGCTATCATTCAAATCATCAGCATAACTTTCCGGCATTGTCACCTCTTCACTCACCCAGCCGTAAGGGAAGAAAATTTCTTTATTGCGAATGTTCCAATTCGATGGTTGAATAAAGCAAGTGAGCAATGGAACTACCACGAGTTGCTCCGCAATACAATTTGGTGAATCGTACCTTTTCTTGGTGATCTTGGTCACATCACGAGTAAAAGCAGTAACTTGATTGCACATTGCCACAGATTGCGCAGGAGCATCCTGATTCTGCAATTGTGGCATAGAATAAGTACTCACCAAGTAGCTCAATTGAATTCGCTTTCTAGCCTCAGCCAAAAGACCAGTTTGAGGTTCGACCAAGAGATATGTTTCATGCTTATTGGCATCAGGACTTAATCCCTTTACAGCAGAGATCAAACGATCATCACCAAGATAGAAATGAGGGAACGAAATAAAAGTGGGGATACCAGCCGCCTTGGTAGCATTTAACAAACCCTTTGGACCAAATGCAAAATATTGAGCATTACTTGGAACAACTGAGGCATTTTCGATATCCTGCATTTGTAATCCAAACTTTCTGGTAGTAATTCCATACCAATCCGTGTTAAACTCCAAGGTTTCCATGAAGGCACCGCGATAAATATCAGAGATGAAAGCTTGAACATGGTCCGTTGTAACAGGACGTCCGAACATATTAGCATCGCATCCTTGAATACGATTGGCATAATCAGTAGCGAAAGGGGTTGTATATCCCTTTGATTCGGCAACGGTTTCATTCCATTCGTATTGATAGAACTCACAAGTTGGGAACTCCTTGCCTTCAACATAGGCAGAAGTATTTTGCGATGCCATGGAGTTCACACAAGTATGGAAAATGGTCATATTCTGGTAGCGAACATATTGGGCAGCCTTTTTGGGGTTCTTCTTACCAGTCTTCTGAACATCGACATTGCGACGACGTCTGGCATCGTCGATAGAAGAATAATTGTACGCAGGGCCTGGAACGGCAGAAGTCCAAGGAGTACCAGGAGCAGCAGCATCGATAAGACCTTGAACTTCTAACAAAATTGGATCATTAAGCCATCCAAACCCTTTTCAAGAAGAGATTAAAGTGACACGGAATGTTCAGCAGATAGTAGCTTACATGCTTCACTGGGACCCTTCTTAAAGAAAGGTGAAATACCATAGGGACTCTTGCACAAAAGAGTCTTGAAGAATAATGTAAATGGCGGGGCAGTATCGATGTAGAGAAAGATGTCATCAAAATAAGCTTGGATACTTTGATTAAAAGCCGCTAATTCTTCCATGTCGGTGATGGCGTCAGGGTTGTTGGCAGCAGCAAAAGGGATTAAGTCATCATACATTTGCTGAATATTTTTCAAGTAACCTTCTTCAATGATGGTCAAGTTTCTCTGTAGAAAATAACAAAAATTGTAAAAAAGAAGAAAAGATGAAGAGAAGTGTTGTAAAAAGACGAACCTCAAGAGCGTAATCAAACATGTCATTAACTTCTGGAGGAATTTTGCTAAGTAAATATTCAAAACCCAAAACGGTAGGATATGGCAAAGTTAATTGGTCAGTATCACTCAAACCAGGGCCAGATAAATCTGGTGCAAAAATATAGTGGCGATAGTTGTTTGAAGTAATAGTATCACCATCATCCTGAATAGGAAAATATAATGAGAATGCGGAGAAAAGTCATACAAAAATACAAACTTACCGACCAACTGATATCAAATTTGTAGTAGTATTCACGATATGCATAGGGACCTACTTCAACCACAACGGGCTGCTCTCCTTGAAGAACTTCTTGTGGATTCTGCAAATCAAAAAAGTACAAGTTGTAAGTGATCTGAATATCGGTCAATCCCTTCCCAGCAGTATTCGTCTGCCAACTCTCATAGCTAGGAGCGGACGTGGAATCGACAACGATAGATTCATTGACACCTTGATCGATAATAGCATAGAGTACCAAAGGGAAAATAATGGCAACGAATAAACAAGTAAGCATCATTGTCAGCAAATAACAAATGAAGGCATGATTGCGGTCCTTGAAACGAAAGCAAGGTACCCAACCACCACATCCATTGTACTTTGTGCAAAGTTGGTAGAAGCATTCGTCGGCATCACCAGAAACAGACTGAGACGTTTTTATTTGTCCATCGCCTGCTAAAGCTGTTGATGGATCATGAGGGTCATAACGACCATCATACATGGCATTCTTAGACGACATGTTCCAGAAACACTCACAAATAATTTAGAGGATCAAAGGAGAAATAATTAATAACTCCAAACTGACCAACTGACCTGAAAAAGATCCATCCACCGATTTTTGGAGATCTGGATATTTAGGAATTCCAATTTGGAATTGATTATATGTATTGTACTCCGAACATTCTTTTTCTTGCTTTGCTTGCTTTCTTCCTTATTATATTTACAATAAAAATTGTAAGTACGACTATGTGTATATTCCATAAGGCCTGATAAGAAGTCTCCATACTAGAATAACCACTGCTAATCCGCTGCTCATTCATTGAATCTTTATACCTTAAGTGGTACACTAGTCTTGTTTTCTCTCCCAAGTCAGCAAGAAGATGACTCCTAGGGACTTTGATAATCGGGATAGACAAAAGTACCCTGGATCAGATGAAGTGACACATCGATTGAGAGGGGATTCGATAGATAGTTGTGATTCAAATGAACCTGAGACTATCGAGGATCCATCGGATGATGAAGACTATGTAGTACCCAACCTTAATTCTAGTAGGGATTCTTCACCTTTAAAGCGAAGCAGAGAAGAATTTGGTCCCATAAACTTTGAAACAATTGCAGTTGGAAAACAATATGATGTGTTAGATTCATCCAATCGTTGGTGTGAAGCTGAGGTAGATACAAATGGTGTCTAATGAATTTTTTGTGTTGTGTTTAATTGAATTGTTAAATTAGGTTGTCAAAATTGACCATGAAGGACGCCGAGCCTACGTCAGTTATATATATTGGTCTAGCAAGTTTGATGAATGGATTATTGATATCGAAGGGAGATTCGCTTATTTGCATGAACACACTTACCAAGAAGGTGGTGACCTAAAAGTTGGGCAACGAATTGAAGT